>Ga0208461_1001083_pt1 | contig 25437 bp, 22 predicted proteins | sample AD_JPNTR4_MetaG_FD_184448 | JGI IMG/M metagenome (GOLD analysis project Ga0208461, IMG submission 184448) | Active sludge microbial communities of municipal wastewater-treating anaerobic digesters from Japan - AD_JPNTR4_MetaG (SPAdes) (version 2) | ecosystem: Engineered > Bioreactor > Anaerobic...
TCATATCCCCGCCATCCGCTCCAGGCACCCATCGGCCCTGATCACCGTTGGATACAACACCATCCTCACCGCTCTGCCCGCCAATCAGCAATTGGATTTTGTCAGCCATCATCTCTATCAGCCCCCGACTTCTTTTGAAGATATTCAGAAGGCCGTTACAACCTTCGATCGTCTTCAAAAACTCTGGCCTGATAAACCAATCACGCTTGGTGAATTTGGCATCAGCTGCGGCACACAACTGCCGGATGGCTCCACCATGGACATCTACAATGCCGCCGTCAATGAAATATTGATCTGGCTTTATGCCTGGGTCAATGGCTTTGATGGAGCCATGTCCTGGATGATCTCCGACTGGCCGGTTGCTCTCATGGATTACGCCGCACCATGGATCTCCAAAAATCGCCGGTCCTATGAAGCCGGTTTCGGAATGTATTTTTATGACGGCACAGAAACAGGACAGGCCAAACCCATTGTCGGAGCCGTTCAAACGCTGCGGCAATACCTGGACCTTTGCCCGCCTTCAAAAGGAAACTTGCGTTTGGTTCCCTCCCCAGAGCTGCAGAGCGGCTGCGGCTATCTCTATCACAATCAAAATGCCCTCTTTGTCGGCGCCAAAACCTTCCAAAATGAACACCTTCGCTTCCACTCTCCTCAGGCGGCTAATCTTTTTCTCTACTGGAACGGAAAGGAAATGAGAATCCTTTCGACTGCGGATGGGGAACTGTCCATCCAAAACTCTTTTCTGCAATCAATTCTCGGCGCAGGGCCGTGGAAGTTCCGCGGCCGCGTGAAAACACCCCGGCAGACTGAAACAGGATGGCTTTTGAATTTATTCGAAAATCAACCTTGCTGGTTTATCACGCAATAATCCCTATGACAACAGGAGTCCATTCCATGAAATTAGTACGTTGGAAACACAATCCTATCCTCAAACCAAATCCTCAAAATCAATGGGAAAACTTTGTAACAACCAATCCTGGCGCTTGGTATGATGCCGAAGAAGGACAAGTCAAACTTCTTTATCGAGCTGCCGGCGATGAAGAAGACCATATCATCCGCTTCGGGCTGGCTGTCAGTCCAAATGGCTGTGATTTCACACGAGTTAGTGAACAGCCGGTTTTTGGACCCAGTATCGACGGCTTTGACGCCGGCTGTGTTGAAGACCCCCGGATTGTCAAAATCGGCGATTATTACTACATCACCTACGCCGCCCGCTTCTACCCCCCGGGACGATACTGGATGGCCGCCGGCAAACCGAAGGTCTGGAGACAAAGCCCGCCTGAATTCCCTTACCTTCTCCGCGAAAATGCCGCAGTTTCCGGTCTGGCTGTCACAAAAGATTTCAAAACATGGATTCGTGCAGGCCGCATTACCAACCCCCTTGTAGATGACAGGGACGTCATCCTCTTTCCTGAAAAAGTCAACGGAAAATTTGTCATGCTTCACCGTCCGATGAATTGGGTCGGCCCCCAATACAAAACGGCCCATCCTGCAATCTGGATTTCCTTCTCAGAAGATCTTCTCCATTGGCCGCAAAGCACCCTCCTGGCGGCAGCCCGGCAGGATTGGGAAACCAAAATCGGCGGCAACACCCCTCCCATCCGTACACCCTACGGCTGGTTGACGCTTTATCACGCGGTTGGTCCCGACCGATACTACCGCCTTGGCGCTTTCCTGCTGGACATGGAGAATCCGGCCATAGTTACCCATCGGACAAAGGATTGGATTTTTCAACCCGAAGAATGGTATGAAATCGAAGGATGCTATGACGGCGGCGGCGTCGTCTTCCCATGCGGCAAGGTTCTCATCAGAGATACCCTTTTTGTCTACTACGGGGCTGCCGACAAATACATCGGTCTGGCCACATGCAAACTGGATGAACTGCTTGACTACCTTCTGGATTGTCCGGCAAACTGAACCCCTCCCCATTGTCCAGACAAAAAATGTTCTTTAAGGCGGATTTATCGCCTTGTTTCACGCTGCCGGTATGGAACAGAACAGCCCGGCCGTTCCGCCGCTTCTTCTTCACGAATGCGCCTTCCCTGCCATCCATACTCGATGAATCCTTCCCCTGTCCAATTTTAGGGACACGCTCATCCGCTTTAGGTATTACATTCTACATAGGAATCAAATTCCAAAGACCATCAATCGAAATTAAAAACATTCAAGAGATCAAGGAACTAAAGATTGTGACAGCATTCGTTCGTAATAGAGTTTCCACAGGCCAAGAGTTCTACCAACTCGATGATCCAACAAAAATAAAAGAAGCTCTGTTGAAGTGTGAGAAAAAGCCACAATCCTTTACTCCAACCCAAAACTTGGTTCTGATTTTTTACGAAAGATTATGTCCCAGCCGTAGTTGAAGGTTTGTGACGGCTCCATTGCTTTAGTCTATCCTATCTTTCGTTTTTCCGCAAGCGTCTGTTCGTTTTCCAGTTCATCCAGATATGATTTCAGCATCCCTAGCTGTTTATAGCCTCCGATTCTCTGGAAGTGTTTCTCGGTCTCCAGGAAGGCGGCCGTCGCCCACCGCCGCACCATCTGACCATCCTGCCAGTTGCACACCCGACGGGTTCGCATCCGCACCCCGGAATGCGGTGACTCCATGATATTCGTCGTACACAGACAGCGGCTCAGGGCTTTGGGCAATCGCATCGCATTGACCGTAAACAAGTCATCCAACCCTTCCAGCAGACTGCCCGCCGCCGACGGATGCAGCTCTTCCAACTGCCGGGCCTGGTGCCGAATCCGCTTCTTGCCTTCCTCCGGTTCCATCCGCCAAGCCGCCTGCAGGACTCCTTTGACCTGATCCTTCAGGGCCTCCGGCAGATGATCCATCACATTGGTCATCTTGTGTTTGCGGCACCATTGAACGGGGGTGGCCGAACCGAACACCTCATCGACGGCGGCTTCGGCCTGCTCGATCAAGTCCAGCATCGGAAGCAGAAACTGGCCTTCCCGGGCTAACCATTGCGTCAATTCTCTGCTGTCTTTTTTGCTCAAAATCTTGTGCGATTCCTCCATGGCGGTTCCTTTCAATTAAGGTTGAAAATCGGTTTTTACGTTCAAGGCAAATCGTATCCAATTTGCCTCGGAACCGCCATCTTTTCAACCTTCAACTATGAAAGGGACACCCTCCAAATCGAGATTTTTATGAAATTTTCTGTGAACGGTTAAGTTTGATTCTAATCTTTGCCTAATTAGCACCTAACAAAAAGATCTTAAAAAGTCTGCAACTTCAGATCTACGTGCTGATTGTGAAACAAACGATGAAATTTGGCTTTTCGGACAGAGAGGGTGGTTAAACGTGTGAAGTGTGCATAATGAGTGTGTGATGAAATTCGAGGATTGTACTTTTAATGAAAGGATTTGGTATGAAGAAAGTGGTATTATTAATTGGTTTGCTTGGGTTGGCTCTGGCGGGAACAACCGGTGCGGTAGGTACTATCGTCAGTGGCGAGATTACCGGCGATGCCCACTGGACCAAGGCCGGCATGCCCTACTCGCTCAGCGGGATCGTTTATGTTCGTCCGGGCGGCTCTCTGACCATCGATGCGGGTGTGGTAGTGGCGACCTATAAGGTCGGCCCGGGCTTGCGAGAAGGAACGCTGGTTGTCTGTCGAGGCGGCAAACTGTATGTGAATGGAACGCCGGATGAGCCGGTGATCTTTACTTCCGCTGAAGACGCGGCGACCTGGACCGGCAGTGTTGTAACCCGCACCGGAGTCCCGGCGCCGGGGTATCCAAACGGTTATGTGACGATGATTAATACGCTGGGCGATCCCAAGACCGGCGTATGGCGAGACAAATGTCTGGAATGGGGTAGCATCGCGATTCTGGGGGAAGGCTATATCTCGGCTTCCCATTATAAGAATAGTGTCCGAACCTGGGACGAGAGTCTGGATGGCGGATTAACCTGGACTACCTACACCAATACCAAGTGCCCTAGCGGCACCAACAAGGTAAGGATGGAAGGAACTGAATCTCTGTATACGGGAGATACCCGAATCCTGTACGGCGGCAGCGACGATAACGACGACAGCGGTTCGATCCGTTATCTGTCCATTCGGTACGGCGGCAAGGTGATCGTTGATACCGATGAGCTGAATGGTCTGTCCCTGGGCGGTGTCGGACGCGGTACGGATATCAGCCACGTGGAAATCATGAATAACGTGGATGACGGTATTGAGATCTGGGGCGGCACGGTCAATCTCAGCCATGTGAGCATCTGGAATATCGGGGATGACAGTCTGGACATCGACCAGGGCTGGCGCGGCAGCGCCCAGTACGGCCTGATCGTACAGGGTTATAGCCAGTCCGCCAGTCAGGGTTCCGGAGTGGGTGATAACTGCTTTGAGATAGACGGCGCTGAGGATGCCGATGCACAGCCGGTTACTACGGCAAAAATTTCATACTTTACGGTTGTAGGTCAGCCGGGTACGGAAGATAATCCGGGCGGCGATGGCGGAACGGCCTGGCGAGACAATGCTCGCGTTCAGTTTGACCGCTGCATCTGGATGGATCTGGACGATCAATTGATTCTGTTTGACTGCCAGGACGGTGATGGAGCTGATGGGTATGATGGAGACGGCAGCGATGCCACGAAACTAAAAAGCAATACTCCGCCGGACGGTACCCTGAATTGGGATCAGCACTGGACCACCAGTTATAATACCTGGAAGGCCTCCGCTTACGCTGATCCGCGCGGCTGCGGCATCAACTTTGCCGATCTGTATGAGCAGTGGATGGGGATTGATCCGGATGGAATGCTCTGCCAGATTACCAACAGCGTAATCCTGAATAATGCGACACTAAATCCAAACTGCTACAGTGAATATGATCGCCTGGCCGGTCTTGGCGCCAACTTCACAGGGAATGTCAAGACAACTTTAATGCCGATCATGCAGTTGAATCGGGGTCCTGTTGTAACCGTAGCGGCAGCTTATGATATGGCCCCTGTAACGTTTATCAATCCGTTGCCCGCCAATGACGCTCTGGCCATCGGAGCTGGCGGATTCCGCAACTGCAACTGGCTGGCCGGCTGGACCGCGGCCTATGCCTTTGGAATGACCGCAGAGGCCTATGCGGCCGGAAATGCGGACATCAACTGTGATGGAGTTATTGACATGACCGATTTGGCAGCTCTCAGCGGCCAGTGGCTTCAGTAAGCCGTTTGTAGTTTAGACCCAACATGGATGGCAGAACCTCCGAGTCCTGCCATCTTTTTTTATGTCATTTCACAAGAACTATGTTAGTAAGCTTTCGTATTTTTGTTAACATTTTACGCGGCCGGAACTAAGGCCTCCAGCAGGAACCGGAGTTTTTATCATGTACGACCGAATTTCCGAACATCAATTTTATTCGTTCCCGCCAAAGTCAGCGACGCAGACACGCCATCGCATCGGCGAAGCTGCCCTTGGGGCCGCAGGTTTGAATCAGCAACCGGGCCAGCATCTGCCACAGGCGGTGCATGTCCCATCGCGCATCCGGCAGAAAACGATGATACGCGTCGTGGGCGCGAAACCCCAGCGGATCGGCAAATGGAAGCATGCCGGCGACGGTTCGCCACCTTGTACACAGCACCCAGCCGGTTATCAGCCGAACGAAAATGTCAGCTCCCGGGGCCGTAAAAATCGGAAAAAACTGGCCAAGAAGTTCCGTCCATGTCGAAATATTCGTATCCATATCGACCTCCCTGTCTTCTTTTTGTTTCCAAGAAAGACATCGGATGGTCGATATGTTTTTGTTGATAAACCATTAAAATCAGCCGCCTAAAAAGTGCGAAAGTTTACTGTTACAAATCTGAGAAAAATAGAAATAAAGTTTTTTGTTCGGCTTCTAACAAGATCATAACACAAGTAAAATCTTTTCTTAATTTGTACAGGATACACTTCCGCTCTAACCATTGCCCGATGTGAGATTGTTCATGGCGTCTATACGGTACTGCTTGTCCCCACTTAAGGCAGGAAAACGAGGTCTTTCAGGAAAATCAAAATGCACATAAGATACTTTTGCTGGATACTGTCTATGCTGACGGCGGCGGCCATTTTGATCGAGCTTGCCGGGTGCGGAAAACGGACAGATAATCGGGTTCAGTCAACAAAATCTTGCACAACCGAAACGGCGAATCCGATCCTATCGGCCCAAGTTCTTCAAAAACCAAAGGATTGGCCGCTAACGGAATTTCAGGTCCATTTGCTAGACCTGGCTTTTGAGGCCGCCACCCTGATTCCGGTTCCTCCTTTTGCCAAAGACCGCTCACTGGCCCAGGAGAAAGTTGTTGAGACCTGCCTGCAACTGCATCAGCCGGTTCGTGCGATTCGGTACGCCGATCAGATTGGCGACTGGCGGCGCGGTTTATGCTATGCCAAGACGGCTTTTTATCTGGCCGGACAGGGATACGGAGCCGAGTATGTGCAGCCGGGACTGGATCTGGCCGAGCAGATTGCCAGGATGGACCACGGTCAACAATGGCGCAACGACCGGATACGGGCCAAAATTGCCCAGACCGATCTTTTGCTGGGGAAAATAGAGCAAGCCGAACAGATCGGCAGACAGATAGAGGACTCTGAAGCAGCCGTCCTGATGCAAACCCGAATACAGGCAGAGGCGGGTGATCTGTTTGATGAGCAGATCAAACAGCTGGATGCCTTGGTTGCGCTGCTGAATTTCGATATAACCCAAAGTGCTCTTCATGCCTATGCCGGATTGTTTGATCGGTATTATGACAATCCCCAACGTCGTGCCCTGACGGAAGAGAGGATCAAAGTTGCATGGGGCAAGCTGCCGATTCCGATCCGTTTGGAAGTGTTGAAAAAACTGGCCCAATCCGCATTGGACCATGGAGATTCGGACAAAGCGATAGACCTGTTCAGGCAGGCCGATGAATACCTTAATCCCTGCCTCTGGCCGCTGGAGAATTACCTTCCGCTTTCTGCGGAATGGATTGAAATTCAATACAAAGCCGGTAATGTCGAACAGGCCCGGACTAATGCCGATGCGCTTCGATCTATGGTTGATCAAAAGGGAGAGGGGATTATCGATATCTATCGGGCTAGGGCGATTATTCCCCTGGCAAGGGCCTATCATACAATCGGAGACCCCGAGACGGCGCTGACCATATACAAACAGGCGGTTGAAGCCGGAATGGTCAATCCCAACAAAAGGCCTCGCGCTGAGGATTTGTCCTCGATTTGCTGTTCAATGGCACAAGATGGCATTCAACCGGATGCTGAATTATGGGCAAGGATGCAACAGATTCTAAAGGAATTGGGATCCGAATGAGCAAGGGCAGATTCTTCGGACTGGCCGGGCTTTTATTTTTGCTTCCCCCAGCGATTGCACTTTGTCAGGAGCAATTCGGTGGGATTCGAGGCCTGATTTCAGACAGCGACTTCGAGACCCCTCTCCCTGCCACTAAGGTTTTCATCGCGGAAACGGGGCAGACGACTGTTTCTACCGACGAAGGAAATTTTGTTTTTCCCAACATTGAACCGGGAATCTATACCCTTGTTTTTTCAAAGGAGGGCTATACCCGGCAGGTCAAAGCCAATGTGACTGTCTCCTCGGGACAGATGGCAGAAGTCAATATTTCTCTGGCCGGTGAATTTGAAGAGATGGAAGAATTTGTGGTTCAGGATTTGCTGATCGGTGTTGGCACCGAAGCGGCCCTGCTGGAACTGCGTTTGGAAAGTCCGGCCCTCATGGACTCGATAAGTTCGGAACTGATGAGTCAGGCCGGAGCAAGCGATGCCGCCAGCGCCCTGAATCTGATCTCGGGAACTACTGTTCAGGATGGCAAGTATGCAGTCGTGCGGGGACTTCCGGATCGGTATGTGAATTCGCAGATGAACAGCGTTCGCCTTCCGACAGCCGATGCCGAGAAACGGGCGGTCCAACTGGATCAATTCCCTACAGCCGTCATTGACAGCATTCAGATCAGCAAGACCTTTACTCCCGACCAGCAGGGGGATGCCTCCGGCGGCGCCGTCAATGTGATTCTCAAGGGGATCCCGGCTGAAACCGCTCTGAATCTGAGCGGTCAATATGGATTTAATACAAATGTGATGAGTGCCGGCAGTAAGTTCCTGTCCTATAAGGGGGGGGGCGTGGATCGCTGGGGTCGAGATGATGATTCCCGGGATATACAGCCCATCGGAACAGACTGGGGCGGGGCAGTAGGAGTCTGGCCGACAAACAGACCTATGGATTATAAATGGTCGGTTTCCGGAGGAGGAAAACGCCAATTTGAGGATTTTACCCTCGGCGGCTTCGCCAGTTTTTTTTATGAACGGGACAGTTCACATTATTCTGGTGGGAGTGAGAATAAATTCTGGGTTGATGTGCCCGGCGATCCGATGACGCCCCAGTACAGCCAGGGCGCACCGTCCGGAGATGATGCGCGATTTTTTACCTCACTGTTTGATGTGACCCAATCCAGCCAGTCCGTTCGATGGGGAGGGATGGGGATGCTGGGGCTTGAAACTGAAAATCACTCCCTGAGTCTGCTGTATATGTACACACGCGATGCCACCGATCAGGTGACTCTGATGGAAAATACCCGGGGGAAAGCCTCGCTGCATAAATACTGGCCTGGCAGTTACCCGGAGGAATTCGACAATTATGATCCAACCGATCCGGCCCATCCGGGAAATAGTACAGAAGCACGATTCGCCTCTCCTTATCAGCGTAATGAGACTCTTGAGTATACAGAACGGACAACCCAGACACTCCAGATCAGTGGACAGCATACCCTTCCCGATTTGGAAGTAGAAATCGAAGGCCTGCTCTCTCTGCTGAATCCTGAACTGGACTGGACCGTGGCAGCCAGTTCTTCAACCTTGTACCAGCCGGATAAGCGGCAGTTTGCAACGTATTGGTATCCCCGATTTACGGGCTCTCAGGTACCTGGCGTGCATCGAATGTGGCGTTCTGCGGACACCTTCAATTTGGGAAATCTTCAGCGGGTGTGGAAGGATATTCAGGAGGACAGCGACCAATATTTCGTAAATCTTAAACTGCCGTTTGAGCAATGGAGCGGGGATGAGGGATATTTCAAATTCGGAATCTTTCATGACCGAGTAGATAGGAAATACAATCAGGATTCATTCAGCAACGTCGGCGTCGAAGCGTTTTATATAGGTGACTGGAAGGATTACTGGAGCCGGGTTTTTCCGGATCAGGAACATCTGATCTCCGAGTCGGAATACGATGTCGATTATGAAGGGAAACAGAAAATTTCGGCCTGGTATTACATGGCCGATCTGCCGCTTAATTCATTCTTTAATATAATTGGAGGGGTTCGATATGAAGACACCAGTCTTTCCATTGTTAATTTTCCTGAAAGCAAAGTCGAATGGTATCCGACTGAAACAGGCCCGGTGAAACTGAATCCGGGTGATGCCGATGTGGATCTGAAGCAAAAGGATATGCTGCCCTCCATTGGTTTTCAATTCAAACCCTGGGAATCTATAACCTTTCGCGGCACTTACAGCGAAACCATCGCCCGGCAAACCTTTAAGGAGCTAACCCCCATTAAGCAGCAGGAATACCTCGGCGGGGACTATTTTATCGGGAATCCATCGCTGCGGATGAGCGCCCTGGATAATTATGATCTGCGGTTGGATTATACCCCCTACAAGGGCGGATTGTTTTCAATCTCCTATTTCAAAAAGGACGTAACCGACCCGATCGAATATGTCCAGAAAGCAGGCAACGGCTTTACCTTTACAAAGCCGGTAAACTATCCGAAAGGAAAGATCGAGGGTTTTGAGCTCGAGGTTCGGCAGGACATAGGGCGTTTTTCCGATCGGATGAGCGGTCTTTCGCTGGGGGCCAACGCCACGTTCATCAATTCTGAGGTCATTCTTCCTCTGGATGAAGCCCAGCAGCTTCGGGATGTCCAGGCCCCGGAGCCCAAACGAGACATGACCAATGCGCCTGAGTATTTATACAATCTTTTTGCCTTGTACGAAATTCCTGAGTCCGGAACCCAGTTGGGTCTGTTTTATACCGTGCGGGGTGACACCCTCGTTGCCGGGGCCGGTGTGGACAACGGGCGATATATCCCCAGTATTTATGAAACTGAATACGGTACATTGAATTTTAGTTTGTCTCAGAAACTTGGTGAGATTTGGACACTGAAGTTTCAGGCCAAAAACCTTTTGGATCCGGATATCGAGACAGTCTATCGCTCCAAGTACATCGGCAGCGATGTTACGAAGACCTCGTATCAAAAAGGCATGGAGTTCTCTGTCAGTCTCAGCGCCCGGTTTTAAGCTTCACCGGATTGCCGTCTCTGTATCGAAGTTCTGCTTGGCGGCAACAGGACATGCCTTAGACGGGCTGACTTTAATGAAATAAAAATGGTTCGCTAATTATTTGCTAATCTTTCATGGATATCTTTTGGGACAATGAATAACCTGCTCAATAATCGGAAATAAAATGTAATCGCATCAGAACACAACCGGATAGTATGGATGGTGAAACGATGAACAAAACATCTGGGATTGTTTCCTTCAAAGACAAGCCCCCGGAATACCGAATACTCGGAAACAATCGATGCATTGTACAGAGTCGCTGTTTGCTGGCTGGTATGGTCTGCCTGCTGTGTAGCGGTTTGCTTTCGGCCGAATCGGATTCGATTGAAAACACCCGCTCTGCCATGGAAAAATGGATTCAAACCAAACGAATCATTTCCCAGGAAAAACGGGATTTTACGCTGACCAAAGAGATTCTTAAGCAGAGAATAACGCTGGTCCGCCAGGAAATAGAAACCCTGAAAGGCAAAATACACGACGCCGAGGAAAGCATTGCGGAGGCCGACAAAAAAAGAGCCGAGCTGATGGAGGAAAATGATAAACTCAGGAATGTTTTGGCCTCTGTAGTTCAAACAGCGTGCGATCTGGAAAAACAACTCAAACAGCTGCTTGTGCAATTACCCGAACCGATCCGTCAGCGGGTCAAACCCCTCAGCCAGCGGCTGCCTGATCAGCCCGAAGAAACCAAACAATCGCTTGCAGAGCGTTTTCAGAATATAGTCGGCATCCTCAATGAGGTCGACAAATTCAATCGAGACATCACAGTTACCAGTGAGATCCGCCATCTTCCGGACGGCAGTTCCGTGGAAGTGACGGCTTTTTATGTAGGCCTCGGCCAGGCCTATTACACCAGTGCCGATGGAATGGCAGCCGGAATCGGAACGGCGACCCAAGAGGGCTGGATATGGAAACCCTGCAATAAGGCTGCCGCCCAAATCAAAGAGGCGATTGACATCCTGAAAAATGAAAAACCGGCATCTTTTGTACATTTGCCGGTTGCTATCGAATAATCGGAACAAAAAAGTATGATCAAAGTAACATACATTGCAGTCTGTGGACTCCTTCTTTGGTCGGGCTTGCCGGCCTTTGGCCAGAAGGGGGATGCCCCTGCGTCTTTTGAACAGACCTCCCAATATATTCATCAGCAGCTGGCCGAATGTCTGAACGAACTGGCTGATTTACGAGAGCAGATCGCGGCGGAAAAGATCCCCCTCAGCCGTCAACTAAGCGAGATGGAAGCCGAACTGATCCAGGTTCGTCTTGATTATCAACAAACCTCTCGGCTGCTGGACAGCCGTGCCTTGGATCTGGGCAATCTCCGCTCCGAAATCAAATCTCGGCAGGAAGAGAGTGCTTATCTGTCTAACCTGCTGAACGAATACATCCGGAATTTTGAATCCCGTCTGCATATCTCCGAACTCCAGCGATACCGGCAGGCCCTTGACAAGGCCAAGTTGGCTACTGAAAACAACACGCTTTCGCAGCAGGAAGTCTATACAGCCCAACTCGAATTGCTGGCCGTGTCGCTTCAGCGGCTGCAGGAGGCTCTGGGGGGTGTCAGATTTGAAGGCACCGCTGTTGACGCAAGCGGAAAAGTTAAAACCGGCACATTTATTTTAATCGGTCCATCGGCTATATTTCGCTCCGCAGATGGACGGGATGTGGGAATTGTTGAGCAGCGGCTGGGATCTCTGGAACCTTCTTTGATCGCCTTCGGATCTTCTACTGATGCCCTCGCAGCCGAAACTCTGGCATCTTCAACAACAGGATTTTTCCCACTGGATCCAACCCTCGGCAATGCACATCGAATCGAAGCCACACGGGACACTCTTTTGACGCATATCCGTAAAGGGGGACCGGTCATGGTCCCGATCTTTGTCCTGGCCGGAACTGCCCTGCTGGTCGCCCTGAGCAAATGGCTAGCGTTGAGCTGCGTCCGCATTCCTTCCGCCAGGCAAACCGCTGCTTTTTTCAAGGCGATTGCCCGCCGGGACAGCAAGGCCATCCTTCAAGAGATTGAAACCATGACTGAATATAAGGGTTTATCTCTTCGAGATTGGATGATCGGCGGGATGTTCGGCGCAGGACTGAGCGTGCTGATTTTCCTAGTCCTCAGTCGGGTGGACCTGCATCTGCCGTCCGAGTTCCTGGCTCGGCTGGACTCAACGCGGAGTGTTTGGATTTTTGCAGGTATCGGGGCTGTTTTCGGAGGGGGTGTCCGATATCTGCTCCATAGGTGGCTCAGCTACTCTCCAGTCGGCATCATGCTGGCCGCAGGGGCAGAGCATCTCGATCAGCCGCGAGATCTCATCGAAGAAGTGATGTATGAAAAAGTGCTGGTCACGCGTCTTCAGCTTCATCGGTTTTTGCCCTTTATCTCCATCAGCGCCGCATCGGCCCCGCTGCTGGGACTGCTGGGCACCGTCACCGGAATCATCAATACCTTCAAACTCATTACAGTGTTTGGTTCCGGCGATGTAAAGACCTTGTCCGGCGGGATTTCTGAAGCCCTGATTACCACAGAGTTCGGTCTGATCGTGGCGATTCCGTCGCTGCTGATTCACGCCTTTCTTTCCCGCAAAGCCAACGGCGTAATTAGTCAGATGGAAAAAGCGGCAGTGACATTTATGAACCAGATCAGCAAAAGTGAAAAACCCCCGCAGGAACCGGTTCAAAAACCTCTACCCGCTCCCGCCCCGATCCGCATCCATACCACCGAAAGCGGAAAATCTTCAGGGCCTCGAATTCCGATTCATGAGTATTCTCAAGGAGTTGCCGCCAGCCGGATGCGGACTCAGATCATGCCTATCGCCAAAACAGCGACCGTAGGAGAGATCCTCGGGAAAATCCGGTCTACCGAAATCGGAGAAGAGGCAGATGCGGTGTTTATCGTAGATGAACACGGTAAATATGCCGGCCATGTGCCGATTCATCGTCTGCTGACACGGCCCGATCAGACCCGTGTGGATTCTTTGGTTGAAAACCATCCGCTGTTTGTACGGGTAGATACCGATATGAGAGAAGTTCATGCGCTCTTTGCCAAACATCAGATATTGCACCTTCCGGTTCTGGATCACGAGGACCGTTTGGTAGGGCGAATACCCCGCAATGGAAATGGAGATGTAAAATAATTATGATTCCTGAAGGTCTGACTAAAATGTGGGAACAGGCCGTTGCCATCTGGATTTCAGGGGGATGGGCGATGATCGCCATCGCCGCAACGGCACTGGTTATGTTCGGATTGGGAATGCAGATCTGGCTTAAACTCTATGCAACCGGATTTACCGTAGTAAAAGAACAAACCTGGCGTTTCTGGATCGATCACCAGGATCAGCGGACAGGACCAATTGGACGGTTGCTCGACTTTGTCACAGGCGGAACTTCGCTCCAGAACACGGTCGTTTTTTTTGATGAATTACGGGCCACGGAGATTGAACCTTTCGAACGGGATTTACGAGTAATGAAAATCTGTGTCAGCGTAGCTCCCTTGCTCGGATTGCTGGGAACGGTCACCGGCATGCTCGCCACCTTTGGAGCGCTGGCCTCAGGAGCCGGGGGAGAAAAGACCATGGCATTGGTTGCCCAGGGGATTTCAGAAGCCCTAGTCACGACGGAGACCGGGCTGGTGATTGCGCTGCCGGGACTGTTTTTCCAGTACCACCTGGTACGCAAGCATGAACGATACAAGGCGTTTCTGGCGCATCTGGAAACCGTCTGTACACAAAAGTTCTATAAACAGACCGAATCGGCAGAAGAGCCGGAGATTGATTCCTTTGAACTTTCATCGCTCCCTTCAGACCGGCAACCCTGTTTGGAGCCGGCGGCCATCTGTCCGGAATGGGGATCCAAGATCCCCTCTCTAATCCATTAACAACGAGGATTTGATGGGACGTTTTCGTCAAACAGCATTCAGCGACAATAATGAGAACGGAATTGATATTTCTCCTTTGATCGATTGTGTTTTTATTTTGCTGATTTTCTTCATTGTGACCACCACATTTGTTGAAGAGACCGGCATTGAAGTGGACAAACCGCAGGCCGCCTCTTCCGTTCAATTGGAAAAAACCAGCATTTTGATTGCCTTGACCGAAAAAGGAGAAGTGGTCTATGGCGGCCGTGACATCGGAATCAGCGGAGTCCAGCCGCTAATCAAACGCATGCTTCAGAAAGAGGACGTTCCCGTCATTATCCAGGCAGATGCATCTGCCCAGTCCGGCCTGCTGGTCCGGCTGATCGACGAAGCCAAACTGGCCGGAGCGGTAAAAGTCAGTCTGGCCACTCGCAAACCCAAAAACTGAATATGGGTACACTGTGGAAACATAAATCAAAGTCCTTCCGGTCCATTGCAGATTTTCTGGGCCGTCTGATAGTTCTCGCAGGAGCCGTAGGGCTGACGCTGCTCTTTTTTATGGTGCTGCCTTTCATGCAGACGTTGGCCAAACCGCCCGCCATGGATCTGATTGTTCAAGCCGTTGATACAGCTAAACTGGAGGCGCCACCGCCGCCCCCGGAATCCGAACCCGAACCGGAAGAGAAATCGCCCGAAAAACCCCCTGAATTTATCGACGAGGCGCCCCCGCTGGATCTGGCTCAGATTGAACTGGCCTTGGATCCGGGATTCGGCGAGGGATGGCTCGGCGGCGATTTTGCGGTCAAACTCCATTCCATCGTATCGGAGCAGGCAGAAGTTGATGCCTTATTTTCTATTGCAGACCTTGACCAGAAACCTCGTATTCTTTATCAGCCAAGCCCCACCTTGACTTTAGAGTTGCGGAAAAAAGCCCCGGCCACTGTGTATATAATTTTTATTGTCAATCAAGCAGGCCGGGTCGAGAATCCTGTTGTGCAAAGTTCTCCGGACCCGATTTTTGAAAATCCTGCTTTGAATGCCGTCAAACAATGGAAATTTGAACCCGGAAAACGCGGCGGTCAGCCAGTACGCTTCCGCATGCGGGTACCCATTACCTTCCCGAAAGGATAATCCGACAATGAAAACCCTCCCAGCCCGTATTTTTGGGGGAGCCATTCTGCTGCTGGCTTTATCGTGTCCGGTATGGTCTAACGAACCGGAATCCTCTGTTTCATACTCCGGTCTAAATGAATCTATCTTGTTTGTGTGGAATGATCCAGTATTTCAAAAACGTTTCGCGGAAAGTTATATAGCAGAAACCGAGATCGAGCCGCGAGTGACTGAATCAGAGCGAAAAATCATGCTGAAAATCCTTGAACTGATTGCTGCTGACAAGATGGAGGAGGCAGCCAGGCAGCTGGAAAAGTCAACCAGTCCTTCTTCCAGTGCAGTCTTTGATTTTACGCTGGCGAATATTTACTTTCAACAGGCCGACCGTGACCAAATCAATCAGGACGAAAAAACAAAAATACTCAATCAGGCCGCCACCGCTTATCAGTCGGCTGTGGAGAAATATCCTAAATTTCGCCGTGCCTGGCGAAACTTGGGATTAATCTATATCCGCCAAGGGCAATATGACAAATCGTTGCCGGCCTTGACCCAGGTGATCGCCCTCGGAGGCGGGGATGCGATTACTTTCGGGCTGCTTGGATTTGCTTATGCTTCCGTGGGGAATAATCTGTCGGCCGAATCGGCCTACCGGATGGCCATCCTGCTGGACCCAAATACAATAGACTGGAAAATGGGACTGGCCCGTAGCTTTTTCAGGCAGGAACGCTTTTCCGATGCAGCGGCTCTCTGTAAACAGCTCATCCGCGAAAATCCCGATCGTGCTGATCTATGGCTTTTGGAGGCCAACGCACGGATTGGTCTTAATCAGCCATTGCAGGCCGCGGAAATTTTTGAGTTGGTGGATCGCCTCGGGAAGTCCACAGCGGACAGTCTGAATATGCTGGGGGATATTTATGTCAATCAGGAACTGTATGACATGGCCGCCGAAGCCTATACGCGGGCCATGCGAAAAGATGAACCGGGCAATCCGGATCGTCCGATTCGTTCAGCCCAAATCTTAATCGCCCGTGGCGCCTTTGAGGAAACCCGTCTGTTAATTGAGCAGATCGAGACTCGGTATGGCAGCCAATTAACTGATGCAGCCCGCAGAGAGATACTCAAATTACGTGCTCGGCTGGCGGTGGCGGTTGGAACAGATAACATGGAGGAAGTGCGGGTTCTGGAGGAGATTGTTGCCCTCGACCCCCTGGATGGAGAAGCGCTGATCCTTCTGGGCCGTCGATCCTCTCGTACCCAGGACTTTGAAAAGGCCATCTTCTATTTTGAGCGGGCCGCTGCCATTGAAAAATACGAAGCGGATGCGAAAATTCAGCATGCCCAGTTGCTGGTTCAGCAGGGCAAATATAACGAGGCGCTCCCGTTGCTGCGGCGGGCTCAGCAGATCAGCCATCGGCAGAATGTTCAGGAATATCTTGAACAGGTCGAGCGGTTTGCGAAAAGTCGTTAGAAAAACGGATTTGTCCGGATGAAAAAGCGATTGTCTATTCTAACGGGCTTGCTCCTTCCATTATCTTTGCTGGCATTCCGCACAGACAACAAAGACTTCTCCGGGCTTATCGCAAATGAAGATCCTCAGATTGCGGATCTCTTAATAGAGGCCGAACAGGGAGATGCCGGAGCACAATACCTTCGGGGCTATATGGATGCCGAAGGAGTCGGGATTTTTCAGGATCCCATAAAGGCAATTCGATGGTACACGAGGGCTGCCGAGCAGGGACAGTCCGCCGCCCAACTCCTGCTCAGCGACCTGCTTGTGCGGAGTCAGGGAAACCAAGCGGATCTGGTGGAGACCTACAAATGGTCTTTTCTGGCCGAACACAGCGGCCAGGACGTCTCCGAGAGCCAGTGTCGTATGACGGAGCGTATGACCTCTGAGCAGATCGCAGAGGCCCAACAGCGTGCAGGGGACTTGTTTCTTCGGTTTGCGGAAACCTCCGTCGAATCTGGTCCCATTTTATATGTCTCCAAAATTGATGAATTTTCTATACGATTTCCTTCGCCTCCCAGACGAACAGTCGTCCAGGACAATGCCCGCCTGTCTGCCGTCCATTACCAGTCATTCTCGGCCAACAATCGGATTCAATACAACGTCTCCCTGCAATGATTCAAAAAACAGAAAATCTTTGACGGTCAGATCCAGAAAGAGTCTGTCGAGGATTACCTTCTCGCGCATGCTTTTTATTCATGGAAAAATAAGATTTTGAAAAAGACGATCACCTTCCGCGGATTTCCTGCGGTTCAATTCAAACATACCACTTATGAGAAAGGGAAATATACGATTCATGAGGGAATGATCTTTTTTGTCCAAGGAGATTTTGTTTCACTGACCTGTATTTACCCTTCCCGCCATATTCCATCGCCGGGTTTTCGGGAGTACCTTGACTCCTTTGAGTTTGTGCCCAATACCCCGCCGCCCCAGACAGACTAAGAGCCTCTAATGCTCTAAATATACTCCTGCTCTTCCTGCCTCTTGTGGTTGAACAAAGAATTACAAAAAACTAACTTAACTGCCTCCAAAAGCGCTCCGATAGCCCCTGATAATAACCAAAACTCAGGAGATATCGAAATGTTTATCCGACACCGTCGAAATCGCAGAATTGTTTCAAAAGGCATTTGTTGTGTTTTGCCAATGATTTTATCGGTCTTTTTATCGGGATGTATCTCGAATGTTCAGCAGGGATGGGCTGCTTATGAAAAAAAAGACTATGCATCCGCGAAAAAAAAATGGCTGCCTGCAGCCGAAAACGGGGATCCCCGCGCCCAATATTTTATGGGACTGATGTATGACAACGGAACAGGAGTTCCGCAGGATCGACAACAAGCAGCGTTCTGGTACAGGCAGTCTGCCGACCAGGGATTTGCCTTTTCCCAGAATAATCTGGGCCTACTGTATTTCAAGGGAGAAGGCGTCGATCAAAATAACGAAGAATCTGTTCGGTTGTTTCGGCTGGCTGCCGAACAGAATAATCACCAAGCCCGCCACAATCTGGCGTTAAGGAACCTTCAGTCAAAAGGTGGGTCGCAAGACAATTCCAAAGCATTCACCTTATTGGGACAAGCCGCACGGAATGGCAGCGCGGAAGCTCGGTATGCCCTCGGCTTGATGTACCGTGACGGAATCGGTGTAAAACAGGATTGTCGCCGCGCAGCCAAGTGGATCAAGCAGGCTGCAAACCAGGGATATGCACCAGCCCAGAATACGATTGGGCTGATGTATGAGCAGGGACAGGGCGTGATGAAGGTCCCCGCAAAAGCCGCCTACTGGTACAGCCAAGCCGCCAAACAGGGTTTTGCGCCGGCGCAGAACAACATGGCCTTAATGTATCTGGAAGGCAAGGGTGTGCGTCCCGATCCTGTCAAAGCAAGGGAGTTCCTTGAACCCCTGGCTCAAAAGGGAATCGCAAACGCTCAATCGGGCCTGGGTTTAATGTATTATGAAGGCAATGGAATGAAACAAGATTATGCCCAGGCTCTCGAGTGGTTTCATCGCAGCGCCCTCCAGGGATCCGCCGTGGCCCAACATGCCCTTGGGCTGATGTACTATACCGGACAAGGGGGCCGGCAGGATTATGCAGAAAGTTTAAAATGGTATCATCTTTCAGCCGAACAGGGATACGGGCCATCCGCGAATAACCTTGGATTATTATACTATGAAGGACAAGTGGTAGAGCAGGACTTTCAGCAGGCTCTTTTCTGGCTTAGAAAGGCCGCAGAAAAGGAAATTCCCCAGTCCCAGTATTGTTTAGGATGGATGTACTACAAAGGATTGGGTGTAGAACAGGATTACGAGGAAGCCGCCCAATGGTTTGGCCGTGCCGCCGAGCAGGGATTTGTTCTTGCACAGGCCCAACTGGGCCTGATGGCACTCAAAGGACAAGGCGTTGAGCAGAATGACCGGCGTGCTGCTGAATGGCTGCTTGCTGCAGCCGAACATGGACACGCCGTTTCACAGGCCAATCTCGGATTGTTGTATCTAAAGGGCCGAGGCGTTGAGCAGGATGATCAAAAAGCCGTTTATTATTTAACTCTGGCTGCTCAACAAGGGTATGCACAAGCCCGGAATAAACTTAACCAGTTATCCAAGAACGATCGCCCTATCCAAGAAGATATTGCGGTGATTATAGAATCTAAACCTATTCATGCACAAAAGCAGATAACCATGACTCCCTGAAATTATCTGTCTGTTGTAGTATATCCGGACCGATCGCATCGTCTACTCTATGACAGCGCTGATTACGCAACCCGCAAGGTCGAGATTGCCGGGATCATGGAACATCCCTATGGGGACTGGATGAAGCAGATGGCCAAGAACCTGACTGATCCATTTTCTGGATTTCTCAGAAAAAAGAAATACCTCATCCACGACCGCGACCCCCTCTATACGGAGGCCTTTATTGAGATGCTCAGGGCCGGAGGAGTTGAATCCGTCAAATCCATGCCTCTGGCACCGAATTTCAGCCCATTCGTGGAAAGGTTTATTCGCAGCATCAAATCCGAATGCCTGGACCGGATGATTATCCTGGGCGAGGCCCACCTGCGGTATCTTATTTCAGAATACGTTCAGCATTATCATACAGAGCGGGCCCATCAAGGGCTGGACAATATGCTCATTGAGCCGCCGCCCCAAGGCACCGGCAAGATCATCTGCCGCCAGCGGCTTGGCGGGCTGCTTAAATTCTACCGGAGGGCCGCATAATGAGGGTGGATGACTTTTTAGAAGGTACTAGAGAAGGCCTTCAGGGCCGCCAGAATGGCCCCTGTGGCGGCCAACCAAACCTCCTATAGTCGGAGGCCAAACCAAGCCCCCTGCTCACAAACCAGCCATAAATCTACCTCAATTCTGCATAGTTCTTGTCCGCAATACACCCTAATTAAGCCATTCTGGACTCGTTTATCCTGGAAGTAGATACTCTCAAAAACCGGTATAATACGCGCAATAACTGCAATGGGGTGCAATGGGGTGCAACAAACGCAATGAACGCAAGAAAGCCCTTGACCCCCCCTACCCACAGTTATATCCTTTGGGGCAAAGGGGTTACGACTTTTTGCCCAGGTTTTGGAACCGAGGTAGAGCACAATGCCTGTTAACCGCTAGGTCGCAGGTTCGCGATCCCCGCCAGTACATCCTGTTCCGTGCGATGATTCATCACACGGAACTATACACAGAATACCCGATGGCGCAAGTCCCGAATATGAATTTTTCAAAGATTTTTGAAAAATTTTTGCTTCACATGGCTAAAATATTACCTGTTTTGCGGGCTTTTGGGCTGAAAATGGGGTTTTTGGGGAAATTTGCGCACCGCGGCGCGCAGGCGGCGCGCATTTTAAAGCCACTTAAAAACGGCCGCGCGCATTTTAAAGCCGGTTTTTGGAGCTGCGGAGACGTCGGCGCGCATTTTTGAGCCAGATAAAAAGGGCTGCTGAGGGGGTTTGGGGGAAATTGCTGATAATTCAATTGATGCACAGATTTTTGAACCAGTTGGAAAGGATTAAGGGGCAATTGGGGATAATTCAATGGAGACGGGGATTCTTGAGTCAGAGGGGAAGGGGTGAGGGGTTGCGGAGGCAGGGGCTGGTAATTCAATGGAGAGGCGGATCCTTGAGCCAAGTGGGAATGGCCGAGAGGGGGCAATGGAGAGGAAGTGGAGGGGGAAAGCCGGAAACAATGGGGCCAATAGAGGGGGTTTGGGGCGGATAAGGGGTGTCGGGTTGTGCTCCTTCTGCTGCCCATTTTAATTCCTTTAATTCCTTTAATACGGCTCCTTGGGGCCGAATGTCTGCTCCTTTGTCATTCAGGGGGGTATTATACCATAAATGATTTTGAAATCAAGGGAATGTTTGGTAATTATCAAACTTTTTTTGCGTACAGGCGGAGCCGCATTCTCGAAGGGGAATGAAGAGGGAAAAGTAAGGGTGAAAATAGAATGGTTTGGCGGGGTTTTGGGCGGCAGAATTGTCGAGGAAAGGGATAGGGTTTTGGGTTTTGGGTGAAAAATTAAGCGAAAAACGGGGAAACGGCTTGCCGGAGGGGGTTGAGGTTGGGTATAATAGCGACGAAACGGCTGCTTTGAAAAGACATCAAAAAATAGAAGGGAACAAACAAGGAGTCTGCTAAGGAGTCTGCCGAGATTGGGAAGAGTTCTGGATTTCCGGGTCTGAGGCGAGAGAGGCCGTAATTTGATTTAAGGAGGATTAAAAACAGATGGCCGTCTTGATTTTTCCTGTTTTCCCCGAACTTTCCGCAAGAACTGAATATGGGTGCGATATGGTCAGGAATCTTAGCCGTCAAAATGGACCAAAGGCAAGGGGATGGCGGCAGCGACGATCCGAAAATATACTGCTGATATAGGCGGTCAGGTTTTGATGCTATTGTGTGTGATTGAACCGGCCGGCGGTATGGTGCGGGAATCGGCCGGTGCTGTCTTGGCGGCCGGGTGAGCGGCGAGAAGGACCGGATGAAAAAACAGGCCGGGAATTATTGCGGGAGTCGTTCCTAAGCCCCGCGACATATCCAAAAAAGGAGAGACAGACTGAAAAAACAAACAAAAACAGGAAAAGTGTCCGACCCTTTTATTTCTCCCCGGTTTGGCTTATGGTTTGGGCTTGGGTTTCGGCGACAAAATGGTGCAAGTGAGTCGGCGGGGTGATCCTGGAACTGGTAAAGGGTGGGTTATAGCTGGCAAAAAGAGTCCATTAAATTATTTATTATCAGGTAAATGGCAACCTAATTGGTTCCCTGGCGGGAATCAATTTGCACTGCTAAGCACAGGGTATACTTTTGAAGTTATGGCTTCAGAATTAAGTTTCCCTTCCGGTTGGAAATGGGTATTTGGTTTCTTTGGGCAATGTATATATACTCCATAGGGAGAATGAACTATGAAAATTGTGTATATCATCTTGATTATTTTATTGCTAACCTTGCCCATAACTCGATATATGCTGCCGGGCATTGCGATGGTTGTTCATATTACGCTTTTGGTCTCAGGAATAACGTTTGATATAGTTGACTTTTTGCTTTGTATGATTTCAGCAATTCGTCGTAAACGCGTACCGAGTGCAAATATGTTTTTTGGTTTCATCCTTATGGGGGCTGGGATTTACGGAATTGTATTTCCAGCATCCACAGCATCTTCCTTTGAAGGGATTAACTGGAAAAGAAGTATTGTTTTTTTATGTCTTTTGGTGATTACTTTGTTTTTACATCTGTTCATTCATATACTGCTGCCTTTGATATTTACAATGGCATGCAACCTATATTATGGAAGAAAACTGTTTGACATGACTACACTTCCTCAGAAAACACAGCAAGATAAATAAATACTAATGAAGCCCAAAATAATCTCCGGAGATTTACTCAACCCAAAAGTCGATGTGATTGTTAATCCATGGAATTGCAATATTATCCCATGGTGGCTCTTAATAGTTCAAGGGGTATTGGCTTATCCCCCTGAAGCTGGGCCGTTGGCAAGGTTAGGATTTCCCTGTAACTCCAGTCCACAATTACAAGAGAAATCGAATGAAGAAGAAGCGGTTTACGGAAGAGCAGATTGTGCGGATGCTGCGGACAGCGATCAGTGGCGGCGGTACGGAAAGCGATGGACGGATGTTTGTGTTCGGCAATTATCTTGATGAGGTGCTGGTTTCTGTCATTCCCGCACAGGCGCCGAACCAGGACCTCTACTACGCCCACGACCACCTCTATAGCCCCGTCGCGCTGTTCGCCGCCAACGGCACAGTGGCCGAACGCTACGAATACAACGCTTACGGAAAAGTTCAAGTTTTGAGTTCTGATTTCTTAGTTTTGAGTTCATCGCGACACGGCAATCCGTATGCGTTTACGGGAAGGGAACTCGACACTCTCGACGCCGATAGTCTGCACCTGATGTACTACCGCACCCGCACCTACGACCCCGAAACGGGAAGGTTTATGCAACGGCATCCGTTGATGTATGTTGATGGTGCGAATATCTATGAATATGTATTGAGCAATCCTGCGATTGATATTGATCCTTTGGGATTAAGGAGAGAAGAACGAGACAGACGCAGAGATAGACGAAGAGACTGGGGAAGACGTCGAGGATTTAATTTTGATCTTTTCGATGACAAAGGAAGGATAATTCTTGACCATTGGCTGAATGGATCAGGAGATGAACTTGTTTTTAATGACGGTGATTGGGGTGAGTATATGATGAATAATCAATTGCTGTCTCCTGTGCTGTGTACCCGTCTTCAAGATGATGTATTATCCAGAACGGCCTCTGGCACTATTAATCAAACCTTTCAAGCAATAATTGAAAATGGGTATTTAACCGGATATGAAATGCTGCATGGGACCAATGAATGGGTGGGAGGATTTAATATTACAGGAAGTGCTACAGTTATAAAAGACAGTACTGGTTGCTGTAATATTATCGATTACAGTTTAACATATACATGGAACGATATTATTGATCCGGAACCGGATACTTATCCGGGAGATACAATTTTGTCTTGGATATTACACTTGTTTTATGATCCTGCGGATTATACTATCCGAATCAGCTGGACACAAAATGCGAAAGCAAAGGTTTGTAACGGTGCAATCTATAGATTCGAAGGTTAACCATGCGAATAAATAATGAGGATATAATGAAATATATGAAAAAATACACATTATTATTTATGATAACGGCTGCATTATTGTTTCTGTATTCATGCCGTAGGGGGAGCAATGCGCGAGTTATAGGGAAGGACTTTATAACAGAGTATGGTGAATATATATCGGAAAACAACAGATACTTGATTAACGTATCTGAATCTCCAAAGGGAATTTTGAAATACCAGATTCAAAAACCAGATGGTACACTGATTATACAATCGGAAAAACACGAAGTTCGGATTGGGATTTATCACAAGTGGAGATTGTATTGGGATGATGTGTCCCAAACGTTTTGGATTCTAAGCAGTGATGTTGGCAACTATGTGTGGTTAGCTGAAAATAACGATATATATGCACCATACGGCTTACGAAAGTATCTTGAGGAAAACGCAGACTTTAGAAACAAGGTCCCTGAGCGAGTACTTTTATTTATCGATAAATAGGTCTGTAATAGCCCATCGATTAATGATAAATAGGGGCAGTCATCTACTTTGAGATACAGAGAAACCCTGCAAAGACAATGAAGCAATGCCGAAGGCGACATTCGAGTACGATGCGTTAGGCCGAAGGATTGAAAAGGTGGATGCGATAGCGGGTACGACAACGCGGTATTATTACGACGACCAGCGGGTGGCGGTACAGACGCTCGTTTCCGGCGGCGTGGAGACGGACGACCGGTACTTTGTCTTCGGCAACTATATTGATGAGGTGCTGGTGATGGGCTGTCGCTTCAGCACGTCATGGTTTGACTTTTACTACGGTCACGATCATCTCTACAGCCCGACGGTCTTATACGGGCCGATCGGCATAGCCGTCGAGCGCTATGAATACGACGCCTACGGCAGTGTCCAAATTCTGACCTCTGCCTTCTACCCTCTGGCTTCTTCCCAGTACGGCAACCCGTACATCTTCACCGGCCGCGAGCTGGACATCCTCGAGGGCGGCAGTCTGCGCCTGATGTACTACCGCGCCCGCACCACCGACCCCCAAACGGGAAGGTTTATGCAACGGGATCCGCTGGGCATCAACCCCGCCGGCAGGAGCATTAATTTTTTTGAGCCGACGGGGCAGTATGCGGACGGGATGAATCTGTATCAGTATTGTCAATCCGATTCCGTGAACTATGTCGACCCTTGGGGATTGGAATGCGGTGTAGTTGTGAAAAGATTTGTAAGTAAAGGTACAGGTGTGTCTTCTTGGATTGATATGGGACATGAGTGGTTATCTGCTTGCAGCGGCTCGATTGGTTTCTGGCCCAATGGCGCTGGAATCCCAGGAAGGGAATGGTCCGTTTTTTCACCCGATCCTGGTTGGAGAGATATGTCCATCTTCAATAATTGCAGGAAGTATGTCGACGTAACTCTTAATGGCGGATTATGTCCCAGCCGTAGTTGAAGGTTTGTGACGGCTCCATTGTTTTAGCCTATCCTATCTTTCGTTTTTCTGCAAGGGTCTGTTCGTTCTCCAATTCATCCAGATACGATTTCAGCATCCAGATC
>Ga0208461_1001097_pt1 | contig 25309 bp, 19 predicted proteins | sample AD_JPNTR4_MetaG_FD_184448 | JGI IMG/M metagenome (GOLD analysis project Ga0208461, IMG submission 184448) | Active sludge microbial communities of municipal wastewater-treating anaerobic digesters from Japan - AD_JPNTR4_MetaG (SPAdes) (version 2) | ecosystem: Engineered > Bioreactor > Anaerobic...
TATATTTTAATTTTATAACGTAAATATAATGAATATCAGCGAATTATACAAATTTTTATAACTATTTTCTGAAAAATATACCATAATTTATCCTTTTTAATTTAGGAAAGTTTGCGGATAATCATAATTATAATAATTCAGGATGTAAAATACAAGTATTTGAAGGAGCAACAGCATTACAATATAATACAACACTTGCAAACGGTAAATTTACTGTTGGGACGCCTGTTGTTTCTCCTACGGGAAAAATAACGGTTGGTGCTCTTTCAGGCTCTGGGACTAACAGTTGTAACGTTGCAAACCATTCTGCAATGAACCAGACGACAGATAAAGTAACTATCACTTATCCGATTACAGCAAAAAAAGCAGATGGACAAACTGTTACATTCAACCTTATTCAAACAATTACAAAATCTTTAAAAGGCGAGCCTGGAGAAGATGGCGAGAATGGAACTAATGGTTTGGATGGTAATTTTATAGAATATCGTTATGCAAAAAATGGTAGCACCTCAACAGCACCTTCAATTGTAGTAACAGATTTAGCTCCTTCCGGATGGGAAATAACACCTCCGTCAACTGGGCTTCTTGAATATCTCTGGATGACGAAAGCTAAAAAGAATTATTCAGGTACACAATTACTTGAAAGTTGGTCAACGCCTGTACGGATTAAGGGTGATATTGGAGATAAAGGGGATGTAGGTGCTTCACCAGTTTATCAAGGAGTTTATTCAAGCCATAAAACTTATTACGGTACTTCACAGCGAGTTGATATAGTGCAATATAACTCAAATTACTATGTCGCACGAGTCGATGCCGGAACATTTAGTAATATAGTGCCAACAGATACTTCAAAATGGAATTTATTCGGAGCACAATTTGAAAGTATCGCAACGAATTTATTGTTGGCAGAAGGGGCAAATATCGCTGATTGGATTATAGCAGATGGAAAGATAACAGCACAAGCGACTACTGATGACGATACTCCAAGAGCAAAATTGGATGGAGTAAATGGTAAAATAAATTTCGCATCCGATATCGATAAATATACAGAAGATGGGGATTCAGAATCGGTGAAACAAGAAATAAGCATCGATAGCCTGAATGGAAAAATAGAAGTAAGGACATCAGATTATGATGTATCATATATGAATTCTCAGGGGATATTTACTAATAGAGCTGGGATACAAGCTTTGCCTGCTTCATCTGGAATAGAGTTAAAAGCGGCTGTTGTAGCATTAGGTTTTGGTGATTTAAAAAAAGACGCATATTATAACAAAGGAGCAATTTGTGGAGTTTATGGGTCATCATTAAACAATAATTCTGATCCTGCTCCTTCTTATGGTGGATATTTCGATAAATTACGAGCCAATGGTCTTTATTTAAATTGTCGGCAAATAAATTCATCGACAACATTGACACAAAACGATGTTATAATATCACTTTATAACACTTCAACGATTACGATTACTTTACCTTCAAGTACATATACTGGACAAATTATCTTATTGAGAATTAATAACAATTCAAGTATAAATATATCCGGTAATGGAAATAGTATAATGAGAGTTGATGGAGCAATTGTTACAAATGTAACAGTTGGCACACGTGGTGAGCTAATATTTCTTATTTGGGATGGACAATATTGGTTATATTCAACAACAGAACAATAATTTATAAAGGAGAAATGGGAGCCGATCAGGGTCATTATGGAGGCTACATGCAGGAGCATTTCAATGCCTTGCTCGATACAATCGCAAATATCAAAGGCAAGTTTCTATTAAGCAGCTATCCGAATCCTGAATTGGAAAACTATCGTAAGCAATTCGGTTGGCAATCAAACGATGTAAACATGTCCCTTTCCGCCTCCAGAAAATCAGGTCGAAGAAAACTCGAATGTCTGACGTTTAATTATCATTTAAGCAATATTTAAATAATAGTTAAATAAGCAGGTATAATTTAAACGCCTGCTTATTTTTTGTTTTTTTGTACAATTTGTTTTATACTTTTGTACATTTTGTTTTTTCGATTATAATCAAAATATTTTCATAATAAAATTCGTCTCATATTATTGATTATCAAGTAAATTTAAAACTGAAAATTAAGGGATTCTGATTGACCGAAATTATTTGTACATATAAAAAAATGCCTGAAGATTTTGCTGGAAAATATTGCAGAAGTATTGTTCAGAAGAGAAAGCAGCCGGCCAGCCTTGAAAAATAATAATTGTTCAAAAAAAAAGCTATCTTAATGAATAAGAAAGCTTTTCTGATGGTGGGCCCAGCTGGGCTTGAACCAGCGACCCCCTGATTATGAGTCAGGTGCTACTAACCAACTGAGCTATGGGCCCTGCATTTGCGAATAATTGCTTATCTTTGCAAAGCGAATGCAAAAATAATAATTTTTTGTGTGTTTGAAAAAATTCTTTGTTATTTTTCTTTTAAATGATACATTTTAAAAATATATCGGCTCTGATATTCGATTTTGGCGGGGTGTTGATCAACCTGAGCCGTCAACAGTGTATTGATAGTTTTCGGTCTCTGGGAGTAAAAGAAGTGGAAAAATATCTGGACGATTTCAATCAGTCCGGTTTTTTTCTTCAATTGGAACAGGGAAAAATTTCACCGGAGCAATTCCGCAACGAAGTCAGAAAATTATCTGACCACACTTTGACCGATGAGCAGATAGACCGAGCTTTTTGTTCATTTTTGCTGGATATACCGGAAGAAAAATTAAAGTTGTTGTTGGAACTTCGGAAAAGGTTTAAAATTTATTTGTTGAGCAACACCAATCTTATTCATATGACTTTTTGCAGAGCACAGCATTTTCATTATAACGGTTATTCGATGGATGATTTTTTCGACAAATGTTATTTTTCTTATGAGTTGGGAATAACCAAGCCCGACATCCGTGTGTTTAATTCCGTGATAGAGGATATTGGGCTACCACCGCAGCAATGCCTTTTCCTGGATGATGGGTTGCAAAATATTGAACAGGCACAAAAAACCGGCTTGCAAACTTATTGGGTGAAACAACAGGAAGATTTGAGTTTCCTGCTTCAACCCGATGTTTTTGTTTTTGATTAAAACAAGTAGAAAAATCAATAGGTTTTTCCAAATAAATTTTCAATGTATTTCATTTTAGTGGGAATTTCATGCAAGTGATAGAAGCGAACAGCGGAATAAAAATAGAACCTTGTGTTGCCACAGTAGGTTTTTTTGATGGCGTGCATATTGGTCATCGATTTTTAATGGAAGAATTGAAAAAGATAGCTTCGACGCAACATTTGAAAAGCGTGGTTGTAACTTTCGACCAGCATCCGCGTAAAGTTTTAAATGCCGATTTTCAGCCAAAATTGCTCACTACGTTGGACGAAAGACTTTTCCAAATCGGTTCGACAGGTGTTGATGCTTGTGTGGTGCTGAATTTTACGCGTGAAATGTCTTTGTTGTCCGCGCGGGATTTTTTAAAAGAGGTTCTTCACGATCAACTCAATGTACAGACTCTGCTGGTGGGGCACGACCATCGTTTTGGTCATAATCGGGAAGATGGATTGTCGGAGTATATCCGCTACGGAGAAGAATTTGGAATAAAAGTTATAGAAGCTCAGCGGTTTGCTACAGAAGATATGCCTCATATCAGTTCTTCCGTTATTCGTCGAGCACTACTCGATGGAGATGTGGAAACGGCAAATCGATTGTTGATGTATGAATATTCTTTTGAAGGAAAGGTTGTAAATGGCTTTAAGGTAGGTCATAAAATTGGATTCCCCACTGCAAACCTGATTCCGTTAAGTGAAGAAAAATTAATTCCCGGTGTTGGAGTGTATGCCGTTAGAGCGCGTTGTAACGAAAAAAAATTCAAAGCCATGATGGACATAGGTTATCGACCTACATTCGGGGATGACAACAAGTTGACGATTGAGGTTCACATTATCGATTTCGATGAAGATATTTATCAAAAAAACATTAGAATTGACTTTATCCGTCGGCTGAGAGATGAAATTAAATTCGATACGGTAGAAGAACTGATTGAGCAGTTGTATCGGGACAGGGAGGAAGTTTTGGCAATGAATTTCTGAAATTTCATTTTTCATGCTTTCGTTGTATTTTTGAAAGGAAAGCAAACAATTTTTCGTTTTGCTGTATAAAACATAGCAATTGATAATCAAAAATCTTATTTAACCGAAAATATTTTTCGACAAATTTGTTAAAATCATTTATTTATGAAAAAATTAATTGTTGCCGTTATGATTGGTACATTATTAACCGGTTGTTCTACCAACAAGGACAATCCTTTCTTGCAGGCTTATGATACTCCTTTTAGCGTTCCTCCATTTGATAAAATCAAGACTGAACATTATCTTCCTGCCTTTCGTGAAGGAATAAAAACTCATCAGAAGGAAATTGACGCCATTGCCGAGAATAGCGAAGCGCCAACTTTTGCCAATACGGTTGAAGCATTGGATTTCAGTGGAGAATTGCTGAAAAAAGTTTCTTCCGTATTTTTCAATCTCTATTCTACCGATACCAACGATAAAATGGAAGCCATTGCCAACGAGGTAACGCCGCTTCTGACGGAACACAGTGATAATCTTTATCTCAATAAGGCGCTGTTTCAACGAATTAAAACCCTTTACGATAAACGTTCCACACTTGGACTCAATGCCGAACAAAACAGGTTGCTGGAGAAGTATTACAAAAATTTTGTTCGCAATGGTGCTGCATTAAACGATGAGCAAAAGGAAAAATTGAGAGAAATCAACAAACAGCTTAGTTTGGCAGAGTTGCAGTTTGGCCAAAACGTATTGGCAGAGACAAATGCTTATCAAAAATGGATTACTGACGAAAAAGAATTGGTCGGATTGCCGGAAAATGTCAAACAGTCGGCAGCTGAGGCTGCCAAAGAGGCTGGGAGAGAAGGACAATGGCTTTTCACCACAAAAAAGGCGAGTTTCATTCCCGTTCTTCAATATAGCGAAAATCGTGAATTGCGTCGAGAATTATTGACCGCTTATAACAAGCGTGCCGATAATGGCAATAAAAACGACAACAAACCGGTGATCAATAAAATTGTGAAACTCCGCGTGCAAAAAGCCCAATTATTGGGTTATCCCACTTGGGCCGATTATAAATTGGACGATACAATGGCCAAAACACCTCAAAAAGTTTATGAATTTTTGGCTTCCGTGTGGGAACCTTCCGTACGTAAAGCACGAGAAGAAGCGGCAGAATTGCAAAAAATGATGGATGCCGAAGGAAAAGGAGAAAAATTGGAACCGTGGGATTGGTGGTTTTATGCCGAAAAACTTCGAAAAGCCAAATACGATTTGGAAGAAGAAGCATTAAAACCATATTTTAAACTCGAGAATGTCAGAAAAGGGGTTTTTGATTTAGCTTCCAAACTTTACGGATTGAAGTTTAAAAAACTCGAAAATATACCGGTTTACCATCCCGATGTCGAAGTTTTTGAAGTAACCGATGCCAACGATTCGCTGATCGGCATTCTCTATACCGATTACTATCCTCGTGCCGGCAAGCAGGCAGGCGCATGGATGAACAACATTTCGGAACAATACATCAAGGATAATATCAATCATCGACCCGTTATTTGTAATGTTGGCAATCTGACCAAGCCCACTTCCGACAAACCTGCTTTGTTGAGCATGGACGACGTGGAGACTTTATTTCATGAGTTTGGACATGCTTTGCACGGTTTACTTTCTCAGTGCACTTATCCTTCTCTCTCGGGTACAAACGTAGCTCGTGATTTTGTAGAACTTCCTTCACAAATTATGGAAAACTGGTGTTGGGAACCGGAAGTAATAAAAACTTATGCTTTTCATTATAAAACCGGAGAAGTGATGCCCAATGAACTGATAGAGAAAATTCAGCAGGCAAGTACTTTCAATCAAGGGTTTGCCATGACGGAACTGCTTTCGGCAGCATTGCTCGATATGGATTATCATACCATTAAAGATACCGCCGATATAGATGTTACCGCTTTTGAAAATGCCACCATGAAGCGCATCGGCATGATTCCTCAAATAGTGGTGCGTTATCGGAGTACCTATTTCAACCATGTTTTTTCGGGAGGATATTCTGCCGGATACTATAGCTATACATGGGCTGAAGTACTCGATGCCGACGCTTTTCAGGCTTTTAAGGAAACTGGCGATATATATAATTCCGAAATAGCTGCTTCTTTTCGTAAGAATATTCTTGAGCGGGGCGATTCGGATGATCCCATGAAGTTGTATGTGGCTTTTCGCGGTAAGGAACCTCAACCCGATGCTCTTTTGATAAAAAGAGGATTAAAATAATGTTGAAGAGGAAAATTTTTAAAAAAACTTTCAGTGGGCAGGCGTCAAATATCCATTAAATCTTTAATAACTCCTACTATACCCGGAACAGTGCTGCTTGTACTGTTCTGTGTAGGCTGGTGGTATTTCCCCTATTTGATTGGGAAGCAGCCATTTATGCTTCACGATGACCCTCCGTTTGTTCTTTCTGTTTTTTCATTCAATCCGGCTATTAACAATTTTTTAAGTTTGCTTTTAACTGTATTGAATGCGATATTGATTCAGAATTTGAATCTACGCTTCAATATTCTCAGAAAAAGGTCTTTATTGCCTTTTTTGATTTTTTTGTTTTTAATGGCCGGATGGTATCCGTTGCATTTTATTTGGGAGCTTCATTTGGCATTGAGCATTTTTATTCTGGCTTTTTATTATTTCTTCGACATGTATCGTCAGCCGGCTGCTGTTGAGCAGGCTTTCATGGGTAGCTTTCTGATAGCTGTTGCAAGTCTGTTTTTGCCACCTTTGCTCTGGATGGTGCCGGTGGTTTGGATTAATTTTTTACAAATGCGAGCTTTCACGCTGAGAACTTTTCTTGCTTCCATTTTGGGGATATTGAGTCCGTGGATACTTTATGCAGGTGGGTATTTTGTTTTTCAGGATAATTTTGACTTCAACAAATTGATTTTCAGTCGTTTTTTTGATGGAGGAAAATATGATTTTTCTTCATTTCAATCCATTGATTTGATTTATTTTGTTTCACTGGCCGGGATTTTATTGATTTCGATAGTTTATATCTACATGAATTTTCAGCAGGATAGCATTAGCACGCGGTCGAAGTTGAATATGATCATTATTCAAATGTTGTTTTTGTTGGGAATTTCCATTTTTCATGCTTCGGTCTTTTACTGTTTCCTTCCCTTCGCGGTTTTTTTCTATGTATTGCTTTTGTCTCATCCTTTTTCTACGAGAGAAAATAATTTTTTCAGCATTTTGTTCCTTGTTTTTTGCTTGCTAAATGTGGCCTTTGTGTTGTTTAAAATAATTGCCTAACCACTCATGTTGGAATTTACGGAATTGGGTTATTTGGGACTTTTTATAGGGTCATTTCTTGCAGCAACGGTGGTTCCTTTCAGTTCGGAAGTTATATTTTCCACAATGGTTTTTGGTGGTTTGAATGCTTGGACTTGTGTTTTTGTGGCTACAGCTGGCAACTGGCTTGGAGGAATGACATCTTTTTATTTGGGGAAATTGGGGAAAATAGAATGGATAGAAAAATATTTCCATGTCAAAAAAGAAAAAATTGACCAATTTCTGGAAAAATTTCACAAATATGGAGAATGGTTTGTGTTTTTCTCTTTCCTGCCTTTCATTGGCGATGCCATAGCTATTGCAGCCGGTTTTTTACGTGCCCGCTGGTGGGCAACGGCAGCTTTTATGCTTGCCGGGAAATTTTGCCGTTACGTCGTTTGGATGTATGTGAACGGTTTGATATTAATGATTTAGCAAATGTTGTCAATCCTTATTCCCCAAAGCAGCCGATAAAAGAAAGTTTTTGAACGATTCGAAATCGTTTTTTAAAGGAATGCTTTGCTTTTCGCCTTTCATAAATTCTTGAAGTTTGGCAGGAATTTCAACTTTTTCTCCAATTATTTTTTCTACCGTATCCAAAAATTTAGCTGGATGAGCTGTTTCCAGAAAAATTCCGTTTTCGTTATTTGTCAAGTTTTCGCGCAAAGCTCTATAGCCACAAGCTCCATGAGGATCAAGCAAATAACCGGTTTCACGATAACATTCCTTAATGGTGGCAGAAATTTCTTCGTCGGTATAGCTGACACCCGAAATCAAAGAACTGATTTTATCATGCGAACCATGATATAAATCGAGAATACGGGCAAAATTGCTTGGGTCGCCTACATCCATAGCGTTTGCAATGGTTTGTACGGAAGGACGTGGTTGGTATTTACCGGTTTTCAGATATTGAAGAAAAATATCGTTGCGGTTGTTGGCAGCAATAAAGCGTTTCACAGGCAATCCCATCTCTTTGGCAAAAAGGCCGGCAGTAATATTCCCAAAATTTCCACTTGGTACGCAAATAACCATTTCCAATTCTTCCTGTGTGAACTTTGGATGAATGGCTTTTAATTGTGCATAAGCATAAAAATAATAAAAAGCCTGAGGAAGGAATCGGGCAACATTAATAGAGTTTGCCGAAGTAAGTTTTAGGGAAGAATTCAATTCCTTATCTGCAAAAGCATTTTTAACCAGACGTTGACAGTCGTCGAATGTGCCATCTATTTCCAGCGCGGTAATATTTTTTCCTAAAGTGGTAAACTGACATTCCTGAATGGGACTGACCAATCCTTTCGGGTAAAGGACAAAAACGTGTATGCCTTCTACGCCTAAAAAACCGTTGGCAACAGCGCTTCCAGTGTCGCCGGAAGTGGCAACCAATACATTTACGTTCTTTTCGCCTTCTTTCTGGATAAAATAGCGGAGCAAACGGGACATGAATCTGGCACCAACGTCTTTAAACGCCAGCGTTGGCCCATGAAAAAGTTCCAGACTGAAGATATTGTCTTTAACATGCACCAACGGAACATCAAACGACAAGGTTTCGTACACAATATTTTTCAGTGCTTCGTTATCTACATCTTCTCCAAAAAATGCTTCTGCCACTGCCAATGCTATTTCTTGGAAGGACATATTGATGATGGTATCGAAAAAAGAAGGAGGCAACTGCTTGATTTGCTCCGGCATGAAAAGTCCTTTGTCGTCGGCCAAGCCTTTGATAACGGCATCTTTCAGACTAACACCCGAAATTCCTTTGTTGGTGCTGTAGTATTTCATCAGAATATAATTTATTTTTTAATGGTCTGATGGAACCCACATGTCTGAATATTATATTCATTCGTGTTTGTGTATGTAATACATGTGGATTTCATAAGAAATTTTCGATAGTTATTTGATTAAAACTATTTGATCAGATTTTTCATAAATTCCGGACCTTTCAAGAGGCCATAACTTCCCTCCCGGGCAGAAAATTCGTCATAAACCGTAACTTTGTCGGGTTGTTCACCGGGGCGATAAATAATGAAAGGAACGGGACTTTTTGTATGTGTACGAATGGCGCACGGAGTTGGATGATCAGGAAGAATAGCGATGGTAACCGGTTCTTTCCACGAGGAAATTTCGTCAAAAATAGGCTTAACAACTCTTCGATCAAGGTATTCAATCGTTTTGATTTTCAAATCTACATCCCCTTCATGTCCTGCTTCGTCGCTTGCTTCAATATGCAAATATACAAATTCATCGGTTCGCAAGGCATTGATGGCCGCTTGAGCCTTTCCTTCATAGTTGGTATTGTACAAACCCGTAGCTCCTTCGACATTGATCACTTTCAACCCTGCATACACCCCAATTCCCTTTATTAAATCGACTGCCGAGATGACCGATCCGCTTTTTAGATTGTAAAGTTCCATTAATGTTTTCATTTCGGGCTTGTAACCGGGCGACCACAGCCAAATGCTGTTGGCCTTGTCCTTGCCTTCTGCTGCTCTTTTCAGGTTAACCGGATGATTTTCCAGTAAACTCTGCGATTGAAGAGTCAATTCATTTAACAGACGAGCCGTTGCTTCGGCTTCCGGTACCTCAGGTTGTATCATCACCTCTTTGAACGGTGTGCCGGGTACATCATGCGGAGGCGTGCATTTTAAGTTTTTATTTCCTCCTTTCATTTTTAACAAATGACGATAAGAAACGCCATGATAAAAACTGATTATTTCGTTGCCAAGTTTTTCGTTTAAAAATTTAATTAATTCGGCAGCTTCTTCATTACTGATGTGTCCGGCAGAGTGATTTTTGATTTTTCCGTTTTCTATACAAATCAAATTGCAACGCATGGCCATTTCGCCCTTTTCAATGGGGACACCCATACTGGCTGCTTCCAACGAACCACGTCCCTCAAAAACTTTTGCAACGTCGTAACCCATAACACTTAAATTGGCAATTTCGCTGCCGGGAGAAAATCCTTCGGGAATAGTATCCAGCATTCCACTTCTTCCCAACTCGGCAATTTTGTCTATGTTCGGTTTATTGGCAACTTGCAAAGGAGTTCTGTTTCCTAAAGATTCAATGGGCTCGTCGGCCATTCCATCTCCCAATATAATGAGATATTTCATCAGAATATAATTTATTTTTTAAAGGTCTGATGGAACCCACATGTCTGAATATTATATTCATTCGTGTTTGTGTATGCAATACATGTGGGTTTCATAGGGTCTTTTATTTGTTCAAACTAAATTTTTTTTGAAAAACATTTTGATTTATAACTTCAAGAAGTTATGGTTGTTTTTCAAATAGTGAAAATAATTTTTTTATTCTTCAAAAAACACCTGATAATCAGGCAATGCATTCAACAAAGTATGAATGGTTTCTTGCATGGAGGCATAACTTTCGGCTCCGGCAGCATTCAGATGGCCGCCTCCGCCAAAAAGGTCGGCAGCTACTTTATTGGCAGGAAATTTTCCTTGCGAACGCAACGAAATTTTAATTCTGTTTTTTTCTTCACGCAAAAACACTGAAAAATCGATTCCTTTAACCGAAAGCGGAATATTTACAAATCCTTCTGCATCTCCGTTGACATAGTTGAATTGTGATAACTCTTCCTGCGTGAGGGAAATGATGGCCGTACGAAATTCAGGAAAAGTTTGCATTTTCTCGTAAAGGCAAAATCCCATCAATCGCAATCGGTTTTCAGAATAAGTATTGAAAACTTTTCGGTAAATTTCATCTTTATCGATTCCTATCTTAATCAGTTCGGAAATAATGATATAAATTTCCGGATCGTTGGAATTGTAGGTAAAACTTCCGGTATCGGTCATCATGCCTGTATAAATACATTCGGCGCAGGCAAGATTAATATTTGCAAAGTCGCCCATTCGGCAAATCAGGCGAAAAATCATCTCGCTGGTAGAAGAAATTTCCGGATAGGAAATGGTAATTTTTGCAAAAGATTCGGGATGCAGATGATGGTCAACCAAAATTTTAGGGGCCGGCGAACTTGCAACTGCTTCGGCCATTTCTTCGAGTCGATGCAAACTGTTGAAATCGAGCGTGAAAATTAATTCTGCCGAAGCAAGAACGTTATCGGCTTTTTCCTTGTCGTTTTCATAAATCAGCACTTCGTTTGCTCCCGGCATCCAGGAAAGGAAGTTGGGGTAAGCAGTGGGTGAAATAACAGTTGGCTCTTTTTCTATCGTCATCAGATAGTGCCAAAGTCCAAGCGCTGCTCCCATTGCATCTCCGTCGGGATTAACATGAACAACTATGGCAATTTTTTCCGCATCCTGAAGCGACGAGTAAACTTTATTGATAAGGTCTTCAGCTATAATTTTTGAAATCATTGTTTCGGTTTTTGATTTTAAATTACAAATTTACGTGATAATTTTCAATTTACACACAGCCAAAGAAAAATCCCATTCTCGATTTTTTCAAAATACATGAATGCTCGGAATGGGATATTTTAATTCTGAAGAAAAAAATTGTGTCGCGGATTACAATTTGGTGAAAATACAACTTTTATTGTCGGCTAACGCAGAGTTTTTAAAGAAATCATAAATTTCCGGATAATTTTCTTTTCCATAAATGCCTTTTTTTATTGTTAATTTTCTTATCATCAGAAAGCTGTCTGCCTTTTTTTGACTTATTTTTGTGGAATAATAACCGGCAGGGCAAGAAAAAGAAATTTCGGGATATTCAAATTCCAATTTATAACCCGAGGGAACGTGAATAGCGATGGTATCGGTTTGAGTAAACGACTGGGAAAAATAAACATTGTTGTTTCTTTTTTTGTTCAGACCAAAATAGCTTCGGCTAATTATATTGGGCTTCAAGGCTATTCTTTTACCCATTAATTCTGCATATTGAAGTATATCTCCTTCAAAAGCAAGTTCTCCTTTTATGTTTTTATAGCTGCTTTTATTGATAAAGCTGTAGCCTGTCAGATGAAAACCATTTATTGGTATCGATTTATTGATATATTTTTCTGTTTCCTGTTTCGACAGACTTAAAAATGGCATTACTTCGTCGAAAAGTTCGTTGGAATAGGTTTTTTTGATTTTCAAATGTGCGTTTCCCGTTTCTTCTACAAAGATTTCTCCGGAAATGGAAAGCAAATTGTCGAATTCATTGTAGGAAGGCGTATCGATTAATTTTCCTCCTTCTTCTGTTACGACCAATGCTTGTCTGTTGCAATTTCCCGAGCCAATATATCCGAAAGGTATGGTATTGCTGGTACACTCCAACCACAAACTATCGGATTTTAATGGAACAAAGAGAATGACATGATTGGTTTGGTCTACGCTTGCAAAGTCGGGAAACTGTATTCTTTTATTGTTTCCATTTCCGATTTCGGCATAGTAAGACTTGATCCCCACAGCATTCAGTAAAGCTCTGGTATAGTTTGAAAGAGCCTTGCAATCTCCATAGCCATACTTGTCTACTTCGGCAGCCGGTAAAGGCTGAAAACCACCAATGCCCTTAGTAACATTCACATATCGAACTTTATTTTGAACATAGGCATAAACAATTTTAACTTTTTCCAGTTCAGTATTTGCGTTTTTACAAAGAGAATTGATTTCTTCTACACTTTTGGTTGGAACTATTTCTCTGCCGGTCAAAAAATTGAATACCATTTTACCATAGGATTTCCAATCGTTAAATTCTACGGGATATTCAAAATATTTTGTTTTACTGGCATTTACAAATATTTTTGGCATAATCAACTGAAATGGCAAAGAAAAAGGTTCTGATTCCTTTGCTTTTATTCCATTTATTTTCCAAGAATAGATGATGTTATTATTTACGGTTTCTTTTGTAAAGGTCGGGCGAATATTTTGATACTTATATTGAATAATGCTATCAGGAACAATGATTTGCAGTTGTGCCTTTTCAAGTGATTGCCGGTAGTCGTTTATCGGCACCCAACTTTCGGGCATGAGGAGGCCTTTGCTTTCCAATTCGTAAATATATTCTATGGTAACCGGATAATTTTTGGCGGAGAAACCCACAACTTTTATCCTGTTGTCGCTGAAAAGTGTAAACGAAGGATAAGCCGCATAATCTTTAATGTTTTCTTTGGATAATTTTTCGGTCTTTATCCCATTTGCATTGTAAATATAACCTTCAATCTTTTTAATGTTTGTATAGCTGTCGTAGGGAATAATCAAATAAGCATTTTCTTTTGCATTATCGTTCATCAAGGTAATGGCAAAAGATTTTTGTTTTATCAATTTATTTTCTTTTATTTCGTAACTCACGTTACTGTAACGGAGGATAGCATCGGCATTTTCTTTCAATGAATCGGGTATGTTTGCCACATTCAGATTTTCCTGAGAGAAGACAAAAAATGTCGAAAAAAAGGCTAAGACTAAAAAAACAAATCGCATGATTACAATTTCTTTAAAACAATTTTTTCATTCTGTTTTACTACCATGTTTCTGAAAAATTCTTTTAACGCTTCATATTCTTCCGGCAAATAAAGCAACTTGTTTCTGGTATAATTCGATACAATCAGTATGTAGTCATCTTTTATCGAGGTGAAGAAAAGGAATTGTGCCGATTTGTCAGGCAAGGTAAGGTTGATAGAAGATGGCAGGGATTCTACTGCATATCCATTTGGAATTTTTATTTGACAGGTTGTTTTGTCTTTGTTCTGGTAATTGAATTCGACCGGATAGGTTCTTTCCGACAATTTGAACGGAGATTGTTTCATGGCTTCAAACAACAAGGGTTTTAGCATGATTAAATCACCGGCCTGTTCTACTGCATTGTTGTAGGAGAAATCAAATTTCATTTGAACGGGTATATTCAGCGAATCCAGCCCTTCTATTTGATATTCGTTCGTTTCGATGCCGGGATTATTTTTGGCGATTTCTTTAAAATACTCGTCATTGGATGTGTACGATTTAATATTTTTACGAATTTCCAATGCTGCATAATTGTTTAATATGGAAGAATATGTTCCTTTTGCTTCCAAGTTTTCATCAAGTTCATAGGTAAGAATAATCTGACTTTTGTAGCTTGCATCTTTAAGCATATCAACCCAGTTTGCCTGCCCTTTTTTGACTATTAATCCTTTGTCGTTAAGGCATCTGACAGGTAATTGATTGATAATGCTCAAAGGTTCGGTTGCATCCATCAAGTAGTCATTCCCATCGATTTTTGCCAATGCTACCAGATAATTAAAATCGGAAAGTGATGGATGAGTCTGTTTGATGAATCCGTTGTTTTGTGTGGAAAGTATTACCGGATAGGCCTCAAGGCCGAGTTTTTGCAAAAGTCCTACAAGGCAAAGATTGATGTCGGCGCAATTTCCCGTAGCATTGGTATAGCTATCCTTAAAGCCTTTTGAGGTAAAAATGCTGTTTTTTTCGTTCCATTTATAATGATTGGCAATGTTATAAAAGGCAAGTTCCATTTTTGAATATGGATTTTTGGCTTTATTGTTGATTTCTTTTGCTATATCGTCCAAAAAACCAACTTTAATGGAATTTTCCAAGTCATTATATTTTAAATATTGTTCAATTACATTTTCCCAACTGGTGGTATAGTATTTAAGCGTGGAATTGGGAAATTTTGTGTAAGCCAGTTCAAATTCTACAGCCGAAAGATAGTTTTTTGGAGTTTTCAGATAGCTGTCTTCTTTGAAAGCCGGAATGTTTCGCCCGATATATTCGGAAATATCCACATAAAAATTTATTCTTTGTGTATTACTGTATCTTCCGTTAAAATCCTGCCAGTGATAGGTCAAGTCTAATGATTCGTTTTTTCTTTCGGTTTTTCTATCGATGGCATAGTAGCCGGCAATATTTTGATGAAAATTGAAATATTCCGGAATCTCAACTTCGAAATCAGAGAAAAGGACGGGAATTGAATACTGAAAATTCCATTTGTCGAGATTATAGAAAAATACGGAAGTAACCGTATAAACAACTTCAATAATACTTCCTTTTTTTACGTTTGGAAGTGGAGCTTTGGCTGTTTCCCAATTCTCTGAAGTGCTTTCAAAAATCAGATTTCCCTTGTTGAATTTTGTTTCTTCAACTTTTCCGTTATTTATATTAAAAGTAGAAGCTTTGAAAGAAGAAAGTTTTTCTTTTTTTTTGCCTGATACATAAAGAGGTATTTTTATGTTTGCCCAGTCGAAGGCAGATTCGTCGAGAATTTTTATTCTGAAGTGTTTGGTGGTTTCCAAAACAAAGCCCTGATTTTCGCCGGCATCATCTTCTCTCACGTGGGTCTGTGGATAGGTAAAACGAGAAAGCCCACAATTGAAAATAAAATACGCATGGGCATTTGAGTCAATGGGACAAACATTTTGTTCCAGTTCTTCTTTGCCAACATTGCCAAATTTTGAAGGAGAATTTTGTGCAAATATACCGCAGCAAGTAACGAATGCCAACATGAAGGCAGGTAATAAACTTTTTTTCATGATATTATTGTAAATTGATATAATTCAATGTCGTTTTTATGGAAAAATTGGAAAATAATTATCCCCCAGAGAAAAAATTTCTCTGAGCATTGATGGAATACACAGGATGAATACTCTTCCATCAAAAAAGTTAAAATAAGTTCAAAATTTTAATACAGAGCAAAGTTAAAATTATATTTTAAATTTTCCTACACATTTTTAGAAATAGCAACAAAAAATTTTTTCCTCAGAGATATTTCTAATTTTTGGGGACGCATAAGGGCGAAATTATTTGAAAGGTTGGTGAGTTAATTTGGCTGAATTGCCGTTTTAAAGACTTTTTTTGTTGGGAATATCCAAGATATAGGCACCTTGATCAGCTACAGAATAAAACTCAATCCCATGTTTCTCGCATTGTTGTCGGATGTCGTTGGTATACCACTTCGAGATGCTTTTGTCGACAATTATTTTTTGTGGTTGCACACAAGAAAGAATTTGATCCATTCGGGGTTTCAGATGATTGCCAATAATCAGTAAATCAATGTTTAATGGAGTTTCTGTAACTTTTCTTTTCAGTTGTTCGTCTGTTAAAATCAGAATCTTTATGCCGTAGAAAGAAGCAAAACCATTTTCAAACCAGTTGCTGTTTGAAAGGTATTCAGGATTTTGTAATTTGTTTTTCCGCCAGTAGTTGGATGCAATTTTTTCCAATTCTACCGAATCTGTAGTATAGACATAATTTTTTCCGTGGTCGATAAAGTTGACATGTGTTGATTTCTGTCCGGCAAAAACAATTATTTTCTGATTCCGTAGAGTATTGTATTTTATTTGTAAATCCACTACACAAACCAGCAGCAGCGAAATGAGTCCCAACGCGAGGGGTACAAATTTCTTGTTGTAATAGTATGCCGATAGACTGAAAATTACCATGAAAATTAGAATGGTTTGCTTTATATCCAGAGAAATATAAGAAAGAGAGTAGGGGAGATGTTCAATTTGAACAATACAAAAATTGAGAAGCCCAACACTTATTTTCAGCAAAAAAGCCACAGCTGTGGACAAATAGGGGATAAATGAAACTGCCAGCAAACCCATTGCCAAATATATTACGAGTGTGGAGAGCGGTAAAACCAATAGATTGGTCAACAGAAAATAATTGGGGAACTGTTGAAAATAATACAATGTGAAAGGAGCGGTTCCAATTTGAGCTGCTACTGAAACGAGAAGCAAATCTCTTCCCCATTTTAAAAATCGATGATTGGTAGGTAACAATTTAGTCAGGGGCGGTTGAAAGAAAATAATGCTCAGAACGGCCGAGTAGCTGAGCTGAAAACCAATATCGAAAAGAAAATTCGGATTCACCAGCAGCATGAAAAAGGCTGACATGAAAATCGTGTTGTAAATCTGCGATTTTCTTTCCAGACAGTTTGCTAAAGCAACGAATGTGAACATGAGTGTTGCCCGCACTACAGAAGGAGACAAACCCGTAATAAAGGCATAGCCCCACATACATAAAGTGATAATAATTATCTTGGAAATTTTTTGCCGCTGATTATGATTCAGAAATCCGAAAATAAAAAGCAAAACGGCATAAACTGTTCCCACATGAAGTCCACTTACCGAAAGTATATGTGTTGCTCCCGAAGCGCTGAAACTTTTCCGTAAATCGGGTTGTAAATCTTCAGTATAACCCAGCGTCAAAGCTGCCAAAACCCCAAATTCGTTTCCTTGAATATTAAATTTCCTGTAAATTCCCAGCAGGTAATTCCTGCATTGATCTGCCATGCGACGAATCGAAAAAGCTTGATTATGACCAATTTTTTGCCAGTGTTGTGAAGCAATATAGGCAGTTGCTCCCACTCCCTGTCTTTTAAGATAAGTAGCATAATCAAAACCATCAGGATTCAGCAACTTTTCAGGGCTTTTAAATTCAGTCTCAAGCATCAAACGGTCGCCAAAAACCAAATTGCCTGACAAACTGTCTTTTTGAAGATAAATGTAAGCTTTGCCATGTCCCGATTCCCAATGTCGGTTATGAAGAAATTTTTTTATCTCGGCCGTATAAAAAACCGATTTTGCTTTTTCTACCGGAGCCGAAGTCAATTCAACCACATAAATCCCTTTTTGGTTCAGGGGATAAAACTTCGATGCTTTATCGCGTTCAAAACTAAAAATATAACCCGTAATAAAAAGAAAAAGGAATACGCCAGTGCCGAATAGCCATCTGAAATTGAATTGAAGCCGCGTTTCGCGGATAAAAAAAGGAATCAGCAGTAATGCGATTGAAAGAAAAAATAGAGACCATAGCGTTGCGGGAAACAATTCCGCATAATGGTACACTACAATGCCGCAGATGTAGGCAAGCAGTAACCGAATGAAAGGGGTTCGCTGTAAAAAGTTCATGCAAAATACCTGAAAAATGTTTTATTTGAAACCCTCCGGCCGGAAAATTTTTCAATTTTAAAATCGTGCCGCCAAAGGCGAGAAAGACTTTTCAACAATTTTTCATCTGCTGTATTATTTCCAAAGGATTTTCGGCTTTGAATATCGAACTTCCTGCCACCAGCACATTTGCTCCATGAGAGAAAAGCTTGGGGGCATTTTCCAGATTCACACCTCCGTCAACTTCCAGCAAGCAAGTAGCCTTTTGGAGTTCCATCATTTTTTTCAGCTCATCCATGCGTTCGTAAGTTTCTTCAATAAACGGCTGACCGCCATAACCCGCAAAAACACTCATCAACAAAACCATATCCACTTGATTGAGAAAAGGCTCAAGCACCTTGACAGGCACATCAGGATTGATGGTGATGCCGGCTTTCATCCCTTCCTCATGAATTTGGTCAATTACTTTTTGTGGATTTTCGGCAGCCTCAAAATGAAAAGTCAACATCTCGGCGCCTGCTTTTGCAAAGCGTGTTACGTATTTTTCGGGATGAACGATCATAATATGAACATCCATCATTTTTCGACAGTGTTTGCGTATAGCTTCCAATACAGGAAAACCAAAAGAAATGTTGTTGACAAAAATTCCGTCCATCACGTCCAAGTGAATCCATTGGGCTTCACTTTGGTTGATCAGTTCGCAGACAGCCTGCAAATTGCTGAAGTCGGCCGCCAAAATTGAAGGAGAAATGATTTTTCTGTTCATGCGATGTCCCTTATAAATTTAGAAAATTAACAGCTGTGCTTTTGCAAAAATAACAAAAAATGTAATTTAACAAGTTTAGCACATGACAAAAATTGTAACATTTGTTTTATATATCTGTAAAACAGGACATATAAGCCAAACACTTGGGGTTTACTTTGTCCGGTGAGCCGAAAAATAAGTGAGAAAAGCGTTTAAAAATCGTCCTTGTTTGGGTTCCGACGTATTTCGTCAGAATGAGTTTGGGCGATTTCAGCTTTTCGAGCGTAAGTTTTTCGAGTGAAGCGGGAGCAGTCTTGAAAGCAGCGCTTAAGCGAAAACAAAATCAAATTTATTTGATTTATGTTGAGCGGAACTTCTTCAATGAATTTAATTTTTTTGTAAGGTTCTAACTGAATTTTTTTAAGTTGTCAAAAAAACAGGAAGATCTTCCTTTCCTGAAAATCCTCCTGTTTTTATTGGATTGAAAGTAGAAAATTATGAAATCTTGATTTCCTTTACATTTTTTTCTTTCTTAGCTTTTTCATGTTTTGGCAAGGTTACATACAAAATACCGTTTTCATATTTTGCAGAAATCTTGTCCGCATTCACAACTTCTTCAGGAACGGTAAAACTACGCTGGAACGATTCATAACTGAACTCGCGACGAGTAACCTTTTCTCCTTCTTTTTCTTCTTTTTCCTGCTGTTTTTCGGAAGATATGGTCAACATCCCGTCGTCATAACTTACTTTGAAATCTTCTTTGTTCAAACCGGGAGCAGCAACCTCTATGCAATATTCATCTTTTGTTTCTTTTACATTCACTGCAGGCAGCGTCATATTTTCACCTGCAAAGTTGAATGCGTCCCAATCCAGTAAGTCAGTATCAAAAAATCTGTCAATCAACGATGGAAGTGAAGGAGTTCGATTACTTCCAGATCTGAAAACTTTTGGTAATGCCATAATTAACACCTCCTATATTTTATAAGTTAAACCATCAATTGCTTTTTGAAATCTTTTTTGATAAATTTCATATTTTATTGTTCAAAACGCGTACCAGCAAAAATAAAAATTATTGACATCATATCTATACCATTGAAAAACAGAGCTAATTGACCAATAGAATTTATGGATTTAAAAAAACAAAGCACCTTTAAAGCGTAATAATTGAATAATATCTGTCGAAATGTATAAAAAACTGCCAATATGACAGGACTAAATTATTCGCTGAGTATTTTTAGTTTGAGAAGGTTTTCAATTAATAAAACCAATTACACTTTAGAAATTATCCAACAAGGAAAAATTGTCAAATATTTTTTCTACCATTCAAATTGAAATACAACCTTCTACAAATTTTTATATGGACTGACGACTTTTTTGAAGCTTTCTTTAACATCTGAGTAAAAGGTTGCGGATAGATAAAATAAAGTACGTAAAAGCAATTTTGTAAATGAATTTTCTGTGATTTCAAGTTCGCCTTGTTACGTCGATCAACGAAATCCAATCATTTTCCTATGACCGATTTCCTGTAATAATTTTAAAGAAAACTCTCTCGAGCAGAAACGCTGAAAATTCAAACAGACGAATTACCGAAACCTGTCTTTGTGAGCCCAAAGTCCCAAAGCAGGATTGGAAATGTAGAAAATTTCTTCTCCGTCGGGCATCACGTTCCAGCCTTCTTTCAGAGTAGAAACGTGATATTTCGCTGTAACTTCGTCAATATCACCCCAGCGAAAACCAACGCTTTCTATTTCTTCTTTGGTTAGATTTTCTGGATTTTTGCCCGGACAATAAGTAATGGTAAATCGTCCTTCAGAAGAACCATGTATTAAATGGGCAGCCGCACTCAGGTTTTGTTGCAATTCTTCATTTTCATTGGTTGCTTTCAATGTTTTGGGTGTTCCAAAATAACCGTATTTTCGAATCAGTCGGTCAATTTCCTTGTCTTCGCCAAATTCCCTCAATGCCGGTGCCAGCACAATCAGTTCACCTCCGTCGGCAATAGCCATGCGGGTTCGGTAAATCGCCTTATTCCCGAGCCATGTGCTCTTGAATTCAGCCGGATCGAGCCAAACCAGAACTTTATTTAAGGGTTTTTCCACCATTTCAAAGTTTACTTGCATGGATAAACCCGCTGCCTTGTCAAAAACCTCGAAATCGTCGCCAATGAAAAGCCCGTAAGTCTGCAGTTTCCCGGTTTCTTTGTTCAAAGCGACCACCGTTTGCACATATACAATCGGCAAATGTGCTGCAAAATGCTCCGAAGCATAGTTGAATACTTTCCGAACGGGCGTATTGGCTCGTCCCATCATTTTTTCCATGCCGTAAACCGCTCCGATAAAATGACTTTTGTTGATTCCCTCCTGTCCGCCTGTTCCCACAAAGATGTTTTTGTTGTAATTGGCCATCCCCACCACTTCGTGCGGCACAACCTGTCCGATGGAAAGAATCAAATCGAAATTACCTTCCACCAGCAGCTTATTCACCTGGGCCGGCCAGTCGAAACTTAACGCTCCTTCGGTTACTTCCGAAACATACGATCCGGGCACATAACCCAGCGTTATGACATCATGCCGCCAGTCGTGAACACGAAAAATGGTTTTCGGCACTTGACCGAACATGGTCGCGATTTGTTCGTCCGTCATGCCGGTATGCGTGCCCAATGCCGGTAAAACGTCCGTGAGCTTTTCGCCGTAATACTGCCATGCAAATTCCGTCAACTCTCCGGCATGACTTGGATAGCGAGTGAAATCGGGCGGAATGGCCAGCACCTTTTGTCGCTTGCCTAACTTTTCCAAAGCTTCGTAAAGTCCGTTTTTCAAATCTTCAGGTGTAAGGTCGGTCGTTGCCGAACCTTTTTCAAAATAAATCATAATGGTTGTTGATAATGAAAATTCTGGGATGTAGAAACATACTGTAAAAACAATTCTGACAGAGCTTTTGGAAGGCATCTGTCAGAATGGATCAAATTCAAAAAACATTATTCATTAAACATTGTATGTAGTCGAAGCAGTGTCGCCGCCTCTTCCTGTCCAGTTGGTGTGGAAAAATTCACCTCTCGGACGGTCAATTCTTTCGTAGGTATGTGCTCCGAAATAATCGCGTTGTGCCTGTAAAAGATTTGCCGGTAGTCGTTCGGTGCGGAATCCGTCGAAATAGGAAAGAGCAGAAGCCATAGCCGGAACCGGAATTCCGTTTTCCATTGCAACGGCACAAACTCTTCGCCAACCTTCCTGAGCCGATTCAACCTGTTCTTTGAAAAATGGATCGAGCAGCAAATGACGTAGATTCGGATTCTGGTCAAATGCTTTTTTGATATCTCCCAAAAATACGGAACGAATAATACAGCCTCCTCTCCACATCAGTGCAATGCCGCCGTAATTCAGATTCCAGCCGTACTCTTTGGCAGCTTGCATCATCAAATCGTATCCTTGTGCATACGAAACTATTTTGGAAGCATAAATGGCATTCTCCAGATCGTTGATAAATTGCTGGCGGTCGCCTTTAAATGCTTTCTTCGGTCCTGAAATGGCTTTTGAAGCTTCCACGCGTAAATCTTTCTGTGCCGACAAGCAACGAGAAAAAACCGATTCACCAATCAGAGTCAACGGAATGCCCAAATCGAGCGCTGCATCCACTGTCCATTTCCCGGTTCCTTTTTGGCCGGCCGTGTCGAGGATTTTTTCCACCAGCGGCGTTCCGTCTTCATCTTTAAATGCGAGAATGTCTCTCGTTATTTCAATCAGATAGGAATCCAACTTGCCGGTGTTCCATTTTTTGAAAACTTCATGTTGCTCGTCATCGATCATGCCAAGCAATTCTTTCATTAAAAAGTAAGCTTCGTTGATTACTTGCATGTCGCCATATTCAATGCCGTTGTGAACCATTTTTACAAAATGTCCGGCACCATTTTCGCCAACCCAATCGCAGCATGGCGTTCCATCTTCCACTTTTGCGGCCACAGCCTGAAAAATATCTTTCACATAAGGCCAAGCTGCAGGAGAACCTCCGGGCATCATGGATGGACCTTTTAATGCTCCTTCTTCGCCTCCGGAAACGCCGGTACCAATATAAAGCAAGCCTTTGCTTTCGACATACTTAGTACGACGTATGGTATCAGGGAAATGACTGTTTCCGCCATCAATGATAATATCGCCTTTATCGAGCAGCGGAATAAGCTGTTCAATCAAATCATCTACCGGTTGTCCGGCTTTCACCAGCATCATTACTTTACGCGGCCTTTCCAGCGAATCGACCAATTCTTTTAACGAATGAGCGCCGATAAAATTTTTCCCTGCTCCACGTCCGTTGATAAATTTATCTACCTTTTCGACCGTACGATTATAAACGGCTACAGTGAAGCCTTTACTTTCCATGTTGAGTACCAAATTCTCACCCATGACGGCCAATCCTATCAAGCCAATATCTGCCAATTTTTTCATATTTTTTCTGTTTTTATTTCAATATTCTGTTTTATAAAAAGAGGTTTCTTCTGTCGAATTTCTATAGCTTTTATCTTTTTACGCGGGCATTTCCTTCCCAAATACTCCAAATTTGTTCTTCATCGGCCGGTTGAGCATAGTCAGTAAGGAAAGTGGTTGCCAATGCACCGCTTGCCCACGCAAATTGGGTACATTTTTCGATATTCCACTCTTTCAGAATCCCGTAAAGTAAACCGCCTACGAATCCATCACCACCGCCAATCCGGTCGAGTACGTAAATGGGTCGTGGTTTGATGACCTGCCAATCTTTTCCATTATAAACAATAGCACCCCACAAATGTTCATTTGCACTGATGACTTCACGAAGCGTATTTCCAAAAACGCTGACATTCGGAAATGTTACCTGTGCATTCATAATCATTTCCTTAAAAGAATCAATGGCATTTTCCAACCCTTTGCCTCCTTCGGCCGGTCCTTTTATGCCCAGACAAAGTTGGAAATCTTCTTCATTCCCGATTAAAATATCCGACAAAGAAGCAATTTCGGAGAAAGTTGTCCTTAATTCGGCTTCGCGTCCTTTCCAAAAAGTAGCCCGATAATTCAAATCAAAAGAAATGAGCGTTCCTTCTTTTTTTGCATAGCGTGCAATTTCAAGACAAAAATTGCTCGTTTCCGGCGAAAGCGCAGCAATCAATCCCGACAAATGAATTATTTTCACTCCTTCTTTGGAAAAAATTCGTTCCAGATCAAAATCCTTCACGTTCAACGTTCGTCCCACTTCACCGGCACGATCGTTGAGCACACGCGGCCCTCGCAATCCATAACCGCTGTCGGCAATGTTGAACTGATGACGATAGCCCCAAGGACCACCTTGAGGGATTTCCGGTCCTTCAAAATCGATGTTCCGACGATGCAAGTCGGACTTGATAAACGAAGCAATCGGACTGTCCTTTACGAAAGTAGTCAACACTTTGACCGGAAGACCTAAAAATGAGGAAATACTTGCCACATTGGTTTCGGCACTGGTAGCCTGCATTTCGAACAATTGACTGCTATGAACAGGTTGTCCATTCACAGGAGTAATACGTACACCCATGCTCGTAGGTGTCAGCAGGGCATATTTTGCATTTTTCCGTAATTGAAGCGACATATCAATATTATTTTTTTATTAAATTAATGTAGTTCGATATAAGAATATTTTATAAACCATTATAAATAAGCTAATAAGGTTGATGGAAAGAAAATATTCGCATGTTACTAATGTTAGTTATGTCTAAATAAGGTCTTTATATTCAAAAAAGAACCTTATTTTTTTAATAAAAACCTTAGAAAAGATGATCAATATCAAGAATAAACCTTATTACCTGTCAACTTTTTTATATAATTAAAACGTGTAATCGTTATTTCGAAATCATGTTTAATTTCATCAGAATATAATTTATTTTTCAAAGGTCTGATGGAACCCACATGTCTGAATATTATATTCATTCGTGTTTGTGTATGCAATACATGTGGGTTTCAAATAAATGTTCTGTAAGACTTTTCGGTACTGAAAATTAAATGCAAAAGGCATCAAATCCGCCGTCAACAATGGCAACAGTGCCCGTAACAAATTTAGAAGCATCGCTTACTAAATAATGCATGGTTCCTAACAAATCTTCCGGAACGCCAAACCGACGGAAAGGTGTATGAGCAATAACGGCTTTTCCACGTTCGGTATAAGAACCATCAGGATTAATCAATAAAGTGCGGTTTTGCTCCGTAATAAAAAATCCGGGACAAATAGCATTGACGCGGAAGTTTTCACCAAACTTGGTAGCCAGTTCGCCTGCCATGTATTTTGTAAAGTTGGTTACGGCTGCTTTGGCTGCTCCGTATCCGGCTACGCGAGTCAATGGACGAAGTGCAGAAGCTGACGAAAAGTTGATGATATTTCCTTTGTTGGCTTTGACCATGCATTCGGCAAAAACAATTGT
>Ga0208461_1001098_pt1 | contig 25298 bp, 32 predicted proteins | sample AD_JPNTR4_MetaG_FD_184448 | JGI IMG/M metagenome (GOLD analysis project Ga0208461, IMG submission 184448) | Active sludge microbial communities of municipal wastewater-treating anaerobic digesters from Japan - AD_JPNTR4_MetaG (SPAdes) (version 2) | ecosystem: Engineered > Bioreactor > Anaerobic...
GGTGAAAGCGGTGAAATCTGTCATCGGTCATCCTCTCTGGCGTCACGCGCCGTATTATCAGACATTTTTTAGGCGCCTTAACCGGCTCAAAATGGGCGTTTCTGCCGGATTTCAGGGCACATAATAGCCAACAATCCGTATTGTTAGATATTATATTCCAGCCTGAAAAGTGTCAAATCGCAGCAATATCCTACCCCTCACAACCACACAGGCCGCTACATCACTGTAGCGGCCTGTGCCTGTAACTGTCTCATCTCCTCTCGCCATACCCTGCCTGCCGCAGCGCCTGCGCTGCAGCGTGAAAGTCCCCGTCATAGTCCAACGCTGCCAGCAGCCCGAAGGCTGTGTACGACCGCTCCGGCTCCAACGGCGGCGCGTTGGTCGAAAAGCAGTAGAAGGTCCCCCGACCGCCGTAGTTCCACGTGGCCGAGACCCCCTGTACTTTTCCCGGACGCCGCCAGTGGCTCACCGCGCCGTGCTGACAGACGTACTGCCAGCCGTGCCGCGTCAGCAAGTCCGGTACGTCTCCCCGACGGTTGTAGTCGTCGCCGGGACGAAGGCCGTGGCTGTGCGGAGCGCCGTCGGACCGCTGAGTAGGACACGCAGGACGCGGCGCCGCACGGGTGAAACCCCGCGCCAGGCGCAGCAGCGTCTCACGCTCCTCTGCGGTGAGCTCCGACAAGGCTGCCAGCGTGTTCTGCAGCGGAACATAGCCCGCGCTCGGCGGGGCCAGCACGTAGCCGCCCGCCCCGCGCGTCTCGATGAGCGTGACTTTGCCGTCTGACCGCTCCGGGTCCACCGCCAGCTTCTGGTTGCCGGCCACGACCGGGCTGCGGTACCACACGTGGTAGCCGCCGTGCTGCGTGCGATGCACGACCAGGCGCTCGGCCAACAGGCCGTCCACGGCGCGCACCTGCGCCAGCCACGGCGCGAACAGGTCAGCCGCGTCGAAGTCCAGGACTTCGAGATTGCCGCTCACCGGCCCCGCCACCACCGCCAGCGCATCGGCGTACCCGCGCGTGAACCAGCGCGCCACTTCTGCCGACGTCGCCCGCCGCTCCTGATAGGGCTGCCAGTGCGCCAGCCGCGGCGCTTTCGTCTCCCGCGTCACCGGAATGACCGATAGGCCCTGCCCCAGATACGCCAGAGCCGTGTGTAGTAATGTCTCCATGTTGTGCTCCTCTCTTATCTTAGAAGTCTTAGAAGTAGGGAAGCAGAGAGTAAGGAACGGGGTCACGTGACCACCCCCTCACTCTCTCTTCCCCTTTCTCTTGCCTTAGTCCCACAGGCTGCCTTGCGCCGGGGCGAAGACCGCCTGGCGCGCCCGCCGGTTCATCTTCACCAGCGCCTCCACCGTCAGACCCTGCGCGGTCACGTAGGCCGCAATCGGGTCCAGCGACGGCGAGGTGCGCGTGGGTGACCCCACCGGGCTCCACGTCTGCGTCGCGTCGGGGTCGCCGAACAGCCCCCCCTGCACCGCAGCCAGCACTTCACCCCGCTCGAGCACCTCTAACAACTCCATGGCCAGAGACCCCTGGCAGACGGAATCGTCCACCAAGGCCCCGGCAACATCGTCGCCATATAGCATTTGCGCCGACGTCATCTTCTTGGCGATCAACTCCAGCGCGCGCGCCTCCATCGTATCCGTGTAGACCGGATAGTAGAGCCGCACCGCCTGGTCCTGCCCCAAGCGCCACAACCGCCGGGCGGCCTGCCACAGCGTGTAGAGCGAGTATTCCGGCTCGTAGAAGATCGCCGTCTGGTACATCACCAGGTCGAGCCCAGTTTCCACCCGCTTGGGGTGGGTTATGAGCACCGACGGCTGCTTCTCGCGGACCCACGCCTCCCGTTTCTCAGCCTTGAGGCTGTCGGGCAACAGAGACGCGGTTACGCCGCCCTGCTCAAACACCTCCAATAGCCGTTGCCGGATGTCCCGCGTCGCCGTCTGCCGCAGGTACACCAGCACCTTGCGGCCCTCGGCCAGTTCCGCCTGAACCTTGTGCAGCATCCAGGCTTCTTTCGGCAGCAGCTCCCCCCGCTCCGGCACGGCCGGAACCGCCAACACCTCCTCCGGCAACCGCAGGCCCTCCACCTGCTCGGGCCGCCAGCACGAGTTCGGCCGCGCCAGCGTCCATTGCAGCCAGGAGGACAGATAGCGGTTGCGGTATTTCCGCACGAGCTCCCAGGTGAAGTTCTCCACCTGCCGGTAATCCGCGCGCTGCGGATCACTCATGCCCAGGTACACCACCTCGTCTTGCAACGGCGGGAGGGCCGCCCCCAGGTCCGCCGTCGAACGAAAGGCCGTGGTGTGCAGGATGTGCGGCAGCACTGTCGGCGCGATGCCGGGGATTTCGGTGACGTTTTTCGTCACCTTTTTCCGCGCGTTGTACGCCGAGGTGCTCACTGTTTCGGTGAAGGTCGCCTGGATCCGACCGTAGGTCTCGATCCAGCGCTGCACCTCACTCTTTTGCCACTGCCGCCGAAACTGCGGATCGCTGCGGTACAACAGGTAGAAGATGCTGCTCGATACCCCGCCGTAGTAGGTGCCCGTGAGCGCCAGCACGTGCGGGATGACTTGCGCCAGCCGCCCGAAACTCTCTCCCCGGTCGGACTCCCCGCTCTTGTACTCGTGGACCTCGTCCACGATGAGCATTTTGAAGAAGCGGGGCGCGCGCTGCTTGATATACAGGTCCAGCGGCCAGCGCCGCGAGACCTTTGCCTGATAGTGATATAGCGCCCCCCCACAGGTATGGGGTTGCGCCGCTTCCTCCTCCTCCACCAACGCCGGCCGCACCTGGCCTTTGCAATACAGTTGTTGGTCCAGTTTCCGACCCACCAGCGGCTGCCCACATGCGGGGCACACCGGGTAGGCTTCCGCCTGGTTGAGCGCTGCGGCACGCAGCGCTTTCAATTCGGGCGCCAGGCGCGCGCGCTCCGCGGCGTCGGCCTCCAGGTACTGCTTGCGCAAGGTCTCGTATGCCACATAAGCCGCATGGAAGACAGCCTTGCGCGTCGCGCTTTCTTCCCGCGAGCGCAGCTGCAAGGTGTAGCGCCGGGGCACGGACGTCTCCCAGCCCGGCCCCGCCTTCACCAGGGTCTGCGGCGCGATGACTACTAACTTATCCCCCGGCCGGTAGCCCGCGATCACGGCCTGCAACTCGCGCACGTGCTTGACGATGACGGCCTGCACGCCGGGGATGGTGGCCTCCAGTTCCCGCACCCACTTCTCCAACATGATCGGCGGGCACATGAGGAAGGCGGGATAGTCATTTAGCAGCGCCACGACTGCGCCCGCGGTCGTGCTTTTCCCGTACCCCATCTCGCAGATGAGGTTGCCATATCCATGGCGGCGAATGCTGCGCACCATGGCCACGGCCGACATCCGCTGATCGGGGTACAGGCCATACCCGCCATCCGGGCGGGCGCGCTGCTGCGAGAGGGTGTCCAGCAACGCCTCTTCCGCTTTCGTCGCCTGCGTGCCATACGGTTGCAGGCGGGCGCGCAAGAGCGCGGCCAGGCGATCGGCGTGGGCCTTCAGGAACGGCAAGGCCTCCGCGCCTGTATAGTGCTCCAGGCCCTCCGCCTGGGTAAGGCGCATGATGTGCGTCTCCCATTGGGTCACCTGGGTGATCTTTCTCTTGTTGTCACCGTCGTCCTCGACGTCCACGGTGACCATGCGCGGGACGCTGCGCCCGCGGATTGCCTCGCCGGGCAGCACCAGGGTCTCCATCACCCCCGATGAGAGCAACTGCGCGATGTGCCCGCGCTTGGGCTCCAACAACACCTCGAGCGGGCCATTCTCTGGAAGTGTGAACGGATTCCCTGAGGGATGTGCCTTCAGCGCCGTCTGCACTTCGTCTTCCAGCCACCCGGATCGCCACAGACGGGCCCGGTGCGACTTCACCAGCGGAACCGGGTACACCTCTGGGTCCGTGGCCGGAGCCAACGGAGTGAAATCACAGATTGCCTGCTCAGACAAGTACTCGCGATGTCCGAACAGGTCGGTCACTTCTTGGTGACAGGCCCACCAATTAGGCTCCCCCCGGCGGCGCTGACCGAAAATGACCAGTTGCTTGAACTGGTCAAACAACGGGTCGGGGAAGCGCGTAATCCGTACTCTCTCATAATTTATCAACAAGGCTTCGTAGGCCCCGCGGTAGAACGCGGAGACCGGGATGATGTAGACCAGCACGCCGCCCGGCACCACCAGCGCCGGGGTCGCGCGCTCCAGGAACAGGTCCTCGACGCGGCGCGCGCCGGCATCTACCGACCAGTCGTAGGGCGGATTGAGAAACAGCACGCTGGCCACGCCGTGGGTGGGAGTCCAGGACACGGCCTCGAAGGGTGCTTCCAACGCCTGGTCGAGGCGTGTGGCGGCCTCCGCGGCACGGCCCGGGTGCAGTTCACTGCCCCAGGTCTGAATCGCGGTGTCGCTGTGCTCCCGCAGACGCGCGGCCAGGTGTGCGAGCGCCAGTCCCTCGCCGCAGCAAGGGTCCAGCAGGCGCACAAACCCATCTTTCTCTTTCCGGCGCGGGAGCACCAGGTAGGTGCTGATGAGACCCACAACCTCCAGGGGCGTGGGATAGTATTCGGCTTTGGCTTGAGCGGCTAAGCGGCTCATGACTTACCTCCTCTGTTGTTTGATCTGTTGCTTGATTTGTTAATGGGCTTAGAAACACCAACACCGCCGGTCAGGATTGACCGACGGTGCTAGCTCGAATAGACGGACTGACAGAATCTACGGACTTGAGACGCTAAGACGTCGGAATGTGAATCTGCCCATCGCGGACGGCGGTATTCAGCAGGGCGTGCCAGTCCTCACTGACCCGCAATTCGAACGCAAAGGTCACGTTGCCCGCATAGAGCAACTCGTTTACCAGCTCCGCTTCGCGCGCAAGGCGCAGCAATGGGACCGCCCACTCGCGCAACATGGGGTAGTTGGTCTGCAACATCCCCCAGTAGAAGCCGGTGGCCTCATCAAAGTCCTGCCATTCCCGCAATCCATACACGATAACGCTGGCGTCTCCCGGTCGGACGACCGGGCGAAAGTGCCAGCGGTACAGATTAGGCTGCGAGAGCACCGTTTGACGTTCTACGTCAAACACATCAGGAAGCGGCCGCGTCACGTAATGCTCCTGTACTTCGTTGTCCCCGACGTTGGCCCGCCCCTTGAAAGTGAAACGCCTGGCGTTGCCATTGCCAAAGGCCGCAGCGTGAATCGCTTTGACGCCGACTTCAGCCCCGATGGCGTCGAAGGCATACACATACTCGCGGTCCCAGACTACATACGAATTCTGTACGGCAACGCCCTCATGGTTAATGACCTTAAACATGCTTTACCTCCTCTGATAGATTTTCATACACCCACTAAACTCATATATTAATTTTTCATACACCAAACCCATACGCCAAACTCATACACCTGTTGAGATCAGATAGCCGGTGCGCTGCGTGAAGGTGTCCAGATCGAAGATGCGCGCGATGGGAATCCCCATGATGCTGAGGTCGTCGGCCACGAGTTGGCCGTGCTCGCCCCAGCCGGGGTCAATCCGCCGCACCTGATAGGTGCGGCCGCCATACCTGAAGATACTGCCGCGACGCAACGGCTCGGCGGCTATTTGGGTGCTCATACTTACCTCCTCTGGATTGATGAATTAGATTGAACGGACTCGAAGCGTGATCTGAGATTGAACAATCATCAGATCGGGGTGACGTAGAGATGGAAAATCATCTACGTCGGGAAAGGGGTGTAGAGGCTGAAAGCCGTCTACGGGTCTATGAGGCCGGGGTGGTGGATAGAGTGAAACTCATATCGGTGCGCAACCCTGACCATCCAGACACCTCTGAAAGCAACAAGCTAGTGTTGCGCGCAGACGTTTCTCGATGGGGGGCGCGGCAAATGCCGCCTGGCGCAAGGCATTACGCGCTGGGGGGCTTACTTAGGGCTGGGAATGCCCGGTCATGTGCCGAAGGCGCTGATGGAGTTTGGTGAAACCCAGTTCTTGAGAGCGTACAGCATCTAGCTGGCCTGAGAGCAACAGAAGTATATGCACTGTGGAAAAGGTAACAAACTCGGTTGGATTGAGCTGATCGGGAGTTGAAGAAAAGTCATAACTGCTAAAGAGCAGACAGTGAAGCCGATTACTGTCTAGGTGATACTGACAGCCTGTGCCAGATAAAAGTTTGCCCTGTGAATCAACCGCTCTCTCAACCACAAAAGGATGGAGTTGCGGTGAGTACTGCTCGATGGGCAAAAACTCCAACACCAGTGAGTGAGGCTCGAGACTTTGAGGGTGTAACTCGTGAGGCAGGAAAAAATAGTGCCAGCTTTGGCCATAGCCAATCTCGGTTAGGATCAGCTCCAGAGCCTGTTGAGTAGTGGGAGTGGTCTTGATCTCTATCGAGGCTCCAGGAGCCCTAAACTCTAGTCGAAGGAGTGAGGCTGATGATGGAGATGATGAGGGCTGACTGGCGCGAGAGCTGATTAGCCAGCTCACACCAGCGACCAGCAGTATCAGTAACAACAACCATCGCCACCAACGGAATCTAAACATGCCTCTATTATGACGAGTTTGCTCTCTTTTGCCAAGAGTTGCTTAAGGAAAGACTACTAAGGTCGGCTTCTGAGGTTGGGTGTAATTGTTCCAAGAAGTAGTTTTTCATTTGCTGGACTTGGGCGAATTTTTTCAATATCCGCAGTGGTAATTGGTGCGCTCTTTCCAGCCACTCCGTAGTGAGAGCCTATGTAAGCGGCAGGAAGAGAGCTTAACTGAATCGCAGCAACTGGATATGTTAGGGCTGCCCGGAACAGAACAGGATCATTATATGAATCTAAGAATGTACAGCCTTTGACGGTAATAAGAGCCCTATCACCACTGGCCATCTCGGCCAAAAATGTGCCAGTGTAGCTAACTTGTCCGGTAGCACCTGAGTGCATGTGCAGATTCACTCTGGTGCCATCAGGCAATCTCAGTGAGCCTCCTGCCTGATGATCTCCGGGCGCAACAAAATAACGGATATTGATATAGTGTTTGATGGAGGGATCATTAACAGGGAGGACGACCGTTTCAAGCTCTGGCGTCAGATTACCTTTTGCATCAACAACAACCTGACTATCTGGTCTTAATGCGGCTAGATTAACGACGGTTAATCGTTCTTGTCCTGGCTCTGGTGCAGTTGACGGAGCAGCGCGGCCGTTTCTGTCTATAGTATTTGCCTGTACTTGCAACTCATACGCTATTTGCTGAATTAATGCGGCTAAGAAATCATTATTTGGCTGTCCGGTTTCAGGATCGATGTAGTCTACACCTGATAATTGATGCTGGGGGGGCACGTGTTCTTGCATGCCTCCGACGTAGATTGTTAAGGTGGTGCCGATAGGGGTCCTTCCGGTAAATACCTCGGTATAGTTATCAAGACCGAGTAACTTTTCAATTTCTTCCATGGTGAAAGGAGCAGTTTCAAAGAAGGACGCGGCTTCTGGAGCGGAAGTGGCTTCTGGAGTGAGTGTGGCCTCCGGCGAGGACCCGACTGGTGTCCACTTCATGATTCCAGGATCAAAGACATAGGCTGATCCTTCAGTAGCTTGCTCTCCAACGGCTGGAGCTGCCTCTCCGCTTTGGTTAGCAGGGAGCAGTATGAGACCGTCCCCGGTTACCTCAAGTTGGGTAACTACAGCGGTCCCAAACGCTGGGTGGGTCAGGGTGTGTTCTGTCGGATCTAAAGCGCCAAGTGGCTTGGGATCAATGTCAGTCTCACCTGGGGCAGCCAGTCTTGTGGCCAGCAGGGTCACTGTGGCTCCGGTCTGTTCGCCGAGGGATAACCGCAAGGGGCTGCCGTGAGCTGCCAGGTCCTGGTTGAGAGCCGTTTCCACATACCACTCCAAGTCCTCCGCCGTCAGCGGATAGGTCGTAGGTGTGGCAGGCGCTGCCCACGTCCAGGCAGGCGCTTGCGCCACGGCGACCAGCGTCCACGCGACTCCGCCCGTCTCGCTGCCCGTCAACGTCAGCTGCTCGACGCTCGCGCCGTCTGCGGAGCGGCGCACGACCGCGTCAGCGGAGGCGAGCGGCGTGGGGAGCAATGCACCATCCACGGGAAAGAGTAGCGTCCCCACCGTGTAACTCATGGCGCTGCGGGTTTCCAGCAATGCGCCTTCCTCGATGGTGTAGGGGTACTGCCCAGCTGCGAGGGTGGCTTGGGCCCGCAACCGCACCGGAGCCAGAACCTCGAACTGCTCCAGCAGCGTCGCGTGCAGGCGCAGCGGGTTGAGCGCGGGCGGAATCTGCGGGTCGCCTCCCGTGGCCAGCAGGCTGAGGTCGAGGGTCACGTCACCCTTGCGGATGACGAAGGCATCGGCGCGATTGACGACGGTGGTGAAGCCCGCCGCCCAGAGGTCCGCCTGGGTGAGGTCGGGTTCCGGGGTGGTGGTAGGGGTGGGCGGAACGGCGGTCGCCGTCGGTGGGATGGCGGTCGCATCTGGCGTGTTCGTCACGCCCGGTGTCGCGGGCGCAGCGCAGGCCGCAAGCAGCAGGGCCAACAGCAGGCAACCGGCAAATGGCAGACCAGCACGCTGACGGGTCATGGTGTAACCTCCCACTGCCCCCGAAACAGTCGCCGCAGGCGCTTGTCCGGGGCGTCATGTTCATGGGTGAGTATAACCCGGAATGCGGTTGAGGGCAAAAACACTAGCCGCCGCGCCTGAAGCGTGACGCTGCGGTTAAGCAGCGCCACGCCTCAGAATGCGGCTATTCACCCAGAATCTCGTAGTCCACGCCCGGACGCAACTCCGCGGTTCCGGCATGGAGTTTCACCGACAGCGCGCCAGGTTCCGGTGCACGCAGCTCCAGCACCGGCGTCAACGCCAGTCGCCGGTGGGTCTCGTGCGGCGCGTGGATGACGATGCGTCCGCGCCCATCCCAGCAGCCCAGCGCCCGCAGCTCACACGCTACCGCGAATGCCCGGTGCAGCTCGCCCGTGTCGCCGCGGGAGCCGCGCCCGCAGACTACCTGTTGCAGGCCGAACATGGCTTACCTCCATTAGCAGCTGCCTGGATGTCGTCCGCCAGTTCCTGCGCCGGATTCGTCCAGCACGCGCAGACGACGCGGCCTGTTGGGGTGACCCACGCCGTCTCCTCGCCGCAGTGGGGGCAGGTCGTCACCGGGAACTCGGCCAGGAAGTCGGCCTCAGCGCCAGCAAAAGCGTCAGCCAGGCCCTCCAACTCCGCCGTGCGGTGCGGTAGCAGAGTGATGCCGCCGTCATCCTCGTCGGGGGGAGCCGGTTCCGCGGTCGCACAGGTAGCCGCCGCAATCAGCCGGACGCTGACCGTCTCGGCCTCACGATCGTGGTTCCATTCCAGGCACTCGAACTGTGCATCCAGCGGCTTGAGCTCGTCCGGCACGGCGTAGAAGCCGCCGCGCACGCTGTAGCCCTGCGCTTCCAGATAGGCGCGCACCAGTTCGCGCGCTTCCGGCAAGGCTGTCCGCAAGGCTCGACCCTGCGGGTGGAACGGCTCGCCGTCAGGCCCGAGCTGCACCCGGAACAACTGCGTCAGCTGCCCCAAGTCCGTGTTGCTGAGCCAGCCCTGCAGCCGCAGATACCACGTCTCCGTGATGAACGGCGCTTGCCCGCTCCGCCGCTGCGTCAGTGACAACCGCACCGGTTGTGCTCGCAACGCCTCCTCTAAGAATTGCGCCAAACTCTCCAGGTTGACCAGCCTCAGGTTATCCATGGCTACCTCCTCTTGATTTTGATTGATTTTGTTGGACTTCGGCTAACCAGGCGTCATGTTGCGCCAATGTGCAGCGCTCCCCATGCGGATAGATCACGGTGTCGTCTTCGAGGAGCACACACCCACAAGGCAACTGACCGCGCGCGGTCAGCCCGCTCTGCTGTAAGGCTCGTTCTTGGGGGCGCGTCAACAACAGGGTCATACTCACCTCCATTTGTGGGGTTGGAATAAGGTTAGGAAAACAGCGGGGCGGCGGAGCTGCGAGAGACCGCGTGTGCCGTCTCTCCCAGAATGGCCTCCCGCCTCAACCAGGCTATGGAAACAAGTCGGGGTTACGCGCCGGCGTGACGGCGGGCTGCTCTTTCAACCGCGCCGCCAGCTCCTGCGGTGTCGTCGGCCGCAACTGCTTGCCGTCAAACCAATACCAGTACACGTTCGCGTACCGACGGTAGTGACGGAGCACGGCGTGACTTGCCGCCATGTTGAGCAGAATGTCGGTGCCGTCCTCCCGCAGCAACCACCCGAACTGCTGCGGGCGCTGCCGCCGTGCCAGAAACAGCCGATCGTGAAACCACAGCGAGACCTTCTTCAAACCGCGCGGCCAGCCTGTCCGTCGCGCTTCACGCCGCATTTGCGCATAAGCCGTCTGTGACATCGGGTCTTACCTCCTCTGGGTAACGGGAAAGATGCTGTATACCTTACACACGCGCTGCAGCTCAGGCAGCGCCGTTCGACTCATAGCGCTCTTCATACGCCGCTTCCAGCCAGCCGTCCTCCGCTTCGGGTAGCACGGCAGACGCGAACAGCGCCGTCTCCGCCGGTGCGGCAGCGGGGGGATCCCCGCCCTCACACACCAGCGTCTCGATCAGCGGAAACAGGTCGCTTTTGTTCACGCGCACCGGGCCGGTGTGTGTGCCGTACAAATGCCCCCGCACCAGGCAGGCCGAGGCATTGCAGGCAATGATGGACACCGGCACCAGCCCCAGGACGGGACTGTGCGCCATGTGCGTCGCCGGCACTCCGGCTTCCGGCAGCGGAGTTTCGATGTGCCGCAGCAGTTCACCCAGCAGGAAGCGCGCCGCGGCCTGCGTCAGGCGCAGGGTACGGCCTTCCAGGGTGACCTGCCCGGGCAGTTCCAGGGTGATGATTTCTTCTTCCATGGGGGTCCTCCTCTTTGCGGACTGGAGTCATTATCAGATCGGTCAGTCACTGAATCCCATTCCTCGCTCGCGCAGGCTCACGAAGCGGCTTTGACCTATGATGACGTGATCGAGCACTTCCACTTCCATGAGTTTGCCCGCCTCGACCAGCTGTCGGGTGAGCGCTACGTCCTCCAGCGACGGGTTGGGTTCGCCGCTGGGATGGTTGTGCGCGACGATGATGGCGGCGCAGTTGCGCCGGATCGCGCCGCGAAACACCTCCGCGATGCGCACCAGGGAGGAGTTGAGACTGCCTTTGTACAACACCTCGTGATCCACCACACGGTTTTGAGTATTCAGGTACAACACCACGAAATGCTCCTGCTCCTGGTATCCGATGAGCGGGAAAAGAAGATCGGCGGCGTCCTCCGGTCTGCGAATCTGACGGCGTTCTTCATCTGGCCAGTGTGCCAGGCGCTGGCCCAGTTCCAACGCCGCCTTGATGCGGGCGGCGGTTTGCCGCCCCACCCCAGGGACCTGCGCCAGTTCGGCTTGCTCCACCTGCAGGAGCGAGGTCCCCCAACGTGCGACCAGGCTCTGTGCGATCTCTAATTGCCGCTGTCCACCGATGACGGCGGCCAGCAGTTCGGTCAGGTTGAGCGCTTGCGCGCCTACCTGATACAGCCGCTCGGCCGGCCGCTCGCGCACGGGCAACTGCTCCAGGAGCGTCGGGATCTCCGACAGCAACGATGTTTGCGATGTTTGCTTGACCATTTTCACTCCTCTGAACGGACCTTTGAACGGACTAAGAGACAGACCGGGAAACACGCCGTAGCGCGTTTCCCGGTGCTGCTGGATTGCTTGAGGTACGGACTACTAATACTAACCCGTCTGCATGGCCAGGAAGGTCTGCGCCGCCATGCGCAGCGGCTGAAAGTCGGACTCGGCGAGCCGCTGCACGTATTCGGGATTCTGCGCATAAATCTGCGCGATGCACTGGCCCCGGTATTCGCCGCGGGTCACCAGGAACGTCCCGGGACCCAAAGCGTTCGCCGCAGCCACGGGCGCGGTCGAAGGCGCAGATGCAGCCACGGGCGCGGTCGAAGGTGCAGATGCAGCCACGGGCGCGGTCGAAGGTGCAGATGCAGCCACGGGCGCGGTCGAAGGTGCAGGCGCAGCCACGGGCTTGGTCGAAGGTGCAGGCGCAGCCACGGGCGCGGTCGAAGGCGCAGATGCAGCCACGGACGCGGCCACAGGCGCGGGCGCAGCCACGGGCTTGGTCGAAGATGCAGATGCAGCCACAGGCGCGGTCGAAGATGCAGATGCAGCCACGGGCTTGGTCGAAGATGCAGCCACAGGCGCGGTCGAAGGCGCACGCTGCCCACGGGTGAAAATCCACTCCCCCGTCTCCAGCCACCGCTTGTACGCAGCGCCCAGGGAGATCTGGACTTCCGAGGGGATGTTTTTGTCCCCCTCAAGAGCCACCCACTCCAACGGGAGCGCGTACAGATACGCCCCCAACCCGAACTTGACGCAGGCCCGCTTGAAGGCTTGCGCCGACGCCACCGTAGTCGCATTCGGGTCGGACAGCTCACAATCCCCGTCGCCGGTGCGGACGATGCTTTGCCCCCCCTTCAGATGCAGGCGCAGCTCGCACTTACACACGATCCGCGTCCCCACCACGGTGAAGGTGTACGCATCTTCCCAGCCCAGGCCCAGCACGGCGTTCAGGCGCTCGATGTAGTCGCGGCTATCCACGTAGGCCAGCGCGACTCCCCTCGTCTTGTCCCGATTGCACGGCCCGACCCGCCACTGCAAAGCCTTAGCGGGAAAGGGGAAACTCAACTGCTCCAAAATCTTTTCGTCTTCCATCTCACTTACCTCCGTTTGAATTTGATTGACTGACTGAGATTGAACTGATTGATCCGCCTGAGACTGGATTAACAACTGCACTCCCAGGGTGTGCTTGCAGTCCCCCAGGAATGCATTGCGGTAATCCGGGCAGGTACAACTCCAACCGCCATCCCAGCGCACGGTATAAACGTGCCCAGGGCGCGTCTCCACCTGCCAGACGTTTGCGCCGGTCGTGACGATGTTCCATTTAGAGACCTCATCCCGCGCGCGAATCAGGCGCACTTGCCATTGCGGCCTAGACGGTTGCTGAAAGAGCTGGGGAGTTTGCATCTCGACTACCTCCTACATCCACACTCCGGGATACGCCAGTTCATGGCGCATCTGCCAGTATTCACGCCACTCCCGCTTGCATTCAGGGCATTCGCATTCATCAGCGCCTTGCGGCATGAATAGCTGCCCACATTGCGGACATTGGCGCTGAGAAGGCATCCCGGAGGACACTTTCTCACAGGACTCACAGGGCTTAAGCGTGTTCATGGCCGGTATCCGCAGAGCAAGAGCGCACCCCGGGCCGAGAACCCCCAGACCGACGGGGAGCAGGCGAGGCCGCTGCCTGATTATTGGACTGGGACACCAAGCGTGTCCACTGTCTGCACACCAGGCGCAGTACGGCGAACCCCGTCACCACCACCACTACCAGCACTACCAGCACCGCAACCACGATCACAGCCCAAAGCCACACAAACCATGACGTGCTCATACTTACCTCCTCTGGATTGATTAGATTAGACTGAACGGACTCGAAGCATGATCTGAGATTGAACAATCATCAGATCGGGGTGACGTAGAGATGGAAAATCATCTACGTCGGGAAAGGGGTGTAGAGGCTGAAAGCCATCTACTCGTCTCATTGCATAGGCTAAGATAGAGTGCCACTCATATCTGTTCGTAGCCCCAGCAATCAAGACACCTCTGAGTACAAAGACCCCGTTGTACGCAGACGTTTCTCGAAGGCCGGAAATAAAAAAGAGGGACAGGGTAACCGTAGTTACCGTGTCCCTCTTACCTCCATTGAAGGTTATGTGAAGGTTATGCTTCCGCAGCCATTTCGGCCTCAGCCTCAGGCGCTTTCTCAGGCGCCTTCGCCGCCGGCGACGCGATGGAACGGCGCCGCCGGGTAGGCACAGGCGAAGCAGACACTTCGGCCGGGGAATTCTCCGCCGGCAACGCAACTGCCTCTTCTGAGGACGGCGCGGCAGCCGGGCGGCGTGGCGAACGCTTGCCACCCCCGTTTCGTTGCAATATCGAAAAGCCCTCCGGAATAATGTACGGCGCAGGACGCAGGAAACCCGCCCCCTCCAACTGTTGCCGCAGCCCCGGAGAAAATTGCGTGGTGTCCAGCCCGGTCTGCCGAATCGCCCGCCACAGGTTTTGCACGCTCCGATCCTCGTGATACTTCCCGCTCACGTACACGCGCATGCCCGTCGTCAGCGTGACCGGCTGCCCATCCGGGCCCAGCCCGTGCTCGAACCGTACCGTCGCGTAATGCGCGTCTTGCCGCGGGCGCTCCTCACCCGGCGCATCCAGGATCGCTGCTACTTGCTCCAGCCGGTCCGCTTCTACTCCCGCCGCCCGCAATTGCGCCAACAACTGCGCGACGTCCTCCCCCGGCGCGGCCTCGTCGTAGATCGCCAGCATCGCATAGAGATTGTCCCGATACGACCAGATGTTGGTCACCAGGCCACTGACCGTAATCTTGTTGATGTCAGGCATCGTTGCGCTCCTCTCTTCTCTTAGAATTGAATAACTGTATTTATCAGGCAGTCCTCAGACTGCCCGGTAAAATCCTCTGGGTTATGCGCTTGTTAAAGAGCGCCGGTCTAAGTGGCCGGACGCGGAACACTGGCGCTGCTACAGGCCGTAACGCTGTAATGCCGTCAACAGCCGGAAGATGCTCCAGGAGTACACTTGCCCATAGACCATGCCGAGAACTGCGGCCATGAGCAACAGCCACGCAGCCACTAGACCTGATTTCATGTCGCGCTGCCTCCCGTAAGACATCGCCGCGCGACAGGCTGCTTAGTGCTGCCCGTCTGCGGCGCGGTCGAGACAGTCCTGGTTGGGACTGCCCCGAGCACGCCACAGACGTATTACACTTTGCAGGTCACCAGGTCACAGTGCTAGAAGGTGACTTTTTCAGGTACTCTCCGCGCCCCCTACCTCTCAGACCAGCTCGCCCGGTTAAACTCAACACGGGCTCGAGCTGCGTCTCTCGGTCGCGCGAACTCACTGACATGAACCCCGAAGGAAACGGCTATTTAATCAGCGTCGAATCCTTCAGGTACACCGGCACCCGCTCCTGAAACTCCCAGGCGTGTACCCCGGTGAACTGCGTCGTCAACGTCGCCTCGGCAGTCCAATAGCCCGGATCGCGGGTCAGCACCTGAGCGCGCGCTGTGCACACGTGCACATCGCCCGCGTAATGACAGCCGTACAGAGTCGCGGGCGCACTCAGGTCGGGTGCATAGACTTTCGCGCCGGGATACCGCCGCGCCAGGTCATGCGTGATCCAGTCCTGGCTCGCCGGCGTCAGTTGCAGGCGCATGTCCACCGCCTTGAGGGTGTCCCGGACGCTCTCCGTCCGCTGTTCACAGATGAAGCAACCATTGCCATCCACCAGGTTGGGATTGAGCGCATAGTACGTGCGCTTTGCCGGGTCTACCCACACGTCTGCAATGGCATAGACCCCGTGCCGCGAGGGATCCTGCCCCACTACCACAGGATACTCTGGCTCCCACCGCAGGGGACCGGCAGCGGGCGTGGCGTAGGCCCAGGACTCCCCCGGACAGCCACAATCGCGACCGCCGACACCGCCGCCACCGCCGCCACCGCCGCCACCCCCACAACCGCCGCCATCGCAGCAGTCATCACTGGGAGCAAAGACCCAGCCGTCGGCTATCATCCCGCCCCAGGACGAGGGTACGGTGCAGTTCACTGTGTGGGTGGCGTAGTCAAGAGTGCAAGTCTCGCTGCCATAAACCACATCGAAGCGCGCGTTGTGATACCACGTGCCGGCAACCGGCAGCCCTGCCCCAACCGTGCCGGCGGGACAGGTCTGGCGCCCACTCCACACCGGCGCGGGATCGCCGCCGCTGCCGCGCCCCACCGTCATCCGATCCCCAGGATTCTCAAACAGCCCCTGCGAGCTGCCGGGGGTCCAGTTGCTGCCACAGGTGCAGCCCGAACAGCCCGGCGCCAGAAACAGGGTCACCTTCACCCAACCGGCGGGACTCCCGCTCGGCGGTGAGATTACGTAGTTGTAGTACCAGGTGGAGCCTTGCGCCACCGCCGGTAACCCAACTGCCATCAAACTCAACAGTCCGATTAACGCTAATAGCCGCACTCGCACTTTTGTCCTCCTTCCGAAAATCAGTCCTTCACCAACGCCACTCGCACCTGCCACTCCCCGGCCTCCGTCAGACGCGCCAGCGCCGTGATGTAGGCATCAGAGGGCGGCGTCAGCGCGCTTGCCGGCCAGAAGTCAGCATACTGCACGCACAAATCCGCCTGGAGGCCGACGTTCGCCAGGGTCTCCAGGTCAGCCAACGTCTGCGTGGGCGCCGGCCAACGCAACTCGCCCACCGCCACCAGACCGGCCGCAGCCCCCCCCTCCGGCGACCAGGCCACCAGCGCCTCCCGCACCTCAGGGGCCGCGCTGCGCGCTTCCGTGATGCCAATGCCATGGCAGTAGTACAGCACCGACCCCCCAAAGGCCATCCCCGGGATGCTGGCATCCAGCCAACCCGTGGTGTCCACCGCCGGAGGTACAGGGAGCGCCGACGTAGCCGCTGCCTCTGACTCCACCACCGCCGGCGTTCCTGTCGGTTCCGACGCTGTACCATCTCCCCTCAGCCCGCAGGCCGACAGGAGCAACAACAACAAGAGCGCCAGCGACCAGCAAGATTTCATGCGTTTCACTGGCCGCTTTTTGAAATCCAGATTGCAGCAGTGTGACGTCATAGGGCACTTCCCTTCTTGTTTGTGTAGAGCGTGATCAGTGCTCGAATCTCGTCGCCCTCGGTCAAGATTACCCACTGCTGTTGTGTGCCTTGCCGTCGCAAACGCGGCGGCTGTACCAGGCATACGATGGCCTGCTGTTGTTCTACCTCCCGCAGCAGCCCCTGTAACATGGCCACCAGGTTTTGCCGCCGCCGGGGCGAGAGCTCATGTAATTCAGTGATGTCGTCATTCATTGGTTTACTCAGTTCAGTAGAGTTTGTACTTTATTGGGTGTGCCAGTGCGCTTCCACAACTCGTACTCACAGAATCGTTATCCCATACCGGAACTTCCCCTTTATCGAAATGGACATGCGCCGCTTCGAGCAGCCACATCTGTACTGATACCAGGTTGTAGAACAACGTTTCTACTGGCGCTTCCGGGTCCTTCTCCAGGGCCTGGGCCACCTGTTGCAAGATGGACACGGCCTGAGCGCGATTCACCAGGCCCAATTCCCCGCATTTCAGGGTCGTCTTCATGGCCCCACGCTCTGCCGCATACGCAGCTGGGCTATCCCGTCTACCCGCACCGTCGTGCCGACACGCCCCGCCGTAATGAGCAACCGGCTGTTGGCCGACAGCCCAACATGCACGGTAGCGTTACTCTCGTCCAGGATCACGTAGTCCAGCGATGGGTACACCATGCTGGCCAGCAGCGGACTCACATGCGCCGAGGCTACCCGCACGGCTTCGGCCTGCGCGTCAATTTCAAAGCGGACTGCCCCAGTCTTCTGGAAGTGTTCAATGTCAATCCGTTGCACCGCAGCTTCCGCCGCCGCGTCGGCCCCGCGCTGCAACACCGAGCGAATCCACGTGTAGCGTGAGAGGTCTACCGCCACGCTCATCAAAGGCACTGCCAGCAGCGCCATGACCAGCGCGAAGAATGCCATCGAGATGCCCTGCTCTCTTCTGAGACTATGTTTTCTCACCCGACCCTCCTGATTAAGATTAAGACGCGCCGGGGGCGGGGAACCCCCGGGGGCCTTCAGCCGTGACCGCAGCCCCAGACGAGGTTTGCTTTTGCCACACTTTTGCCACATTTGTCGCCCCACACCTTGGGCCTGGCGCGTCACTCCCATCACCACCCTTCTACGCGGTATGCGGCTACTGCCTCACCGCGCAGGGCGTCATTGAACAAGCCTGGAAACAGGCTGGCCGCAGCCGCCGCCCAATTCAGCGCTTCCCACCGCACGCGCACCACAACCACGTCCCCAGGCGCGGCCCCCGCGTTCAGCACTTCGAGGGTATACTTGCCGTAGGTGAATTGCTGCGCCAGTTCCTCACCCGTCTGTACCGCCACCGCCACACGCAACCCTGGGTCCTGGGCCACCGACGCCGCCCGGGCCGCCCGTTGTGCGATGGTGTTCGCGCTCGTCGCCGTCCACGACGTCATCGGGATAGTAATCATCAACATCAACATCAGGGTCACCACCGGCATGACCAGCGCCGTCTCGGCCATGTCCCCCCGCTGATCCTGCAACCATCGTTTGAATATTCGCATCACCACCCTCCTGTCAGCAAGATGCTCGTCATCAACACGGCCAACTGCGCCCCGGTTGCCAGCCAGCCTTCCGACGACATGAAAAATACCCGCCAGGTAATCAGGGATAAGGCCACCGACAGTAGCGAGAGCCGGCTGTCAAGGTCAGCCGTTTGCGGCAGGAGCAACGCTACCAGCGCGGTCACTAACCAGACCAACTGCGCAGTCCAGGCTGGCTCTGATTTTTTGGCTACAGTTGGCGTCTCCAACTCCATCCAACACCCCCTTGAAAAGTACCACCACAACCGGAAGTGTGGACGCGGGGACCCGGACCCCGCGCCCACTTCTGCCTAGTAAGCAGCGGAGACGCTGCCGAACCAGCCCGAGATTTTCTGGCCCAGTTGCGTCAGCGACGCCAGGACGGCCAGGATGAGGATCGCCAGCATGACGCCTTTCTCGGCCATATCACCCCGCTGATCCCGCAGCCACTTTTGAAACGTCTGATGCATTTTCTGCCTCCTTAAATGCGAACGGTTACGCTATCCAGACATGCTACCCCTACAACATACACCCACGCCCCCAACGCCACCGGGCACAGCGCCGGGAACGCGGACGGCAACCGCCGTACCAGCGCCGGTATCCGTCGGGCTTGCTGCCACAATACATACCCGCCTGCTACCGCGGTCAGCCACAAGATTAACCAGGTCGGCGTCGGCCAGAGCAACCAGAGACCCGCGAAGGCTTTCGCGTCCGCGCCGCCCAAATACCCCCACACCCACGCCGCCTGTAACAGGACTGCCCCCAGCAGTCCCCATCCCAGCGCCGGCCAATCAGCACCAAGAAAGGCCCACGCCAGGCGCGCCAGCAACGCGCCCCCCAGCAACGGCAGGGTGAGCGTGTTGGACACCCGCTGTATACGCCAATCGGAAAACGCGCTCAGCGTGACCAGGCTCACAGCGAAAACTGCCGAGACTACTTCCAATCCGTGCATCTGGTTACCGTGTGTTATTCAGACTTCGATTTCAAATAACCAATTCAAGATCTTGCGCCGGACGGGGCCGACCTGCTTAATCTTTTCCCCGCTTTTAAGCAGATCATGGAAATACCCCAATTCAACTTGTACATCTTGGCCCCAATTCTCCGGCGGCTCCGAAAACAGCCGACTTAGCCACCAACTTGAATATAGTGTCCGCATACTGTCATCTACCTGCCTGAATAAGTCGTATGGCCAGGCAGCACTCTCCGCCTTTATAGCAAGTTTTGCCTGGTGGTAACTGCATTTTTTCCAGTCCGGCCCGAGCAACTCGGAAAACGTGGGCAATAGTGAGATTAAATCCTGGTTGAACATCGCTTACCTCCTCTTAGAATGTTTCATCGAACCAATCACAATCCTTAGAAGGCGTTGATCACCGACCACATCACCGGCGCGATGATCGCCGCCGTGAACGGCGTAAAGAACAACAGCGACAGTGGCATCAGCAACTCGTGATCCAGGTTCTCCGCCTGCCGCCGCGCTTCCCCCAATTCCCGCAAGGACACCGATTTCGCCAGCAGCGCCAGCGTCTCTGCCCCCTCGATTCCCTGGGCATGGATGGCTTCCAACTGCGCCGTCAGTGAGTACAGCGACGGCGAACCCCAGGTCCGCGCCGCCTGTTGCAGACCCCCCGGCTGATTGTTGACCCCCCACAGCCCTCCCGGATACGCCTGCGCGTCCGCCAGCAACTGCTTGAAGAGCCGCCCCGCCAGGCTCACGCTGCTCGTCAGCCGTTCCAGCCCCACGCTCAGGCTCGCCCCTGACGCCACCTCTGCCGCTAATACCTGCAACAACTCCGGCAACTGCCGGTGAAACTTCTGCTGCGCCCCACGCGCCTGCCCCCGTAACACGTAATACGGCAGATAAAACGCCAGCAGCCCTATCCCCGCCACGGCCAGGCCACCTACGGCTGCCCCACCGGCCGCCCCCACCAGCCCCGCCAGCAAGGAATAGCCCAGCCAGTCCTCGGCCGTCAGCCGACTCCCCTGCAACTGCGTCCACCGCACCTGCTGCGCAAAGTCCGGCAGCAGCCCCCGCTTCACGTCCACCCGCCGAGCCAGCCGCGCCGCCGAAGAAACGGGTACCGGTGTGACAGTCAACAGCCGGCTCAGTCGCGAACGCTGTTCCCCCGCCCCCAGGTTGCCTTCCACAATCCACCGGCTTAGCAGCAGCGCTACCAGCGCCCCGCCGCCCAAAGCAGCCACCGCGATCAGGAACAGGTTCAGCGTCATCCGATCACCTCGTCTATCTTGTGCATGATGTACCAGTACCCGAACGCCATGGCCAGCACACAGCCCCCGACGAGCAACTGCCCTTGCATCTGGGTGTACGCCGGCCGCAACAACGGATTGGAAAGCATCATCCCGATGATCACCACGAACACCCCCGTGATCATGTACATCGTGCTCTTGCCCGCCTCGGCCTTCGTGCGGACGATCTGCCGCGTGGCGATGATCTCCGTCAGGTTCGCCGCCGCCGTCTGAAATGGCGCACTGAAACTCGCCCCACCCGCCTGTTTCATCCGCCGCAGGATGAAGTACAGGGTGGACAGTGTCGTACTCAGGGTCTCCGCCCGCTTTTCTGCTATCTCCCAGGCTTCCAGCCCCTGCTGATGCACCTCCATCAGCGTGCGCTGCAATTCGTCGGCCAGAAACTCCTGCCCCGCCCCCCGCAACGAGACTTCCGCACGCCGCAGAATCTCTACCGGGTCCGTGGTGAAGTTCACCGTCGCCGCCATCTCCCCCACCAGCGTCAGGAGCTGCTCGTCCACCTTTGACCGCATCCGGCTCCATGCATTGTTGGCCAGCTGCTGCGGCAGCAAGTAGCCCACCATGGCCAATACCGGCACCAGCAGCAACGGCAAGCGCAAGACCAGCGCCAGCAGCCCCAGAATGACCGCGCTCGCCACCTGGAAATAGTGCAACTGCGCGAGCTCTTCCCCCGGCCGCACTTTCACCAGCCCCCACCCCTCCATCTGCTTGAGAAACAGGTAGGCGTGGAAGACGTCCCCATACTGCTCTGGCGTGGAGGTGACCGGCGCCTTTTCCGTCCCCAACAGCCGGGCCAACTGCCGCTTTTGCCTGGAGGTGAACTGCTGTGACGCCGGAAACAGCAGCGCCAGCACGGCCACCAACGCCAGGCCACACAATAAGGCCAGAGAGAACGCCGTGAGGAGGACGCTCATGCCCCACCTCCCTCGTGCGCCCGCTGCCGCGTGAACGCCCCCACGACCCGCGCCCCCTGGCACACCGGCGTGAACTCCGGGTTGCCCGCCCGCAACTCCGGCTCGATCTGCCACACCCCGGCCACCCGCCGCTTACCCTGCGCGTCGAAGTGCAACTGCACGTAGACATCCACCGCCTGCGCCAACAGTGCCTTCGCCGCCTCCATCCGCACACCCTCGTCCGCAAACATGATCAGGGACAGCCGGAAGGACGCTGCCTCAGGACTCTCCGCGTGAAAGGTGCTCAGACCCGGATGATCCGACATCTGCGCCCGAAACAGCGCCAGCGCCGCGTGCCCCGTGCGCACCTCGCCCACAATCAGACGATCCGGCGCCAGCCGCATGGCATCGTTCACCCCGTCCGTCACGGTGTAGTCCGGCACCTTCGACCCCGGCGGCAGCACCCGCGCCTCCAGCGTCTGCACGTGCGGCTGCGCCAGGTAAATCTCCGCCGGATCCTCAATCTTGATGATGCGCTCCGTCGGCGCGATGTAGGACCCCAGCGCCGACAGGAATGTGGTCTTGCCCGTCGCCGTCCCCCCGCCGATCATGATCCGCAACTTGCGCGTTACCGCCTGCCCCAACAGGTTCATCACTTCCCAACTCGTCATTCCCCACTGCTCCACGAGTTGCGCCGGCGTCGGCGCTTGCTGCTCGAACAGCCGCAGGTTGAAGGCCGGGTACAGCCCCCCGGTGATCACCGGATGCAGGAACTTGAAGCGCCCCCCGCCCGGATTGTCTTTGGTGGGCGGCAGCCGCGCGTCCACGCTTGGCACGGCCTCGTTAAGCGCCTTGCTCTGCGGCCCCAGAATGGCGTCCACGACCCGCCAGGCTTCTTCTACATTCACGCTCAACTCGTGGCGCTCGAAATGCAGACCCTGCTTGCGCCGCAACCACACCCGCCCCGCACTGTCCAGGATGATCTCCTGCAAGTCGGTGCGCTGCGGCGGCAGCAGCGGGTCCAGAAAGCCGTAGCCGGTAAGCAGCGCCACCACGCGATTCTGCAGCGGCAGCGCCACCGACAGCGGCAGGGGAATGCTCTGCTCCCGTGCCACTTCCTGCAACGTCTCCCCCGCAATCTGCGACGCCCGTGGGTCGTTAGCCGTGAAGGCACCTACCCGCCGCAGGATGCGCTGCACGCTGGTCTCGATGAGCAGCTGCTGCTGCGCCTGGCTCAGGCTATCGCTACTCAGCGCCAGCAGCGTGCTACTCGCCGTCCCCCCATTCCCCGGAATGAGCGTGCTCATACGCGCACCTTCACCAGGCCCAGATTCAGCGTGTGCTTGCCGGCATTCGGGTCTATCTTCTGCTCCGCTGCGCCCGGATACAGCGAGTCGGCCAGCACGCGGATGCCTCGCCGGTACTCGTCGCTCGTCTCCGGCGAGGTCAACGGCAACTGCCCCTTGTTCTGCGCGTTGCGGACGGCCGGGTCCATCGGCAGAACTGCCAGCAGCGGCGGGAACGGCCCGCGCTTCTGCTCCCGCAGGTGCTCGCTGATGCCGGCGTAGAACTGGCTGGGCGTGAGATTATCCACCTGCGGCGCCACTTCGTTGAGTACCAGGAACATGCGCTCGCGCGGAATGTTGTGCTTGCCCGCCAACTGCTCGGTCAAGAGCTGGTGCGTGCTGATCGCCCACACCTGGTCTACCAGCGTCGGCCGCGCCACCAACAGCAGCGTGTTGGTCAGCATGAGGGCTTGCAGGCCGAACTCGCTCTTGGGATCCGCCGGAATGTCCAGGATGATCCCCGCGTAGCCGTCCGCCGCAGCGGTCTGAATGAGGTGATACACGCTGCCCTCGGTCTGCGGACTGCGCAGGGCGATCTCCGCCGCCGTCAGCCCGTCATACGGCCCGAGCAGGATGTCCAGCCCGCCCCGCTTCTGCACCGATGTGCGCAGGCCCGCCAGCCCCGGATTGGCGAAGAAGGTCATGGCGGAGGGACTGGGACTGAGGTCGAAATAGGCCGGTAACGCGCCGGGCGAGTCCAGGTCTACGATGAGCGTGCGAATGCCCGCCAGCGCCAACTGCTCGGCCAGGTTCGAGGCTATAGTGCTCTTGCCTGCCCCGCCTTTCCCTACCACGGCGATGATGCGGGTGCCGACGATGCTGGGAAGAGCAGCGTGCAGCGAGCCGACGCCCGCGCCGTATGCTGTAACGTCCCGCCGCAACGCGCGCTGGCTCATGGCTGCCGCCGCCGCGCGATCCGCGAGCACCCGGTAGTCCACGGGGCCTACAAAGACTTCCTTGACCGCGCCCATCTGTTGCAGGCGCGACTGTTGCATCTGCCAGGCGGCCGGCAGCACGACGAAGACGGCGGCGTTGACCGATTCCAGGAACTCCACCAGCGCCTGCGGGTCAGGCGCAATCTCGGCTTCGAGGACCAGCAGTTCTGAGGGCTGGGCGCGCAGGGAGGTCTGCAAGGCGTCCCAACTGCCCGGCAACGCCACGATGTTGAAGCGCTCTGTCCCGAAGGCCGGATACATGGCCTTGAGCGCGCGGTCGAGGCCCGGCGCAGCCAGGGTGATGGTGATGGGATTTTCAAGTGCCATCGGCGCGCCTCCTACGGGGTCACCGGCTCCGGTGTTGCCGGTTCCGGCGTCACGACTGGCGCGGGGCCCCCCACGGGAGGCGCCGGGGTCGGTTGTGGCGTGGGAAACAGCCATTCCAGCGCCAGGCCCGTCGTGGCCTCCTGCGGCTGGCGCGTCCGAGGCTCCAGTACCAGGTGCACCCCCCCTACCTGGTTGAGCAAGGCCAGCGCCTCCGCCGGCGCGATCTTGAGCGTGCCGGTGTAGATCGTGGTCTCACCCTCTGAATCCACATACGGAAACTGCCAGGCGCTCACCTGCACCGCCGCCGGGACCGCCAGCACGATCACCCCCTCCGTCTTGCGATTGGTATTGCTGCTGGATGTGCTGCTGGCCGCCGGCGTGGTGCTGCTGGAACCGCCCAGGGCGATAGGCCCGGTCGTCGCCGCCGCCGGACGGGTATCCGGCTCCTGGTAGCGAAAGTCGAAACTCACCCGCAACACACGCAGGTCGGTCAGGGCCAGGCGCGCCCGGTAAGTGTGCCCGTCTACCAGCACCGCCGAGACGGTGTCCCCCGGCTGCAACAGGCCCAAGACGCCCTGCGCGTCGGTGACTTTGAGCGCGATGGCGCGTTCCCCAGGCCCCAATTCGGCGCTCGTCGCGGGCTGCTCCTGAAAGGCGGCCGGGGTGAATTGCTCTCCGGCCAGGCGGGGGACGGTGAGCGTGCGTCCCTGCACTTCTTCAACCGTTGTGAAGGCGCCTGGCACAACCCCTGAGGCGTGCAACGTGCGCACCTGGACGTCGCTGTCCCGCAGCACGGCGCCTGCGGGCAAATCACTGGCCGCGACTACTACCGTCGCCTTCTGTTCCAGTTTCGACAGGAACAGAAATAGCGCGACGGTGACTACAACCGCAATTCCCAAAATGACCATCCAACGTTTCATCTGTGTTTAACTCCCTGGTTGACTGACAGAAAAGGTTAGAAGGCGTGTTTCCAAGTGGTGCAGATTGCGGTATACTCTCCGCCATCCCAGTCACAGGAGAGGAAATATGGAAAACACGTCGCGGATATATGAAGCCTTGCTGGCAGTATTGCGCCAGTGTCGGCGGTGGGTGGATATCCGGCATATGAACACACTGGCCTGGATGGTAACCGGCTTGTTGCTGACGGAGAAGATCAGTTTGTCTGCATGGGCCCCCGTGGTACATAGCCAGGCGAGGTATGCGCAAAGCACGGTGCGCCGCTTTGCCCGGTGGCTGG
>Ga0208461_1001100_pt1 | contig 25283 bp, 22 predicted proteins | sample AD_JPNTR4_MetaG_FD_184448 | JGI IMG/M metagenome (GOLD analysis project Ga0208461, IMG submission 184448) | Active sludge microbial communities of municipal wastewater-treating anaerobic digesters from Japan - AD_JPNTR4_MetaG (SPAdes) (version 2) | ecosystem: Engineered > Bioreactor > Anaerobic...
CGCTTTAAACCCTACCTATCAGTAGGTTTTTCAACCATTTTCTTTAGCCCAAAGGGCAATTTCCTCAACAACGGATCGGGTAACTTTTACTATTTCTGGTCCGATGGAACTATGCGAAATTTCCCTGAGAATGGGCCTGATGCCTACCGTGCAAGAATAGTAAGATTTGACAGCGATTATGAAACAGACTTGTCAGGAAAAGATCTCTATAAGCAGGGTAGTATCTCGCAACAAACTTACTCAGTTCCAATTGATTTTGGGTTCGACTTCTATCTCTCCGATAGGGTAAACCTAAGGGTGGGAGCTGCTTTTAATTACTGCTTTAGCGATAAAATTGACAACTACGACAGTAAAATAGCCAAAGCCCAGGGATATCCTGTTAAGAATAATATTAAGGATATATTTAGCTTTACCTACTTTACCATGAATTTCGACCTGTTCTCCGATCCAAAAACAATTCTTGTGGAGAGGGTTTTTGCTATGCTGGGTGAGGATTACGATTACGAGATTTTCTTTAGCGATGCAGATGGAGATGGGGTTTTCGACAGGTTTGACGAGTGCCCCGACACCCCGGCTGGTGTTGCTGTCGATTCAATAGGATGCCCATCCGATACGGACTTTGATGGCGTTTTCGATTACATGGATGAGGAGCCTAATACCCCGGAAGGTGCTATTGTTGATGAGAGTGGTTCGCAGGTAACAGCCGATGTTCTGGCTGCCATGTTTAACCGAAAGAGCGAAGCTGTTTCGCGCAAGGAGGTTCGCTTAATCCCTGTAACCCATGTTTGGTCACGCAGTTTAAACTATACACCGGGTATGATTCCTGAAAAGCTGAAGGGAGTTGACTCCGATTCCGATGGATACATCTCGTTCCAGGAACTGATGCGAGCGGTAAATGAGTTTTTTGACGGGACAAACAACCTAACCCTACAGGATTTGTACGACTTAAACGAATACTTCTTTGCACAGTAACCCAAACCTAACCAACATATATATTAACAAAAACCTACTTGGTTTTAAATGGAAAGAGGCTGGTTTTATACCCCAGCCTCTTTTTTTCATAAAATTATTGAAAGTAATGAACTATATTAAACCCAGCTTAGGCAATAGAAACACCATAAACATTTAATAACTAGATTTTACTGACAAATTCCTCTTAATATGTATCCGCACCTAATATAGGGCCAGTTTAATTTGCTGATTCACGGTACAACGGTTTTTATTCAATCTACTTCTTTTTGTCACCTAAGCCAACAACTTGGTAATCGGCAACACTAAGTGTTCTGGATCTGTTTGGATTAAACTCCTTTATCCAGAAATCGGCACGGGCATTTGAGTTAGCATCCCTGAAATGCATTTCAAGCACCGTACCTAATAAGTAAGCTGTTCCTCCAGTAGCTAGGTACTGGAAACCATTCATGTGTCCAAAAGCCTCGGAGTAGTCATACTTTATATCATTTGTAGCCCAAAGCTCTACCTTACCATCTGGGTTTTCATAAACGTATTCCTTACATTTATAGCCCAGTACATCTTTTGTGCGTCCTGTTGCCTTGTAGTACATATTATAGGCCGATAAATCTTCTTGAGGTACAGGCTCGGCGAGCTCATCCTTCCCCTGTTGCTGTTGGACTGAATCGGGTTCAAAGTTCATGGCTATACCACTTTTCTCTCCATCTTTATCGCTTAGAATGAGCATAGCTTTGTTCTTATAATCAAAAATCATCAATGATTTTTCCTTCTTCCCCGTTTCGCGATTCAATGCCTCAAACTCCATGGCAAAGTTTTGTGAGTTCTTGTCGAAGTAGAAGGCGTATGCGCCCTTGTTTACCTCTGTTGATGCTGAATCGACAGATTCAACATCCATCTTCATGCTTGATGTAAAGCTATAGGCGGGTTCAAACTTCACGTTTTTGAAACCCATAAGCCCCATCATCTTTTGTTGCATATACCTATCGGCAGCGCTTGGTTGCTTATACCCCTGTTTTTCTGGTTGTTCTTCCTGCTGCTGTTCTTCAACCTTTTTTTCATCCTCGCCACGTTTCAAACTTTTAGCAACGGCTTTTTGGGCTTTATCCTTCAGGAAACCACCTACTTGAGCCTCGGTTACCATGGTTACTCCCATTAGGGCAATAACCAAGGCAAATGCAAATGTTTTTCGTACCATTTTTTTTAATTTATATGTTTAAAGTAATGCAAGTTAACCAAATGATTTGAACATTGTGCTGACTATCAGGTTATTTTTTGTTAAATATTTCAATACTTTTGTGAAGTAACAACATGTTTTATGCAGAAAGGGAAAGAAACAAAGCCGCATATTGGGATTTATGGACGCAGAAACAACGGCAAGAGCTCGTTAATTAACCTGCTTGCTGGGCAAAATGTAGCCATAGTATCGGACTTTGCAGGAACAACAACCGACCCGGTAAAAAAGTCGTTTGAGATAACCGGATTTGGACCTGTAATACTGGTTGATACTGCCGGAATTGACGATGTGGGTGAGCTTGGACAGAAAAGGGTCGAAAAAACCCTACAATCCATTAACCATATTGACCTTGCCCTGTTGGTTGTTACCTCAAATACTTGGGGCGACTACGAGGAGATGCTGGTAAACGAGTTTATCAAAACCGATACACCATACCTAGTGGTTCATAACAAGAGCGACATTGAGCCTGCCTCCAGTATTTTTAAGGAAAAGCTGAGTGGCAAGAGGCATTCGGGATTTATTGATATCAGCTGCAAATCCCAAACCCAACCCGACGAGCTTATTAGTCTAATCAAGAAAGCCATTCCCGAATCGTCATATAGGACACCTACGCTGCTTGGCGACCTTATATCGTACGGTGATATTGTTTTACTTATCACCCCTATTGATGTTGAAGCTCCCGCAGGCAGGTTGATACTCCCGCAGGTTCAGGCCATACGCGACGTTCTGGACAACGATGCCGTGGCAGTTGTTCTTAAGGAACGTGAGGTTGATGCCTTCCTACGTAAAACCCAGGTTAAACCTGCATTAGCCATTACCGATAGCCAAATTTTTGTTAAAGCCGATGCATCAATCCCCCGCGACATTCCGCTAACCAGCTTTAGCATACTCTTAGCCCGCCTGAAGGGCGATTTTGAAAACTACCTTAAGGGCACTCCAAAAATATCGGAGCTAAAGGATGGCGATAGGGTGCTTCTGCTTGAAAGTTGCAACCACCATGTTTCATGCGACGATATTGGTAGAGTTAAAATTCCAAGGTGGATATCGAACTTTACCGGGAAGCAGCTCGAGTATGATGTGGTTGCAGGCCTCGATGCCCTACCCCGCGATATTAAGGAATACTCACTTGTTATTCAGTGTGGTGGCTGTATGATTACCCGCAAGCAACTAATTAACCGCTTGCGTCCGGCCGTTGAGGCAGGCATACCTGTTACCAACTACGGAATGGCTATTGCCTATGTTCAGGGTATATACCAACGTGCCATTGCACCTTTTACAGCACACAAGGAATCAAAAGCCGATTACCTTTAGGGTTTAGTATGGGTCAACATCAATGGCGATAACCACCGTGCTGGTTTCCCTTTTTTGCTTTAACATCGTAATACTATACCTAATAAATTCCTTGATTCGCTGCAAGGGCTGTTCACGCTTAATCTTTACAAGAATCTCGATTATATATAGCCCTTGTACTCTCGAAATTATTGGAGGCTCAGGCCCCAGTACATTCTCACCCAGCGAATGCCTTAGGGTTTTTGCCAGATTCTCAGCGGTATCTTCCAAGTGGTGCTTATCCTTATGTTTGAGGGTAATCCGAACAAGGCGGTAAAAAGGCGGATAGTGGAATCGGTTACGCTCTGCAAGCTGCCATTCCCAGAAAGTAAAAAAGTTGTTACCTGTAACGCTTTTAATAACGGGATGATCGGGCTGCGCTGTTTGAATAATAACTAAACCCTGCTTCCCCTTTCGCCCAGCCCTACCGCTAACCTGAGTAATCAGCTGAAAACTCCGCTCAAATGCTCTGAAATCGGGGAAATTAAGCATATTATCGGCATTTAGAATGCCTACAAGACTAACCCGGTCAAAATCGAGCCCCTTGGAAACCATTTGGGTGCCAACCAGAATATCAATTTTACCTTGTTCAAAGCCCGAAATAATTCGCTCATACGATGAGCGTGAACGGGTAGAATCCAAATCGATACGCTCAATAACGGCATCGGGGAAGAAAACCGAAAGTTCATCCTCAACCTTTTCGGTTCCAAAACCCTTGGGCTGCAGGTTTGTACTCCCGCATGCAAGGCATGAACCCATCTGCTCCATGCCAAAGCCGCAGTAATGACATGTTAGCAGATTGGTATACTTGTGGTAGGTAAGTGTAACATCGCAATGCTCACAGTGGGGCACCCAACCGCAATCGGCACACTCAATAAATGGAGCATACCCTCGCCTGTTCTGGAAAAGTATTACCTGCTCTTTTTGGGAAAGAGCGTTCTCAATGGCACTTAGGAGAGTATCGGAAAAGTGCGACTTCATTCGCTTTCGCTTACGAGTATCGCGGGTATCAACCACAATAGTACGTGGCAATTCCAAACCACTAAAGCGCTCCAGCATCTTTACTAATCCAAACTTGCCGGATTTTGCGTTAAAGTAAGTCTCAACTGCCGGTGTTGCGGTACCAAGCAAAACCTTTGCCCCAACCTGTTTGGCTAGGACAATAGCAGTATCACGAGCGTGGTATCGGGGTGCAGGGTTGCACTGCTTGAAGGTATTTTCATGCTCCTCATCAACAATTACTAACCCTAAATTTGAAAAAGGCAAAAAAATTGAAGATCGAACCCCGAGAATTACATCGAAAGGCTCCTCGCTTAGCATTTTCAGGTAAACCTCAACGCGCTGAGAGTCTGAGAACTTGGAATGGTAAACACCAACCCTATCCCCAAAAACTTTGCGCAGGCGATTAATTATTTGTGTGGTCAATGCGATTTCGGGTAACAGGTAAAGCACCTGTTTCCCATTTTGTAGTGCTTGGTTAATAAGGTGAATGTAGAGCTCAGTTTTACCGCTTGAGGTAACTCCGTGTAGCAGCACAACATCGTGTGAGCTAAATTGGTTTTGTATTTCGTTGAGGGCGTTAATCTGAAAATCTTCCAGGGCAAGGGGGTTACGAGTAGGAGGATCGCTATTAGCATTATCAATCCTTGAGATTTCAACCTCATCCTGGACTATAAATCCTTTGTCAATTAACGATTTTAAAACGGATGCCGACACATCAACCTTTTCCAGCAGGGTCTTTCTGAGAACCCTTGCAGTAGATAAATCGTTTGGAGTAGTTGCCTGCGAGGCAATAGCAAGTATTAGCCTTTGCTGTGCCGGTGCACGTTTAAGTGAATCAATAAGCTCACAGAGCTTTTTCTCATCGGAGTATTCCGGTGCCAAAGCAATATAATTTTCGGTTTTAGGGCGATAATCGGACTCAATATCCTCAGTTATGAAAAGCAATTTGCGCTCCAACATCGATTTTATAACGCTCATAGGGTGTTTGAGACCCGATTTTTGGGTAAGTTGCTGGATGGTAAGCTTACGCTTTTGCCCTAGCAGATGGATAAGGGTCATCTCCTCATCGGAGAGGTCAATTTCATCAAAGTCGCCAGAAGCAATGTAGGTATCGCTCTCCATTTTTAATCCCGATGGAAGCGCAGCTTTCATTACCTCGCCCAGGGAACACATGTAGTATTCAGCAAGCCATTCCCATAGCTCATACTGGCTGGGAAGCACAATAGGTGTAGTATCAATAACCTGTAAAATATCCTTTACCTGTTGCACTTGGGGTTTTTCAGAGTGCACCCTGTAAACCAGAGCTGAGTAAAGCCTGCGTTGGCCAAACGATACAACAACCCGTACCCCGGGTTGAATCATTTTTTCCATCTCAAAGGGTACAGAGTAGGTGTATGTTGCCTGAAGAGCTAAAGGCAAAATAACATCAGCATAAAGTTGGCTTGTCATTATAACAACTTTTTCACTCTGGAAAGTTATATAAAATAGTTGTTCATGCTAAGGCTTAAGCCTAACTGTTAATATCTTTATGGAGCAAACCGAAACGGCAAAAAACTTGCTTACAACATTTTGTGTTTTTATCAATGAAATGGTAATGCAAATCATCAATTATCTTCGTTTTGTCAAAATAATTTTACTAACTTGCAAAAAAATTATTCCTTGCGGAAGTTTATAAATAGGTTATAATAATTGAAGTTTTAGAAGCGATGAAGGATTTGTTTAAACTTAAAGGTAAACTTTTAGTCCTAATAGTTGTTGGTATTATTATATCCGTAGGTTTAAGTTCATGCCATAATAATATTCCATGTCCGGCCTACGCAAGTGTGGTAAAGTAAAGTATATTTGTATAAAATTTTGGCCTATGAAAATTAGAAGAATCGTAACTGGATTATTGCTACTTGCATTTGTAGCAGTATTAGCAAGTTCATGCTCCAAAAAAACTTGCCCAGCCTACAGTAAAATTTACCGTAGTACAGTAGTTAACAACTAGGCTATCCTATCTTGTATTGCCCACAAAGGATTTGTTAATCCTTTGAAATATTGAATATTACAGGGTTTCTCAGTAAGAGAAACCCTTTATTTTTATTCATTATCAAGGCCTTATGTGTTGTCGGTACATAAAATGCGTGTTGGAAAAGTTATTTAGAATGTTAAATTAGTTCATATGCTTTAGATGAAAAGCAAAATTTAATAACTTGTACTGCCAATTAAACCGATAAACTATGATTGAAATGTTTAACTCATCGATTGGGAAAAAGCTGGTAATGAGCATAACCGGATTGTTTCTAATGGTATTCCTGCTAGTTCATTTAACTGTAAACATGCTGCTACTGGTGGGCGATGGTGAGGTTTTTAACCGAGCAGCTCATTTCATGGCCAGCAACCCTGCCATTAAGGTAATTGAGCCCTTGCTGGCAATCGGCTTTGTGTTTCACATTATCTATGCAACCTTCCTGACCATTAAAAATCAAAGAACAAGGCCAATAGGTTACTCAAAAACTACATCTAATGGTCTTTCAACCTGGTCGTCGAAAAATATGTTCATTCTGGGTACTACCATTTTCATTTTCTTAATCATACACCTAGCAAATTTCTTTTGGAAACTAAAGTTTGGAACCGTTGAAACCATTACTTACGGGAGCGACACTATGCCCAACGCATACGCATTGGTTTCGGGTCTTTTCATAAGCTACTGGTGGTATGATTTGCTTTACGTAATAGGTGCAATTTTTCTTGGATTACACCTGAGCCATGGTTTTTGGGCTGCTTTCCAAACCCTTGGATGGAATGGTACAAAATGGTTAAAACGCCTTGAGGTGGTAGCCTATGTTTACGCCATTATTATTGGAACGGGATTTAGCATTATCCCAATCTATTTTTTACTGTTTAGGTAGATTTTAATCCGATTATAAATATCGACAGCTATGAGTAAGCTAAACGCCAAAATACCTGAAGGCCCATTGGCCGAAAAATGGACTAATCATAAAGCGAAACTCCGACTGGTAAACCCAGCCAACCGACGAAAACTCGACATTATTGTGGTAGGAACAGGCCTTGCAGGTTCATCGGCAGCATCAACACTTGGCGAACTGGGGTACAACGTAAAAGTGTTCTGCTACCAGGATAGCCCCCGAAGGGCTCACTCCGTTGCCGCACAAGGCGGAATAAACGCTGCCAAAAACTATAAGAACGACAACGATAGCGTTTACAGGCTGTTCTACGATATGATTAAGGGTGGCGATTTCAGAGCCCGTGAAGCAAATGTTTACCGTGCTGCTGAGGTAAGTAACCTTGTAATTGACCACTACACCGCGCTGGGAGTACCTTTTGCCCGTGACTATGGTGGATTAATTGAGAACCGTTCGTTTGGGGGTGTTCAGGTTTCAAGAACCTTTTACGCAAAGGGACAAACCGGCCAACAGTGCCTTATTGGCGCCTACTCCGCCCTCTCGCGCCAAATTGATAAAGGAACTGTTACTATGTACCCCCGCAGGGAGATGATGGATCTTGTAGTAATTGACGGAAAAGCACGAGGGATTATAGTTCGCAACTTAGTAACCGGCGAGATTGAGCGCCACTCGGCTCATGCAGTAGTTTTAGCCACTGGAGGTTACGGCACAATCTATTACCTCTCAACACTCGCACTAAACTCAAATGGCTCAGCCGCATGGCGTGCCCATAAACGTGGCGCACTGTTTGCCAATCCAAGTTTTGTGCAAATTCACCCAACCAGCATTCCGGTGCTAAACGACCACCAATGCAAGCTTACCCTTATGTCGGAATCGTTAAGAAACGACGGCCGGGTGTGGGTGCCAAAAACTAAGGGTGACCCCCGCAAACCCAACGAGATACCAGAGGACGAACGGGACTACTACCTGGAGCGTCGTTACCCTGCTTTTGGGAACCTTGTTCCGCGCGATGTGGCTTCGCGTGCCGCCAAGGAACGCTGCGATGCCGGTTACGGGGTTGGCCCAACAGGCCTATCGGTTTACCTCGACTTCCGCGATGCCATTCAGAAAAAAGGCCGTAAGTACATTGAGGAGAACTATGGCAACCTATTTGAAATGTATGAGAAAATTACAGGAGAATCGCCTTACGAGGTACCCATGCGCATTTACCCTGCTGGCCACTACACCATGGGAGGGCTATGGGTTGACTATAACCTGATGACTACCATCCCTGGCCTATACGCCATTGGCGAAGCCAACTTTAGCGATCATGGGGCAAACCGCTTAGGCGCCAGCTCACTCATGCAAACCTCGGGCGATGGTTACTTTATACTACCCTACACCATTGCCGATTACTTAGCCGACGAGATAAAAACACCAAAAATACCCACTAATACCCCTGAGTTCGATGCAGCCGAAAAAGAGGTTAAGGAACGGATTGAAAGGTTAATGGCAATTAACGGAACCGAAACGGCAACCAGCTTCCACAAGCGGCTTGGAAAGATCATGTGGGATTACTGCGGGATGGTTCGCAACGAGGAAGGGCTTAAAAAGGCACTTACATTGCTCGATGAGCTAAAGGATGAATTTTGGAAAAACCTTAAGGTTCCCGATACTGCCAGCGAGCTGAACCAAGAGCTGGAAAAGGCAAATCGCGTAGCCGACTTTCTTGAACTCGGTAAACTTATGGTTTACGATGCACTTAACCGTAAGGAAAGTTGCGGGGCACATTTCCGGGAGGAAAGCCAAACTGAAACAGGAGAGGCCAAACGCGACGACGAGAACTACTCATACGTTGCAGCCTGGGAGTTTACCGGCGATGGCAAGGAGCCAATACTCCATAAGGAAGAGCTGAAATTTGAATACGTAAAGCTTCAAGAACGCAGCTATAAATAGCATCTCATCAACCATATAACACTAAAGGCTATGAAGGTGAAACTCAAGATATGGCGACAGAAAGATTCCCGTAGTAAAGGAAAATTCGAGGTTTATGAGCTCGATAATGTTGCCCCAGATATGTCGTTCCTTGAAATGTTCGACTCGCTGAACCAGCGACTGGTTAGGGAGGGAAAAAGCCCAGTGGCGTTCGACCACGACTGCCGCGAGGGGATTTGCGGTTCCTGCGGCATCTACATCAATGGTCGACCCCATGGAAATGACCACCGAACCACCACCTGTGAACTGCGTATGCGCCGCTTTAAGGATGGCGATACCATTACCATTGAGGGCATCTACATCAATGGTCGACCCCATGGAAATGACCACCGAACCACCACCTGTGAACTGCGTATGCGCCGCTTTAAGGATGGCGATACCATTACCATTGAGCCCTGGCGCGCAGCAGCTTTCCCTGTTGTGAAAGACCTAGTGGTTGACCGCTCAGCCTTTGATAAGATTATACAAGCTGGAGGCTACATTAGCGTAAACGCAGGTGCCGCACAGGATGCCAATGCTATTCCTGTACCTAAACACAATGCCGATGTTGCCTTCGACACGGCATCGTGCATTGGTTGTGGGGCATGCGTGGCTGCTTGTAAAAATGCATCCGCTATGCTCTTTGTGGCTGCCAAAATCACCCACCTGGCACAATTTCCACAAGGGCGGGTTGAAGCACCCGAGCGGGTTAAGCGTATGGTAGCCAAAATGGATGAACTAGGTTTTGGCAGTTGCACTAATACACGTGCTTGCGAGGCTGAATGCCCAAAGGGTATTTCCATTAGCACAATTGCAAAGCTAAATCGCGAATATATCACCGCTAAACTTAAGGACTAAAATGCCAACTAAAAAAGATAAATCGCCCGACATACTGCTTGTTCCGGTTGATTTTGGGGACTACTATGAAAAGGCCATTGAATTCGCTCAGAAATTAGCCCCAATTACAGAATCACAAATCCATTTACTTCATGTTCTTGATTTAAAGGATTGGTGGCTCGATGAGGTTAAAGAGGAACGGCTTATCAATGAGGCCTTTAATAAACTGCTTAACATATCGCGCCAGTTTGGATTACCTGAGGACTCAAAGCTGATGGTGCAAACCGGAAAACGGCACCATAAAATTGTGGAATACGCTGAGCAGGAAAATGTCCGCTTTATCCTTATGGTCGATAATTACCCCTTTGCCCAGGAAGGAAAAAGAATTGGATCAACCCTGGAGAACGTGATTATGAAGGCTACCAAGCCTGTAATAACAGTAAAAACCGTTCCTGAAACAATCTTTAAAAATATGCTTGTTCCCCTGGATCTAACTAAAAATTGCCGTGTAAAACTATTTAACTCTGTTGCCCTTGCTCTAAAATTCGACTCTAAACTAAATATCGTATCGGTAATTTTTGGGGATATCGACCCTGAAAAAAGCCGAATAAATGAAAAGATTGAAAAGTATGCGGCTGTTTATGCTGAAAATCACATACCCCATACTAAAAAATTGATTCGCAAGGATGAAGATTTTGCATATCAGGAAATACTTGATTACGCCGATGAAATTAAGTGCGACTCCATTATAATTATGACCCATAAAGAAAACGTGGGCTTTGATAACTACGTGGGCGCATTTGCTCACCACATTATCAATGAGGCCAAGGTTCCAGTTATCAGCCTTAACAATGCATCATCAACACAAACAACAAGGGATTTACTATCGTCAATTATTGATCCCTTAAATATTTTTTAGGGTGTTGGCTCACCAATTTGCCTAAATATGTTATAAATTTGCAGTGCAAACAGGCGGGAGTAGTTCAGCTGGTAGAACATCAGCTTCCCAAGCTGAGGGTCGCGGGTTCGAGTCCCGTTTCCCGCTCAAACGTAAAGGGGTTAACCCCTTTACGTTTTTTTATATAGCTTTATTTAGCTACAACCTTGAGCTTAAACCTGTTTATGTAAAACAATTAAACGGGTTGATGTTCATTTTTTTGATTAATTTTGCAGTTTAGTAAAAACGGATTAAATGGCAGTAAAAAGAGTAAAGAAAACATCGAACACCGAGGATTTACTTACGTGTATAGTTGATGCTATTCAAGAAAAAAAGGGGAAAAACGTTGTATCGCTTGAGATTGGAGCTTTGCCGAATGCCGTATGCAAGTACTTTGTTTTCTGTAATGCCGACTCCACCACACAGGTAGATGCCATTGCAAACAATATTGAAGATAAAGTGTTAGAGAAGCTGGGCGAAAAGGTTTACCGCTCCGATGGTTACCAAAATGCAATTTGGATTGTACTAGACTATATCGATATAGTAGTGCATGTATTCCAAACCGAATGGCGCAACTACTACCGTGTTGAAGCACTTTGGGCCGATGCTAAAGCTATACAGTACGAAGAAGTTTAACAATAATACGTAATAATAGAAATAGTCCTATATGGCTGAGAACAACAATAACAACCCTATGATGAACGATGAAAACGGCAAACCCAAAATGCCACGATTCAACGTTTACTGGGTTTACATCATTATAATTCTTGGATTTTTCCTGATCCAGTATTTTTACTCTGGCAAAACAGCTCAGCTAACCACATGGCAGGAGGTAAAAAACCAAATGCTGGAAAAGCAGGAAATAAGCAAGCTATTGGTGGTAAGGAACGCTGGCAAGGTAGAGGTTTACCTTAAGGAAGATAAGCTAGAGAAGTACAAGGATCGGCTAGGACAGGGGTTTGGCGCTGTTCCAAAGGCAGGGCCTCACTTTTACTTTACCATTGGTTCCATTGAAACCTTTGAGCGGCAGCTTGCCGAGGCACAAACCAATATAGAGGAAAGTCAAAAAATATACCCGGAATACGTTGACCGGCCAAACTATTGGGCCGATATACTTTCATGGGTACTTCCGTTCGTAATACTTGCTGCCATTTGGATCTACATTTTCCGCAGAATTTCCAGAGGCGGTGGAGGCGGACCAGGAGGCGGGAATATTTTCTCGGTAGGTAAGTCAAAGGCACAGCTGTTTGATAAGGAAACACGCCCAAGGGTTGACTTTAAGGATGTGGCAGGGCTTGAGGAAGCTAAAATTGAGGTAATGGAAATAGTTGATTTCCTCAAAAACCCCAAGAAGTACACTGAGCTGGGTGGTAAAATACCCAAGGGTGCTTTACTCGTAGGCCCTCCGGGAACCGGTAAAACACTACTTGCCAAGGCTGTTGCCGGCGAGGCCAACGTTCCCTTCTTTAGCATGTCCGGTTCTGAGTTTGTGGAGATGTTTGTAGGCGTAGGAGCATCGCGCGTTCGCGACCTGTTCCGTCAGGCCAAGGAAAAGGCTCCATGCATTGTATTTATCGACGAGATTGATGCCATTGGCCGAGCTCGCGGTAAAAACCCGAGCTTCTCCGGTAACGATGAGCGTGAGAACACCCTTAACCAACTTCTCACCGAGATGGATGGATTTGCCTCCAACCAGGGTGTAATCATTCTGGCAGCAACCAACCGCGCCGATATTTTAGACCGTGCTCTTTTGCGTGCTGGTCGTTTCGACAGGCAAATTCATGTTGAGTTGCCCGACCTCAAGGAGCGTCTCGATATCTTTAAGGTTCACCTTCGCCCTCTTAAGCTTGAGGAGAATCTCGATATCAGTTTCCTGGCAAAGCAAACCCCAGGATTTTCAGGTGCCGATATAGCCAATGTGTGCAACGAGGCTGCTCTTATTGCCGCGCGTAAGAATAAAAAGTATGTTGAGAAACAAGATTTCCTTGATGCTATCGACCGAATCATTGGAGGGCTTGAAAAGAAGAATAAGATTATATCAAAGGAGGAGCGTCGCACCATTGCCTACCATGAAGCTGGGCACGCCACCGTTAGCTGGCTGCTTGAGCATGCTAATCCATTGCTCAAGGTTTCAATTATACCCCGTGGCAGGTCTTTAGGTGCAGCATGGTATTTGCCTGAGGAGCGTCAAATCACTACAACCGAGCAACTATTCGACGAGATGTGCTCAACCCTTGGAGGTAGGGCAGCTGAGGAGATAAACTTCAATAAGATATCAACTGGCGCTCTGAGCGACCTAGAAAGGGTAACCAAACAGGCCTACGCCATGGTTGCTTACTTTGGAATGGGCAAGAATCTTCGAAATATAAGCTACTACGATTCCACCGGCCAGGTTGAATTCACATTTTCCAAACCCTACAGCGAGAAAACCGCTGAACAAATTGACGAGGAAGTTAAAGAAATAATCGATAAAGCCTACGAAAGAGCTAAGCAGATACTTACCGAGAACCACGAAGGTCATGTTCAGCTTGCTGAGCTACTACTTGAACGTGAAGTTATCTTCAGCGAGGATTTGGAAAAGATATTTGGCCCACGGAAAACCCTAAGCCGTGAGCAAGAACTGGTAAAAGAGCTTGACGAGGAGGCTCACAAGCAAAATTCAGAAAGCAAAGAAAACCAAACCGAATAAACCATGGACCAAAACTGGCAAGAGGTGTTTTCCACCTCGCATACATGGCAGGCCGAAATGGCTAAACAAATCCTCGAGGAAAACGAGATTCCTGCTGTTGTGGTTAACCGTAAAGATTCCAGCTATCTTTTTGGCGAAGTTGCAGTGTATACAGAGCCTGAAAACGCTGAAAGGGCTAAAGAACTTTTAAAAGATATACAGGGTTGAGCGAGTTTTTAAAACGTACCATTAGCGGATTACTTTTTGTAATCGTACTGGTTGGGGCAATTTACATTGGCCACATCACCTTTTTCATTCTTTTTTTAGCCATTACCACTGCCACCATGCTTGAGTTCTACCATTTAGGACTTAAAGCCAAGTTACGGCCACAATCGTTACTTGGAGTATTCATTGGGATGGCCTTCTTTATTTGGTCGTACTTCTACAGCTCAGGCCGGATTGAGCAGCTAACGCTTTACGGTTTTGTACCTTTGCTCGTTTCAATTTTTGTTGTTGAACTTTACAGGCACCAGCAAAAGCCAATGCAGAACATAGCATTAACCCTGCTTGGAATTTTCTACATTGCCTTACCGTTTTCGTTAATGAACTTCATTACCATCAATGGCTCCTCCTATAGCATGGATTACAACCCGAACATATTACTAGGAATACTCTTTCTGGTTTGGGCAAACGATACCGGAGCGTACATTGTTGGTGTGAGTATGGGTAAGCATAAAATGATTCCCCGGATATCGCCCAAAAAGAGCTGGGAAGGTTTTGTTGGGGGTATAGCCACCACGCTACTGGTAGCATGGGTTATTGCAATGTTTTTCGATGAGGTAAGCCTTAAGCACTGGCTTGCAATAGGACTAATTACAACCTTTATGGCGGTACTGGGCGATTTAGTGGAATCGATGTTCAAACGCAGTATAGGGGTTAAGGATTCCGGGAAATTTCTTCCTGGACACGGGGGACTACTCGACCGTTTTGACGCATTGTTAATGGTACTCCCCATGGTTTATGTTTACCTTGAAGTAATGATGATTATTTAAATTTCTTAGTAGATATGAAGGTTCACAAGGAGGGATACTCAATTCTTTTTGTAACACTGGCAGTCCTGGTGGTACTATGCGCCGTTTCCTGGTTAATCCTGCCAAAAGCAATTTCAATTGTTGCAACGGTAGCATCGGTGCTGCTAATGGCTTTCTTAACCCGATTTTTCAGAGTACCTTCAAGGCACATTGAAACCCGCCTGAATGCGGTTTTGTCGCCTGCCGATGGCACAGTTGTTACAATTGAGGAGGTAGAAGAGAACGAGTACCTTAAAACCCGATGCATACAGGTTTCAATATTCATGTCGGTTTGGAATGTCCATATCAACTGGTTCCCAGTAAGTGGCGTTATAAAGTACTACAAGTATCATCCTGGCGATTACCTTGTTGCATGGCACCCAAAATCGTCGTCGCATAACGAGCGAACCACGGTTGTGGTTGAGCGTCCCGATGGTGTTAAAGTATTACTCCGTCAGATTGCTGGCGCAGTAGCCCGAAGGATTGTTTGCTACGCCGAGGTGGGGAAACCTGTAAACCAGTGCTCTGAGCTAGGTTTTATCAAGTTTGGCTCACGGGTTGATGTATTCCTCCCGCTTAACGCCGACATTAAAGTAGCCATTGGCCAGAAGGTGACCGGAAACCTTACGGTTATTGCTACCGTTTAGCCAGCCCTTACACCAACACAACCTCTACACCTTTTTCCTCAAGCTGTTTAACAAACAGCTCGTTAACCCCTTTATCGGTAACTATCAGGTCAACCTGCTCGAGCTGGCATATCCGACTAAAACCCCTACGGCCGAATTTTGAGCTATCGGCCAAAACAATTACCTTTTCGGCGCTGGCTATCATTTGCCTGTTCAGCGAGGCCTCAAGGGCATTGGTTGTGGTTAGACCAAATTCGGGGTCAATACCATCAACACCCATAAAGAGCTTGCTGCACCGGAAGCCCTCGAGCATCTTTTCGGCAAAGGGGCCAACAACCGATGTGGCGGTATGCCTTACCAAGCCTCCAAGCTGTAAAACCTCAGCCACTCCCCTTACGGCAAGCTCACGGGCGGCAACCAGCGAGGCGCATATGACAGTAATGTTACGTCGTTCGCCTATTTGGCGAGAAAACTCATTGATGGTACTCCCTGAGGCAAGAATAATACTCTCTCCATCGGAAACTAAACTGGCCGCATAACGCGATATGCGCTGCTTCTCCTCAACATATAGCTGCTCTTTCTCTATTACATGCCTATCGGCTATGTACGGGTTATTTACCGATGCGCTCCCATGCGAGCGGAAAAGCAGATTCCTACTTTCAAGAAGTTTCAGATCCTTTCGAATGGTAACCGCTGAAACTCCCAGTTGCTCGCTAAGCTCAACTACCGATACGTAGCCTGTCTCCTTGAGTTTTTCAAGAATTTTTCTATGCCGTTCCGCTATGCTCAATGTCATACCTACCAATTTTATCTCAAACATAGTGATTTTTTAAATCCGATGTTTTAAGTAGATACCTAAAAAATAATTTCATTTAATTTCGTTTTGTTTCGTTTTATTTGTTATTTTTACCAAAAATATTTCGTTGTATTACTAATTCTTACGATATGAATAGAGAACAGATGCTCAGCCAAGCTGTGTCAAATGATCAGGGATTTGACTTTGTAATTATTGGGGGTGGTGCAACAGGTATAGGAATTGCTCTTGAAGCAGCAACCCGTGGCTATAGAACACTGCTACTGGAAAAACATGATTTCACCAAATCAACCTCGAGTAAAAGTACCAAGCTGGTACATGGCGGGGTGCGGTATTTGGCTCAAGGCGATATTGCTTTGGTGCGCGAGGCCTGTATCGAGCGAGGAAGGTTACTAAAAAATGCTCCCCACTTAGTAAAAAATCAAAGCTTTGTGATTCCAACCTTTGGCTGGTTCGATGAGCTGATGTACACCGTTGGTCTAACGTTTTACGATTTACTGGCAGGCAGCTACAGCCTTGGGCGTTCGCTCAGGGTTTCAAAGAAAAGAGCGCTGGAGTACATTCCAACCATCGAACCTAAAAAGATTACTGCCGGTGTGGTTTACCACGATGGTCAATTCGACGATTCGCGCCTGGCCATAAATATTCTTCAAACAGCAACCGAACATGGTGCCATGGTGCTTAACTACATGAACGTGGTTAAACTCACCAAAAACACCAACGGTATTGTCGACGGGGTTGTGGCTGAGGATTTGGAAACGGGCAGGAGCTACACTTTCCATGGAAAAGCAATAATAAACGCAACCGGCGTTTTTGCTGACGACGTACTGCAAATGGACATCCCCGGCCAGGCAAAAACCATATCGCCAAGTCAGGGTGTTCATGTTGTGCTCGACAAAAGCTTTTTACCCGGCAACCATGCCATGATGATACCCAAAACCGACGATGGACGGGTACTATTTGCTGTTCCGTGGCACAACCGCATTGTGGTTGGTACTACCGATACTCCGATACCTAACGCATCGCTTGAACCTGTTGCGCTTGAGGAGGAAATAGAATTTATTCTGAACACTGCCGGCCGATACCTAACCAAAGCACCCAAACGAAGCGATGTGCTAAGCGTGTTTGCTGGATTACGACCGCTTGCGGCACCCACAGGGGAATCGAAAAAGACTAAGGAAATTTCCCGGAGCCATAAAATCATTGTAACCCAGTCCGAGCTCTTTACCATGGTGGGAGGCAAGTGGACAACCTTCCGCAGGATGGCTGAGGATATGGTGAATAGGGTTGAATCGGTTAAAGGTTGGGAGAAAAGTAAAACAAAAACCCGGAACCTGAAAATTCATGGTTACACAAACAACGTTAACCATAGCGACCCGCTCTATGTGTATGGAACCGACAAGGAAAAGATCCTTGAACTGGCAAGAGTAGAGCCTGAGCTTGGCGAAACCCTAAGCCAGAGTCTTGGCATTATTAAAGCCCAAGTGGTGTGGGCAGTTCGTAATGAAATGGCTCGTAATGTGGAAGACTTTTTGGCGCGTCGTACCCGATGCCTGCTCCTCGATGCTCGCGAGAGTATGCGCATTGCACCTGCGGTAGCAGCTATAATGGCAAGGGAATTGAACCGTGATAAAAACTGGGAACGCGAACAGGTGGAAAATTACCTAGCTATTGCACAGAACTACATTCTTAGCTAATTTGTGAAACCCTAAAAAAACCTAAAATCGACCTAAACCTATGGAAAAGTTTATAATGGCACTCGATCAGGGCACAACCAGTTCCCGCGCCCTGATTTTTGACCAAAAGGGGAACATTCGTTCCATGGCCCAAAAGGAATTTCAGCAGATTTTCCCTAAACCGGGCTGGGTTGAGCACGACCCCAACGAGATTTGGTCATCGCAGGTGGCGGTTGCAGCCGAAGCCATGTCGAAGATTGGGATTAACGGTCAAAATCTGCATGGCATAGGCATTACCAACCAACGCGAAACCACTATTGTTTGGGACAGGAGTACCGGTGAACCCATCTATAACGCCATTGTATGGCAAGATCGCAGAACTTCATCGCTTTGCGATGAGCTTAGGGCAAAGGGATTCACTGACACGATACGACAAAAAACCGGACTGGTGATTGATGCCTACTTTAGCGGAACAAAGGTTAAGTGGATACTCGATAATGTTCCCGGTGCACGCGAAAAGGCAAATCGGGGCGAGTTAGCCTTTGGTACAGTGGACACCTGGTTAGTGTGGAAGTTAACCCGCGGAAGAACCCACGTAACTGATGTTTCCAACGCCAGCCGAACCATGCTTTTCAACATTAACACCCTAACATGGGACAAAGAGCTGCTCGATCTTTTACAAATACCTGAGAGCATTTTGCCTCGTGTGGCCTCGTCGAGCGAAGTTTACGACCATACCAATACTACATTTTTTGCTACAAAAGTACCTATTGCAGGCATGGCCGGCGACCAGCAGGCAGCCCTTTTTGGACAAATGTGTACCAGCCAGGGCATGGTTAAAAACACCTACGGAACCGGTTGCTTTATACTCATGAACACCGGGAAAAAACCTTTTCTCTCAAAAAATAATCTGGTAACCACTATTGCCTGGCAAGTGAATGGCGACACCTACTATGCCCTTGAAGGTAGTATTTTTATTGGCGGAGCTGTAGTGCAATGGCTACGCGATGGTTTAGGTATCATCAAAAGCAGCGCTGAGGTGGAGGAGTTAGCCCGCCAGGTGCCCGACAATGGCGATTTATACCTTGTACCAAGCTTTACCGGAATGGGTGCACCGCATTGGGATCAGTATGCACGCGGGTTGATGATTGGTATCTCTCGCGGAACAACACGTGCACACATTGCCAGAGCTGCACTGGAAAGCATCGCCTTTCAAACCATGGATGTGCTTGATGTTATGGCTAAGGATACCGGCATAAACCTTACTGAATTGCGAGTTGATGGCGGCGCCTCAGCTAATAATCTGCTCATGCAGTTCCAATCCGATGTGCTTGGCATCAACGTTGTACGGCCTAAAACAATAGAGACAACCGCTATGGGTGCAGCTTACCTGGCAGGGTTAGCCACGGGTTACTGGAAAAATATTGAGGAGATTGCCAACCTTTGGCAACTCGATAAAACTTTCACTCCCGGTATGCCAGCCGAAACCCTACAAAAAATGAAGGATAAATGGGCCGATGCTGTTGAAAGAGCAAAATCGTGGCATAGGTAAACCAATATATAATCCCCAGATTATGTTAAACTTGCAATTGAATCAATAAAAAAATAGACAACAAGAAGAATAATAAAATGGCAATTGGGCTTTCAATTGGTCTTGCCTTAGGAGCAATAGCTGGGATTACTATAGGAGTGTTGCTGCACGACATCGCACTTTGGTTATCAATTGGAATAGGAAGCGGAATGGCATTTGGGATTGCAATAGGTGTTTTAATCGGTAGTAGAAAAAAATTTGAATAATGACTAATGACGCAGTATTAAAGTAATAATGAGATTTGTGGTTAGCCAAGCAAAATTGAACGATTTCCATGGAACTTGGGTTAAAATTTTCAGTTTGAAGCCCTCGCTGTAGCGTTTTGTCACGTAATTGCTTTTGTCCATACGCATAAATTAGTGTAGACATTTTTCAGTACGGGTCACAGCCGCTCGTTTAACGGTTCACGGTTCACGTTTAACAAACAAAACTCCCTCTAACCCTATCATATTCCGATTCATTCCGATTCATTCCGACTCATTCCGACTCATTCCTCAAAAAAGTTTCCGCCTTCCCGTTTTTACTAGCACGGTTGAATTTGTTAATTCATTGTACCTTTGATAAATGATTCAAAACGATATACTTACCAAAATTTTTTCATACTATTGTAAAAACTTTGACGCCATGAAACACCCATGTAAGTCAGCTTGCACAAACACAGATGAACAACCTAGTGTTTTTTTGCGAGCTCGACGAAGTCAATCTATGGGTGTTCCATCCGCTCGATTAAGTTTATTAAAAGCAAGACATTAACGTTTTAGTAATTAATAATATAAATATTTTGTACGGATGAAAAAGCTGATGATTTTTTTAGGTATAGCGTTGACTATAGGTGTTATTTTAGCTCCTCTTAAATCAAAAGCATGGTCGGAACACCCGCTACTGGCATACCCGGTTCTGAGCAGCATCCCCGACCTCAAAAACCGGAACCCTGTTGAGGCGCAAAGCCTTAAAGCTTTTCTTATAAAAGAAGAAAAGGGGTTGGCTGAATTTCTGATGCGATACGAGGAGTGGGCTAAAACCAACCTACCCAACTATGCTCCACTACCACAGGGCCTTGAGTTTAAGCACACTGGTAACCAAAGCGATATTGTTTACCGTTTTCTCACAGCCCTCAGGTTAAACCCTAATATCAAGCTGAGATTGTACTTACATTTACTCCCAAACCAGGATATTAATGGGAAAACCGTTATTCCGCCCTCGGAATTAACCACTCTGACCGATGTTAGTTCGCTAAGCCACACCAACTACGTGGTGCTTAATGAAGGCGAATTGGTTGCTCCGCTCCAAGTGCTGTGCACCGCCAACGACGAGCCCGACTACGGATTTGACATAGGTTTGTTTGAAGATAATGGCACCAACTACGGAAAAACCTATGGATTCGGCGTTCAACCCTTTGGCGATCCTAAGATCGAGTACGGCAGCCAGGCTCCTTTTCACATGGGGTTTTACCACGAGGCAAAGCTGGTTTACGCCTTTGGTCCATTCCTCAGGAAAACCTACCCCGAATACCGCATCAGCCTTTTCAAGGCACTGGCTGAGTACGCATTTGCAACCGGCAACGACTACTGGGGTTGGCGATTCATGGGCTGGGGAATGCACTACCTTGGCGACCTATCGATGCCGTACCACACAGCCCCCCTACCCGGAATGAGCGCCGCTCGAATGATTTGGATTAACCTCAAGGCTATTATTGGCTTCCCAAAAAGCAAAAACGATGCCGTTCAGCTGGTATCAAATAAACACTCCGTACTTGAGCAGTACCAATGGATAGCCATGCGTGAGGCATATAGCAACTATGATACCAACCCACTAATTGAAGCGCTTAGAGCTGAACCCCCCATTACACCCTATTCCAACGACTTTGCCCGTAACGTGGTGAGCCAAATATCGGTCGACCGAAGCCGTAAGGTTGACAAAGCCCTAAAAGAATTCTGCCCCCCACTTCTGGTAAAAGACCCATCGTTTGAGGCCAGTAAATCAAAAGAGCTTGACAACCTTATGGATCAAATCAACAATTACTCAGGAGCAAATGGGATTGAACAGCTTAACGCATTGCTTACTGAGATGCTCCGTACCTACAGCATGTCGTTACGAAGCTACTACAACGCAATTGTTAGCAAAGCATAACCGATAATTTGCTATTTTTACGCCCTAAAAATGTAAACAATGATAAAGTATAAACGGATACTGCTTAAGCTTAGTGGCGAAGCGCTTATGGGCGACGATAAGTACGGTATTAACACCCAGGTGCTTACCAGCTATGCCAAACAGATAAAGGAGGTTGCTGACCTTGGCGTTGAAATTGGGATTGTTATTGGTGGGGGAAATATTTTTCGGGGTTTGAGTGGCGTTTCCAAAGGATTCGACCGGGTAAAGGGCGACCAGATGGGAATGCTGGCCACGGTAATTAATAGTTTGGCGCTACAATCGGCCATTGAGGGAGCAGGCGGAAAGGCTAAGGTTTTTACCGCCACCAAGATGGAGCCCGTTGGCGAGCTCTACACCAAAGCAAAGGTTATTGAAGGGTTCAAGCAGGGCTTCGTGGCGATTATTGCAGGCGGAACCGGGAATCCTTTCTTCACAACCGATACAGCCTCAGCATTACGCGGTGTTGAGATTGAAGCAGAGGTTCTCCTGAAAGGCACCCGTGTTGATGGTGTTTACACTGCCGATCCCGAAAAGGACAAAACAGCCGTAAAGTTCGATGAGCTAACCTTTACCGACGCTTACGAGAAAAAGTTAAAGGTGATGGATCTTACCGCCTTTACCATGTGTAGCGAGAATAACCTTCCTATCCTTGTATTCGATATGAACACCCCGGGCAACCTAATGAAAGTTGTTACAGGCGAAAGAATTGGTACATTGGTAAAAAATTAATACTTTTAGTGTCCGAAACAATAAAATCATAAAGCCATGAACCTTGACGATGCAAAAAAAGTTATAGATATTGCCGAGAGCAAGATGCAAAAGGCCATTGAGCATTTGGATAATGAGCTTAGGGTTATCAGAGCCGGAAGGGCAAACCCGGCCATGCTTTCCGGTGTTATGGTTGACTACTACGGAACAATGACCCCGCTCACCCAGGTGGCAAGCGTGGGCAGCCCCGATGCCCGCACCATTGTGGTGCAACCCTGGGAAAAAAAGATGATCGACCCCATTGAGAAAGCCATCATGGCCGCCAACCTTGGCTTTAACCCCCAAAACAACGGCGAATCGATTCGCATAATGGTACCTCCCCTAACCGAGGAGCGCCGAAAGGATTTGGTTAAGCAGGTTAAGCACGAGGGTGAGAATGCCCGCGTGAGCATTCGCAACGCCCGCCGCGATTCCCTTGAGGAAATAAAGAAGATGCAGAAAAATGGCCTGCCCGAGGACGTCGCTAAGGATGCTGAAACCAAAATCCAAAAGATTACCGACAACTACAATAAGAAAGTAGATGATGTGCTCCACAAAAAGGAGCAGGAAATACTTACCGTTTAGGATTTGAACGTTCCGTAATGCAAGGGTGTTACTTAACCGGTAACACCTTTTTTTATCCATCACATCCTTAGCCTCGATATACAGGGAAAATCTTTGTCGAGGAATCCCATATTTAGTGTACCGTGTTCAGTGTGCAGTGTACAGTGGGGGGTGATGTTTAAGGATAAAGGATAAAAATTTAAAATTTCAGATCTCAGATTTCAGATTCATGATTGAAGGTGGTTTCTTAAGCCATCAACCAACAACAATCAACTAAATTGTTATCACAGAGTTACACAGTGTAACATGTTGTTACAGAATGGCATTCACGAACAACGATACACGAACAACCAGCAACTACTCCTGTCATCTTGAGCGAGTCGAGGAATCGCATTAATGAAGAGTTGTAGGTTCAATGAGATGCTTCGGCTGGACTCAGCATGACAAGGTGAGTGAGGAAGCTAAGGGTGTTGTCATCCCGAGCGTAGCCGAGGGATCTCGTAAAAGAATAAAAGGGGAAAGAAATGCTTCGGCTGGACTCAGCATGACAAGGTGAGTGAGGAAGCTAAGGGTGTTGTAATCCCGAGCGTTGTCAAGGGATCTCGTAAAAGAATAAAAGGGGAAAGAAATGCTTCGATTGGGCTCAGCATGACAATAGTCTTATGAACCGATCAACATCAAATTTCAGAGAGTGTATGACTTAGCTTACACGAACAACGAGCAACGAGCAATGAACAACCTTTCCAGCCCCGTAGGGGCGACATATTTGTAACCCAATGGCTTCTCCCTCGTGTGTTGCGATGCACGTAATGTATATGCCAAAGAGCAAGGTGGAAGCGTTGCATCGCAACTGAAGAGCATGGAAAAGAGCGGTTTCCAAAAAACAACAAGAATTAAAGGGTTTAATGTAAAGAGATGCTTCGGCTTGCTCAGCATGACAAGTGAGCAGAAAGGAAGATAGGGTTTTTGTCATCCCGAGCAAAGTCGAGGGATCTCTTCAAAGGTTTGAAGAGAAAAAAGCAATGAGATGCTTCGGCGAAGTCTATCCCGATAAATCGGTACTCAGCACGACAGCGTGATGTTTCGCTTGCGCGCAACATGACAAATAACCTTAACTAAACAACATTGATATCTAACTACTAACCCTATCATCACAGACATAAACACAGATACGTCAATTGATATAATTAATTGATGTGACTCGAATAAATAATTTTTTTAACTTTACTAAAAGAATTATGTGACAAATTGAAAAAGAAGAGCTTAAAACAATAGCCTATTCAGCAAAGTGTAGGTAAGGTCCCAATATTCACCCATTGAACATGAAAAACATTACTATAAAAGTTGATACTCACCGCAACGAAGAAGTTATATGCTTTTTATGCGATAAGGACATACAACTAATAGAGATACTTAAAACTAAGCTCAATGCTCGTTGGAGTGTTACAAAGAAATATTGGTATCTGCCCACTTCGCAGTTCAATTTAAACAAAACTTTTGAAGCATTTAAAAGTATAGCATGGTTGGATATAAAGAACCTACCGCATACATCAAACATAGATGAATCTCAAACAGATATTCAGCAAGAAAAAGAAAGGTTTGAAAAATGGCTAAAGTTTAGACGTTATAGCCCCAATACAATCAAAATCTATACAGATGCTTTGGTTGTTTTTCTCAGCTATTTTGACCATAAATCGGTTTCTGAACTGACCAACGACGATGTGGTATTATTTGTAAACCAATATATACTAAAGCGCAAGTATAGCTTTTCGTATCAAAACCAAATAGTTAATGCACTAAAACTTTACTTCCGGGAAATACGCAAAAGCAAAATAGAGGTAGAGGGGTTGCAACGCCCTCGCCGGGAGCACAAATTACCCAATGTGCTAAGCAAAGAAGAGATTAAAGCTATACTCGAAGCTCCAACAAATATAAAACATCGCACCATGCTAAGCCTTATATATGCGTGTGGACTTCGCCGCAGCGAACTATTGAACCTTAAAATTGATGATGTGGACTCAAAACGACACATGCTGATAATTAGAAATTCGAAAGGATACAAAGACCGCCAGGTTCCTATTTCCGATAAAACCATAGAAATGCTGCGTACATATTACAAAGCGTACAAACCCCAAAAATGGTTGTTTGAAGGTGATCAAATTAATGAACAATATTCTGCAACAAGTTTACAAAAGGTTTTTAAAAC
>Ga0208461_1001116_pt1 | contig 25117 bp, 18 predicted proteins | sample AD_JPNTR4_MetaG_FD_184448 | JGI IMG/M metagenome (GOLD analysis project Ga0208461, IMG submission 184448) | Active sludge microbial communities of municipal wastewater-treating anaerobic digesters from Japan - AD_JPNTR4_MetaG (SPAdes) (version 2) | ecosystem: Engineered > Bioreactor > Anaerobic...
AAATTTTTTGCTTGAAAAACTGAGGATCGCCGCCCCGCCCGCTCCTAATCGCGCTATCCAGCAGCCTCGCAACTCGAAGAATTCTTGATTTGGAACCGCTGAGGATGCGAAGACCGTTTGTCACTGGCGAAAAGATGCACAGAACCGGGCACACCCTCTTCCCACACAGGACGCACTGCAACATGGGCTGGGCAAGCGTCGGCTTGCCCAGCCGCCACACCACATCAAGTCCAGCGGCTGGACGAGCAGACGCCCGTCCTTTCCCCGGCTGTCGAGCGTGAAAACCCCACCGGCACCGGCGAGCCTGCGGTTCCGGTTCGACACCCGGCGTTCAGCGTTCTCCCCTTCCTCCTTAACCCTTACCGTTTCGGCGGTCGGGTCTCGCGCACGACCGCGCCAAAGGTGTCGCTCAGCACCAGCACGGCCAGGCGCTCCGCCTGATTGGCCTCGTCGGTATTGAGCGACAAGTAATCAAAACGGCCGCGCAGATCGGTATAACCGTCCTTGATGAAACTGACCTTGCCGTTGGCCGCACGGGCATACACCTTGACGTACGCGCCCGCCACCGGCCGGCCGGTCTCGGCTTGCGTGACCACCAGTTGCCCGTAACTCTCGATCATCTGCACCCTGAGCGTGTTGGCGTAATAGGCCTGCGTCTTGCGCACGCCGCCCGCCAGCGCCTCCACCATCACGTTCTTGGTGGCAAACTCCGGCGGCACCTCCACGGTCGTGCGGTTCTGTCCTGCGGCGATCGCGACCGACCGGCTCGCGACCGCCCGGATGAAGGCGAACTGCGCGGCCCCCTCCTGCAGGAACGGATTACGCGAGAAGAGCAATTCGATGTCCATCGGGTAGAAGTTGAGCGTGACCTCCGTCACATTGCGCGTGTCGAGCTGGATGCGTCCGGCCTCCACCAGCAGCTCCAGCGCCGGTTCGGTCGCGGCCAGCGCACCCTGCGCCTGATCGCGGCTCTCGGCATTGACTGGTGCGGCACCCAGCTCTGCCCCCGCAATCTCATCGAGCTGCGCCAGCACCTGCGCAAAGCGTTCACGCCAGTGTGTCACCCCCTCGTCCGCATGTGCTTTAGCCAGCGCACGCGCCTGCTCAAGATCGCCGGTGTAGAAGGCGAGATAAGCCGCGAGATAGTCGTACTGCAACCGTTCAGCCACCTCGTCGCGCTTCACGCGGCTGAACATCTCCAGCGCCTCGGCCACACGGTCCTGCAACACCAGATAATAAGCCACCGCCAGGGTATCCTCAGCCGATAAGCGGGGTTTATAGCGGAGTACCGTCATGAAGCGCTGATACTGGCGCAGAAAGGCCGGGTTCAGGATGGTGCGGCGCGGCCCCACCTGATGCGCGCGCGGATTGACGAGCGGCGCGTATTCAAGGTGCTGATAATCGAAGCGTTCCACCGGATTCAACGACAACAGCGGCGACTCCAGCCACAGGCCGCACTGTCCCGCAAAGGGCGAATGCTGCAGGTAAGACCGGATCACGGCAGGCTCGTTGTGCAGAATGCCGTACGACCAGAGCGTGTCGTGGTAGAGGTGACGCGCTTCAAGCAACCCGATGACGGCTTTGAAAAAGGCCTTGTCCTTCATGCGCCACGCGATCTCGTTCAGGTCAGGCCGATGGAGATTGGCCGCGTTGAGAAACGCCAGCACCTGTTCCGGCGTGCCGTGCTGCGAGACCCAGGCCCACGAATCGGTGTCGGCTTGGCTCAGTTTCTCCACGACGTTGAATGTGAACGGCTCGGCCGCGGCGACCACACGACCCTCTTTCGCGAGTGTCACCGGATAATGCGTAAAACGTCCGGTCGCCGGGAAGGTGAAATAATACTCCAGGGTCTTCGTCGCGTAGGGCTCCAGCACCAGATAGACGCCTTTGGTCGTGAATCCAGAGTTGACGGCGATCGCGCCGACCGGGATCTGCAGCAGGGCGTTCAGCGCCTGACGTTCGCCCGTGGGGTTCGTGAGCACCACATGCGTGCCGTAAACCACCTGCGGCAGAAACTCATCCGTGACCCATGTGTCGAACCGTTCTTGGCCTTCAAAGCGGAAACGGTCATCCGCGCGGAAGAAACGCTGCGCGACCAACACCGAGCCGGCGGTGTCCGCGCGCGCGCTTTCGCGGATTTCACGGTGGAAGAAAAGCAGGGGCGTCGCGGCGGTCAGCGTGTAGGCTGCGCCCTCGTGTTTCTCAACGTGCGCACCGGCTTTGAAAGGCACCTGCAAGACCGCCAGCGCCAGCATCATCTCGGTGAACGATGTGGTCGTCTCCAGTAACGCTTTTGAAAGGAAGGGTGTCCGGCCATCATGCATCGCGTAATCGGCCCAGAACGCGTTGTCCGCAACCAATGCGGCGACCTGATTCTGAATCGGCTGATGCCAGTAGTTGTTCTCCGCCCACTCCTGCGTCTTGTCCAATTGCTGGAAGAAGCGTCGCCCCTGATCGCGTTCGGCGGACTGCGTATCAAAGAAAAGCGACTCCTCACCCCCAGGAGCCTGAACAAGTGCGCCGTCCGCGTTTTTACGGGCCTTGCTTTGGGCTGACAGCCCCCGCTGCCGCATGTTCTCTAAACCGACCGGACTGTCAGCACTCACGGATAGCGCCGGCGCCGCGGCCGGGGCCATCTTTCGTTCCACGGCCCCCTCCAGATTCGCCGACCGGATGTCCTTGGGCGTACCGGTGAACTGCGGTTTCGGCAGATCGATCTCGAGCGGCACCCGTGCGCCTTCCTGAACCGCGCCGGAAGCGGCGGCGGCCGTCTCGCCTTCCAAGGCACCGGCCTGAATGGCGGTGTCAAAGCGCCGGTTAAACGCTTCCATATCCGGCGGTTTCAGATCAGCGCGCTCACGCGCGTCCCGCGCCAGCGAGAGCGACTCCGCGCGCAACCGCTTGCCGAGCATGGCCCGTTCGGCCGCGTTGAGGCACCCAAAGCGCCACGGCTCCAGAAACCCGCTCAGATCGTCGCCCAGCAGCCAGTGGTCAACAAAGGTCTTGTCTTTCTTATTGGCGAGTGCGGGCGCGATCACCGCCTCGTAAAAACGCGGGTCTTTGTGATAAAGGAAGAGATTCAGTTCATGACAGGCATACTTGCCGTAGAGACGCCGTTGCTCCGCGGCATCCAGCTCATCCCATTTTGCCACAAAACCGAACTCCGCGAAGGTCGGATCCGGATTGAGCGTCGCAAAAAGCCGGTACAGCTCCGCGACCGTCCCGAACGCCTTGAAGCGCGATGCCGCCAGATCCGCCACCGTCACCGTCTCGCCCGCCTGCAGCGGCGTGATCAGCTTCTGTTCGGCGAACGGCTTGGCCGGATTCAGCCCTTCGGCCAGCCGCAGGTCGCGCGTCTCCACCGGCGTGTCGCCGAGAAACGCGCAGGCGAGCACGGACGCGGTCGGATCCACCGCGAGCACCCGCAGGCAGGGCAACCCCTTGAGCGCCTCACGCGGAACCGAGACCGTTCCCGACGCATCCGGCACCAGGTTCAACAGCGTCACGGCGGGCTGACGCAGGAAATCGAGCGAGGCGAAACCTTCGGGTATTCCGGGTGCCATCAGTGCCTTGGCCGCCGGTGCGCTCCGCTCGGCCTTGGCCTCCTTTGCCGCACGGTCCGCATACGCGCCGCCCCCCGCGAGCTGTTCTTTGTCCGACTCGGTCGAACGCAACGCCCAAGGGTTGAGCAGCAGGCCGGGACGTTCCAGCATATTACCGGGGAAGGTCCGCGTCTGTTGACGGTCGAGGATGTAGCGGTACTCGTCGCCGATGTCGCGGCCTGACTCGTAGTACGCGCGCGCCGGTTGCCAGGGCTGGCACAACGGCCTTGCGACAGCCGCCGCGCCGAGACGCGCGAACAGGTCATACGCCGGCTGGTAGCGCGTCGCCACCACATGCACGCGCGCGAACGGCGAGACATTCGCCAGCCGGATTTCGACCGTGTCTTTGCCGGGCGAGACCGCGGTCACCGAAAGCGGTTTGAGGCGCGGCAGCTCCAGCGCACGGCGCGGCCCCACCAGAAAACCGTCACGCGGTTCACCGCTTGTCACATGCACCGCGATCTCCCGCGCGGGTTCGGCGAGCCACAGCGAGTAGTCCCCCGCCGGCAGTCCGCGCAGTTCCAGAAAACCATCCTTCACGGCCAGCTCGGCCTGCCACTCTTTCACGAAGCGGCCGCGACGGACCTCCAGCAGCGTGGCCGTCGGATCGGCACCCGGCGGCAGTGCCACGCGCAGCGTGTCGCCTGCCTTGCCATGTAACGCTTCCGGCAACGTATAGGCATCGTGTAACGGTTGCCAGGTTCCGGACACCCTATCACCAGAGGAAAGGGTAAGCGAACGTACGCCTGCGAGTGTACCCAACCGCACGCGGCCGTTCTCATCGGTCTTCAGATGGGCGTCGATGGTCTCGTGCTGGAAATAGCGGTGGCGGAGCCTCAGATGAATCGGTTCGCCTGCCAACGGCTCGCCGTTCTTGCCGCGCAAATCCGCAAAGTGGCCTTCAGCGTCGCGCCCGAAATAAATCGCGCGTGTCAGGGGCGTCCGCTCCATGCCGTTCAGGTCGAAGTGTGCCGTGTGGCTCAACTTCTGTTTCTGATTCAGGCTCAGATTCTGGATCTCGGCGTGCAGGGTGACATCAAGCGCAACTGTGCACTCGGGCACTTGGATCTCCTGCACGATCTCGGCATCCTCGCGCAACGGGAGGTTCGGGAAAACCTTGGTGGTGACGACCCCCTGAAGATCGGTCGCGCGCACCGAGAGGCGTATCTCTTTCAGCAGCTTCAGGCTGACCGGCTGCCCGTTGACGCGCAGGATCGGCCGGACAGCGAGCTGCGCCCGTTCGCGACGGATCAACGCCTCGCGATCCACGTAAATCCCCGCCGAAAGCGTGTACGGCTCGGCCAGATGGTCGAAAGCGACACGCATGGCGAAACCGCCATGCCGAACGATCAGATGTTCCGCCCGTGGCGCTGTCGAAAAAGGCACGAGGATACGGCCATCCTTGCCTGCCGCGAAAGCGCGTCCGCCCAGCCATCCAGTAGCGTCCGTCAAGCGCCGCCCGGACTCGTCGAACACCGTAAACGCATGTCCGGCCGCCGTCACCTCCTGCAGCACGTCGAGCCGCCCCTTCTGCACCAGCGCACGGCTGCTCTTGCCATTACCGATCAACTCCACCACATAGACGCCGCGTTCCCGGATCTCAGGGAACTCGAACGTCTGCGTGTGGCGTCGCTCGGCGGGTTCCGCATACTCGATGCGCCGCGAGACCGAGGCCACAAGTCCGTCGAGATTCACAGCCAGATTGAGCGGGCGCCCGGTTTCACGATAGTAGTTGAAGGTATTGATCTCGTAGACCTTCACCAGCAGAACCGGCACGTTCTTGAGCGTGGCGGTCAGCCGCACGGGAACCTCGGCGGCAAACTCGGGCGGATTGGTCTCGGCCCAATCGATGTCCACCCGTTCCTTGAGGCGCGCATAGGCGGACGGCGTCAGCAACGGCACCCATTGCTGCGGCTCGCCGATGCCGTTGACGATCTTCGCCTCCGCGAAAAGCGGTTTGAGAAAGTCGTCGCGCAGATAGGCCTCAAACGCGCTATAGTCTTTGTCCTGCTTGAAAAACTCCAGCAGGAAACGGCGCACCAGCGGCTCTTCCTGCGGAACCGGCGGCAAGGCGATCAGCTTGAAATCCTGATTGAGCTGAGCAAACTGGTTGGCGTGCGGGACACGCTCACGAAACTCAGTGCGCAATGTCGGCACCTGGCGCGGCAGCTTAAGATATTCTAGAAAGCGGGCGCGATCAAAAATACCCTGTGTCAGATCATGGCGCAGCCGGTTGTAGAGCACGTTCGCCTTGAGCGAGTTGTGAGCGGGCTCCAATGTGCGCACATAGGCCCAAAGCCGTTCAAAATAGGCCTGGCGTTCAGCCGGATTGGTGTCGAGATCCACTTCATCGCAGGGCACAAGCGCCGACAGATAGGCGTGCACGAAGGCCTGTTCATTGCGCAGGTGCGGCACACGGCGCAACAGGTCATCCAACTGTGCCAGCGTCATCCGCGCGTGTATGGGATGGTGCCCGAAACCCCGGCTGCCGGGAACCGCCAGGTCGGCCGCGACCAGCTCGACCAGATTCGGCAGGTCGGGACGCTGCAGGTGCGCGAGCAGATTGCGCCGCTGCTCATCGCTGAGCCGCGCGGTGGCCACGAACTTGAGTCCGTCCCCGCTCAGCAGATCCAGCGAACGGGGATTGAGCAAGGCCCGCTCGCGCAGCGCGTCCGGAGCGAGCGCCGCATTATCGAAACGCGACGGATAACGGGTCACCCGCTCCTCGGTGCGGCGCGCGTGCGCGAACGAAAGGCCCAGCTCACGTTTCAGGTAGTCGAGCGTCTTCTGCGGCTGACGCTCGTAATCGAGCAATGCCTGACGGTTGGCGAGTTCGCGCGCCGGATCGACCAAGCGTCCGTCGCGCTCACGTTGCCAACGGGCCATGATCTCATCAAAACGTTCGCGATCCCCGCTGTTCTGGACGTGCAACGCGCGATAGAAAAAATCGTCGTCCGTACCGGGCACCAGCTCCGTCAGCGCGGCCTCGCGGTCCTGCGCCAGACTGAAGCGTTCCACATACCCGATCTCCTGCGCGACAGCCGTCCCGACGGCTACCGACACCCAGGCCGCGACCTGAATCCGTTTCATAGATGCACCCTCCTCTTGCGACTGCAACACGCCTGCCAGCACGAACCGCCGACAACTCAACCGCGCGCAATTCGGGTGCAGGCGTCTACCGCTGTCTCAACCACTTCTGATCGAATCGATCATAAAATTCGGCAAAAACCTTGTGCGGCATGCCGATGCCATGTCCGATCTCTTTATCGGCAACGCGCAGGGCATTATAACCTGCGTACACCGCAGCGGGCGGGCAAGTTTCATCGATAAAACCGACCGACACGCGTACCGGGCAGGTGACGCGGGGCGCGAAATGTGCGCCATCGAAATAGGGTGCGACCTTCAGGGCGGCCTCCCTATCGGATTCCCGCATATTTTCGATCAGTTTCGGCCACCCCGAGTCACGTCCCTTCTGAAAGCCCAACAGATCCGTGAGCGCAGGCACATGGATCACACCCTTTGTAAAATGGCGGTTGAGCCCCAGCAGGTAAAAACCGAAGCCCCCGCCCTGGCTCGTGCCCGTGTAGGTGAAATGCGCCTTGTCGACATCCGGGCGGGCCGCCACCCAGTTGACCGCACGATTGATGCCCAGCATGATCCGGTAGTAGAAATAGGTCTCACGTTGCGCCGCGCCTGACTGACAGTAACGCTTCACGCCATCCCGCGCCTGCACCTGGCGATCTTGTTCATCATAAAGTTTTTTCTGCCCGTCCGCATCCGGCGCCGGCTCAAACGGATGGACATTCATGACCAGATGGATGAATCCCCGGTCCGCCATTCCGACGTTAGGCCCAGTCACGCCAGGGCCGGCCCCCGGAACATTGATTTCCACCGGGAAGGGCCCAGGGCCTTTGGGCACACTGAGAAAACCGTGCACACGCATCCCGTCAAACGTCGCGAAACTGACTTTAAACGCCTCGCGCTTGTCCGTGCAGAAGCGATCAATCCGCTCGACACGCGGATCGATCGGCACCTCGGCCTCCAGACGCGCGACAGCCGCATCCCAGAAGGCATCAAAGTCGGCCGGACGGGGCGAGCCGGGCTCAATCTTTTCCGGCTCATAAGCGGCACCGGAGAGCCCTTTGACTTCCGCTTTGTCGAACGTGGCAACCGCTGTGCACTTTAAGAAACCCGGCTCACGCAGCGTGCCAGCGCAGCTCACGGGATTCGCTTTCGCGAGGTCAAAGACGGCTTGGGCGACCTGCTGCGTCCCGAAATTCGTCAGCGTGACACGAAGCTGTCCTGACGCCACCGGCTGACGGTCTTTTCCGACCACACGCACCGTGAAGACCGCCGGCTCCCCGCAACGATACACATGTGAATCGCGATCCGCGCGCACCTCCACCGTTTGCGCCCACGCGAGCAACGGCACCACCAGCCCCAAGGCGGCCATCTTCACGTTCATGATTCTCCCTCTCCGCTTCCAAGCGCCTTGCCGATCATCAAGGCGGCATGAAACTGGTCGTCCGGCGTGCGCAGCAGCGCGATGCCTTCGCGCACAGCCGCGGCCTGCATATCCTCCGGGATATCGCGGTTGTGTACAATGACGATCGCCGGCGCACCGACGAGTGTGCAGACCGCGACGGAATTGGTGTGGTTCTGCACGGTGATCAGCACGGCTCCGTCCGGACAGTGGGCCATCACATCGCTCAGCAGATCCGACACGTACGCGCCTGACACCTCGGCCATAGGATCCGGCACCAGCACCGGCTCCCAGTTGCATGCGGTGACCACAGCATCCAGTGTCATGACGGCATACCCTCGAGATAAATGACCGACTTCACCGTTGTCCCCGATCCCTTCTTGGAGGTGATCTCAAATTCATCCGACACCCGCCGCACATTCACCAGCCCCATGCCGGCACCGAACCCCAGCGAGCGGATCCACTCGTTGGCCGTGGAGGTGCCGTCGCGGCAGGCCCACTCCACATCTTCAATGCCGGGCCCCGCGTCACGCGCGATCACCTCGGCGCGCCCGTTCGAGACCTGCCACGACAGCACCCCGCCGTCGGAATGCACACACAGGTTGATCTCAAGCTCGTACGCCGCCACCGCGATCCGTCGGATGACCTTCGGCGGAAACTTCTTTTCCTGCAGCACCTGCTTGATCTGGTTAGCAGCCTTTCCCGCGTTCTCAAAATCATACTTGCAAATCGGGAACTCGCGCAAGAGATAAAGGCTACTCGCCACGCCGTCACCCCCCTGCCGCACCGAGTCATTCTCGAGCCGGTGCAGCTCCCGCGTCAGTTCGACCAACAGCGCACGGTTAATGTCGCGCTGGCAGATGATGCCCACCAGCCGGCGGTCTCGGTTCAGAACCGGGAAACGACCATAGTGGTAGCGATCAAAATACCGCAGGGCGAAGGAGAGCGGCATGTCATCTTCCAGCACCACCAGCTTGGTGGTCATGTGACGCCCGCATGACTCATGGATTGTACCGGCAACCAGAGCCCGAATGATGTCATCGATGCTGACCAGACCGAAAAAACGTCCGTTTTCTTCGACCGGCACGCCGCTGATTTTTTTTTGGCGCATCAACTCCTGCGCCTGCTGCATGGATGCAGCGCGCGGCAGCGTCACCAGATCGGAGGTCATCACGTCGCGCACTTTGAGGCGCTGAATGAGTTCCAGCAGCACGAGCGGATCATTGCCCGTCTCTCCCAATGCGGGCCGCTCGTCGCGCGGCTCAACAGAGGCCTGGCTGCCGGACGCGCTCATTGCGGATGCAGGGCTTGATGCACCGCCACACACGCCTCGTACTTGGACAGGCGACAGGTGGCCAAGGTCATGTGCAGATCGTTCGCAACGTTCACCATGGAAGATGGCAACGGCTTGCCGTTCACCACCACCACCCCCACCGCACCGACAATCTGGGCGGTGCGCAAGACCTGGTCGCTGGCCAGCGACGTCAACAACAGCATGTCTTCTTCATCGACCAGCAACACATCGCTCATCAGATCCGACGCCATAACATGCCCCACGCGGCGCTGCATGCCGTCTCCCTTGACAAGAACCTCTGCCTGCAACACCTCCGCGACCTCGCTCATCGTCATAAAAAAAGCCTCTTTTCACACACATCCGACTCAGGATGACACATCCGAACGCATGCAACTTGAAAAATGGAAAAACGTTACGAGTGTACCGAATCACCCCGTCCGAAACAACATTGAAGTGGCGTCACACGATCAGCATGCAGTCCCCGTAGCTGAAAAAACGGTAACGTTCGCGGACCGCCTCGCGGTACGCCGCCAGAATCCGTTCGCGCCCGGCCAGCGCCGCAACCATCATGATCAGCGTCGACCGCGGCAGATGGAAGTTCGTGAGCATCACGTCGGTCGCTTGAAAGTGATAAGGCGGATAGATGAAGATGGTACTGGAACCGGCGGCGGCCACCACCTCGCCGCCGTTTGCCGCCGCCACGCTCTCCAGCGTGCGCACGCTGGTGCTGCCGACCGCCACGACGCGGCCGCCGCGCGCCCGGCAGTCGCGGATCGCGTCGGCCGTTTCCTGCGGCACCGCATAGCGTTCGGCATCCATGCGGTGCGCCTCCACGACATCGGTCTTGACCGGCTTGAAGGTGCCCGGCCCCACATGCAGCGTCACCGCCGCGCGCCGCACGCCTTTTGCCGCGAGCGCAGCGAACAGGGCATCGGTGAAATGCAGCCCGGCCGTCGGCGCCGCCACCGCGCCGGTTTCGCGCGCGTAGACGGTCTGGTAGCGCTCGCGGTCCAGCCGTGCCTGGCGCTCATCGCCGCTGCGGTGGATATAGGGCGGCACCGGCGTGAGTCCGTATCTGTCCAGCACCGCCATCAGCGGCTCCGGCGAGCGCAGGCGCACGTCCCACGTGCCGTTGTCGTTCTTGGCGAGCGGCTCGGCGGTCAGGCGACCCTCGGCGAAGACCGCGCGCTGGCCGGCGCGGACCGGCCGTCCCGAGCCGGTGATGCACCGCCACACGCAATCGCCCGGCGCAGCATTCGCATCCCCCGACACCGGCTCGACCAGCAGCAGTTCCAGCGCCCCGTCCGTGTCGGCCCACCTGCCCTGGATGCGCGCCGGAAACACGCGCGTGTCGTTCACAATCAGCAGGTCGTTCGCCGACAGGTACTCCGGCAAATCAGCCACGCGGCGGTGCTCCAAACGTCCGTCCGCGCGGTGCAGCACCATCATGCGCGAGGCCCCGCGCGCGGCGGGCGGCTCCTGCGCGATCAGCTCCTGCGGCAGCTCGTAATCAAAATCGCTGGTCAACATAACGGTCCATTTCCCCCACGAATCACATGCCGCGCATAGTACCGCAGCCTGACGCCCGAAACAAGACACACAAGGAAGAAGAGGAAGGAGAACGCCGAACGCTGAACGCCCAACACCGAACTCCGAAGGTCGCAAGTCACGGGGCGCAAGTCACGGGACACACCGAGGCGCGGGGTGAAACTGGAGGTTCAGTAGGAACGGCTCAGGCCGATGATTGCCGTACACGAAGCCGAGGCGCAATCCTCGGCGTTGGGGGCACCATCATCCCAGCAGATCGAGGGGGCTTTTCGGCGGTGCGCGCAACCCCTTCGCCACATGCGTGTAGATCATCGTGGTTTCCACATGCGTGTGCCCGAACAGCTCCTGAACCTGCCGGATGTCAGCGGCTGGGGAAGAGCCAGCCCCCCCCCATTCCGTGCTCGCGTGCGGCAGTTTGCGCTCCAGAGCGCCGGGCATGTGGACGCCCGCCACCTTGCCCGCCCGGTCCGTCTCGTACAGGCCCCGCACGCGCTCCAGATGCTGTCTGAGCACCGGTTTAAGACGTTCAGGCAGCAGTGTCGACCTGTCCTTGTCGCCCTTCCCGCCCCGCACCATAAGCTGGTTCATGCCGAAGTCCACATCCTTAACCCGCAGGCGGCAGCACGCCATCACTCGCAATCCCCCGCCGTAGATCAGCTCCGCCATCAGCCTCGGTGCGCCCTCCATCTTGTCAGAAAGCCTCTGGACCTCATCCGTGGACAACACGGTCGGCAGCCGCTGCCCGCGCTTCGCCCTCACGGTGTCCTCCAGCCGGCCGACCTCCACCCCCAGCACATCGCGATAGAGGAACAGAACCGCGGCGAAAGCCTGGTTCTGCGTGCCCGCCGCCACGCGAAGGCGCGTCGCCAAATGCGAGATAAAGGACTGGAACGACTCCTCTGTGAGCACGGGACGGCCGTCCGACACGTTCCCGGTCGAGACGAGATAATCGAAGAACCGGCGCGCCCCAAAAACCGGCTGCGGACCCATATTAGGCCAACTTGTTCTAATCAAGGAATCATAACGAAAAACCAAATTGTGCATAGGTTTTCTCAAAATCATGGTCGCTTGTCAAAGTGGATGCGCCTAAAGCGAGCCAAATTGACGCATGGGGTCATTTACTCTTACCGAATGGGCATTTACTTTGACAAGGGCGCACTTTCGCACTTTCGGAAAACGAAAAAGCATGCTTGACGAAGCATCCAGACGGTCTTATACTCAACCCCGTGTAAATGGGCGACTGTTTGGAGTCACCCGCGTTGCACCAGTGCCTTTGCTTTCGGGGAGGGGTACCATGACGGGTTCTCTCGGAAGGATGCGTACGCACCGCACCGCACGATACAATATAGCGGTCGCGGTTGTCCTGGCCACAGCGGTACAGCTTAACGCCGCGGAAGCACCGGTTGACCCCCAGTGGCAACAGGCCGCCGACCTTTTCGCCAAGCGCCACTGGGCCGGCGCCGAAAAAACCCTGCTAGCCTATGCCAAACGTACCCCCCCCCCCTGCACGCTACGCTGATGCGCTGGTCAAGGCGGGCATATGCCGCCAGATGCTGCGCGACAATGCCGGCGCCAGGCGGCACTTAGAGAAGGCGGCCTACGACGAGGTTGCCCGGCGCAAGTCCCCTGAGGCCGTCGCCGAAGCGTTCGACCGGCTCCACATCCTGCTGCTGAGCGAAGGCGCCTCGGCATCCATCCGCGCCCGCGTGCTCGACGACTGCCGGCGCCGCCTCCCCGCCTGCGCGGCGCTTCCACGAATGTACGAGCGGGAGGGCGACGCGCTGCTGGCAGCCAATCGTCCCCGGCCGTCGCTTGACTGCTATGCCGCCGCCGGAGCGGGACTCTCGCCCGGCGGCACGAACGCCGTCCGCCTGCTGCGCGGGTGCCTGGCCGCCGACAACCCTGGCCAAGGCATCGCGGCCATGCAGGAGTGGCTGGATCGCTATCCGGACTCGCCGCTGCGCGAGCGCGCCGAGTCCTGCCATGCCGTGCTGTTGGCCCGCCACGGCAACCTCGCCGAGGCGGTATCCTGTCTCGAGGCATTTCTCAAGGAGCATCCCGGCAGCCGCTACGCGCCTGAGGTGGACCGGGCGCTGGCCAATGCCCGCACCGCGGCCAAGCGCCTGGAACAGATCCATGCGGCGCAGGCCGCCAAGGAGGAAGAGCGCCGGCGCGCCCCGGCGCTGGCCGAGATCGAGCAGGCCGAAGCCCTGTTGGCCAAAAACCGCTTCGACGCGGCCGCCAAAGGCTTCATGGCCTTCAACAACCGCCGGGGCCATCCATTGTGGGGGCGGGCGTGGTTCGGCCTGGGCAAGGCGCGCCGCGCCCTGGGCGACACCGGGGGCGCACTGGCCGCCTGGGACGACCTCTGGCGGCGCTCGCTGACCGACACCAACGTCCTGCGCGCCGCCGAGGCCCGCCGCGCGGCGGGCGACGCCTGGCTGGAGGATCTGGGCGACCCGGCCCGCGCCCTGAAGGCCTACGGCGAGGCCGCCGCGCGCGCCAGCTTCACCGATTCAGCCTTCGACCTCAACCGCGGACTCGCCCTGCTGATGCTCGGCCGAGCCCCGGAGGCCGAGGCCGTCTTCGCGCGCCGCCGCGACGCGTCCGGCGGAGACAAGGCCGAGTTCCTGCGCTGGGGCCACCTTGTCAAAGAGTGCGCCGCCGGCAGGCTGGTGCCGCCGCCGCGCGGACTGCTCCCCGCCGAGCGCCGGGCGCGCGCCGACCTGGCGCTGGCCCCGGCGACGGAGTTCGTGGTGCGCCTCCTTGGCGAGGAGGACAACGTGACGGGCGAGAAGGCCGCGGACACGATCCACGGGCGCGTCGTCAGCGTTGATCTGGACGTCGATGCCGACTACAACGGGGTGATCAACGACCTTGACGAGCCGCTAGAGGAGAACCCCGGCGGCTATGCCTGCGGCCGCACCAACAGCCTGACGCCGGTCAAACTGACACTGGAGCCCGCCAACCTGCCCGGCAAGCTGACCCTCTCGGCGAACGTCGGCGACACCCGCATCAAGGTGTGGCAGGATATGGGGCGCGCGACGCAGGTGACGCTGCCCAAGACATGGAATGCCGGTGCGCAACCCGGCACCGTCTACGTCGAGGGGATCTCCCCCAGCGCCGCCCTCCGCGACGTGGAGCTGCGCCTCGAATACGACGAGAACCCGCAAGGCCAGGACAACCCCCTCTTCAAGTGCGCCGACGCCGTGCGGCTGACCATCCTTAAAGTGGACACCGAAACGGTTGCCACAGTGCCCGCCGACAGGACTCGAAAGAAGGTCGGCGTCGGCGAGCAAGTCACGTTGACGCTGCAACCCACGTCATTGACTCCCGTCTCTTGGTCAATCTCAGGCAACGGGACTCTCAGTGCCACCACTGGGAATCCCGTGACCTTCACCGCACATGATCGGGCTTCGACGCCTGCAATCACAGCGACATACGGTGGTGGCTCATGTTCGGTCAATTTCAATGTTGTAGAGCCCGACGGTGTCGCTATGGAGCAGGAGCCAGGAACAGGAAGTCTGGCACATAAACGGGACTGCATCGGCCGGATTCAAGGGAAGGGCTTACATCACCCCACACGATGTTTCCTTCATAAATATCGAGATCAGGGAACAAACGTGTACGGGCGTCGGTGCAGGGTTCTATAGTGATCTGAACGGGATAGTCCACCCCCTCGGAAGTTGGGGCCCTGTAATTGCTGGCACAGCAGAAAAACCAAGCAAGGATTCCTTCGTGGATACAGTCCAGAGCGGAAGCAAAGGACCGCCCTTCTCCGTAGGGTCTTTCACGTGGCCGATCCCATGGGAATTTCGAGTTGGTGGTGGAAGCGCGAAAGCGTTCACAACAGTGACTCATCAACAGGACGCGGATGCTACGGGCAAGGTTACCATAAGCAAAGGCGGCACTTCGGTCAGCAAGAACGCCAGCGACCCCACTTCCGGCTACTGAGATAGGAGAAAGAATGAAGACCAGGATAGGCATATCGTTGGTGATTTTCACTTTTGTCTTTACGAGCTTCGGAGAGAAAGCGAGGGATGATAACACGATGACGAATCTGACAATCGAAGCGGTAGCGCTTATCTCCAAAGAGATTAGCGGTGGATTGGATAGTTTTCGTAAGGAGAAGGCGCCTCGCATTCTTGAAGAGATGATCGAGCGCATGGTTCAGTTGAAGCGGGAAAAGCTGGCATCCAAGGAATGGCCAGCCATACGGAAACTTCAAACAGAAACCTGGCTCAGGATGCTCAAGGCCGTGGACCAAGAGATTGATCGTAATCATGAATCGGCCTCACCGCCTGAAAGAAATGTGGCAGTTCCCGGTCCATATCCATCTGGAACGGCGCCTGAGTCCATCAAAGAGCCTGAGATCCGAAGGGAATACGAGGAGGCCATGGCTGTTGCCGAAAAGGCACGGAAAGAATATGTCTTTCAACAGAAACTCAGAATCCTGAGAAGGCAACTATTAGACCAGGCAGAAGACTTTGCCGTCGGCGCCTACTCGAAGCCGCCTTCGGCTACTAATGAGCTTCGAGAATTGTTGAGAACATATACGGTAGACCCGGCGCTTGGGGATAGAATCCTTAAGAAAACCGAGCAGCCTTCTGACGACGCACATTGAAACGTCCTGCCAATCTCCGCTCCGCGTCCGTACACGAAAATCTGCGGTCGCATTTTTCGCGCCGTGCGCTTCGCTATCGCCTACGTGCCGCCGCGGCGGCACTCCGGCTCTACCCTCCGGGCCTGTACACGAAAGCTGCTGAGGAGGCAGCTTTCGCGCCAGGCCCTACGGGGCTGTGTCGCTGAAGCGACCTCGTTTACTTGTCGCCTACGCCGGTGGCATCCGCCGTGCTGATGAAGGCCACGGCGGCCGCCACCGGCTCCGGCGTCTGCGGCGCTACGCGCCTTCGGGGCACCTACGCGCTGGCGCGCTCCGGTGGTGGTAGCGGCGGCGAAACTCCGCCCGACCGTTGCGCTTATGGGTTGATCGAACGTGGTGGGCGAGGTCCCCGCCGCGGCCAGGCAGCGCCAAGCCGCGCGTGGCCGCGCCGGAATGGCGGGTCGAACTACGTCCGACCCGTCACCGGGCAACGTCGCATAACGGCGCGCGCTATGCGTTCGTTCGCTCGAAGACTCGCTCACACGTTGCCCTTTCCGGCGCCCCCCCAAAGGCAGAGGGGTCGCTCATCCTAGAGCCGGAGTCAACAGGCAAACACTTCCCCGCCCGCCTTCTTGAGGCGGTGTCCTTTGTTTTCATGTCTTTACTCCGTTAACAGTCGGGGCTGGGACAAACGCATGTTCCGAATCCGCCGTTGTTTCGTCTGCCGGTTTCCGGCCGGCAGAAACCGTGCCGTCGCGCATCATGAAGCAGCAGGCCTTGGCGAGCTTGTTGGCCGGAGCCTTGACGGCGATCACGCGCTTGCCGCCGCAGCATGTCCCGGACGCCCCGCGTCTCCTCCGGGTAGATGTAGCCCTCGGCAGGATGCCGTTGACGAGCTGGCGGGCGATGAAGCGGGCGTCCGTCTTGTCGTTGGCTGCCTTGAGACCGATGTTCTCCTGCATCCGGGCCGGGTTCGCCAGCCGCACGTCGTACTTCACCTTCCGCAGGCCGTCCACAAGCCAGTACCAGTTGTAGGTGGACTCCACAGCCAACGCCTTAATCCACTTCCGGAACGGCTTGAGCCCCTCGGTGATCGTGAACAGGTCGTTGGGGAAACGCCGCTCGAACCTCACGTTGCGGGCCGCGTCCATCAGCGTGCAGAACACGTTGTCGCCGTGCAGATCCAGCCCGCCGTACAAGACCGTCGTTTCTCCCATGGCCAAGCCTCCTTCCGTGTCGGGGGCGCCTCGCCCCTTCGCGGACCAAAATACTCCTTTTTTGCGGCTCTGGAGATGATTATCATAGTTTGACATTAGACATTAGGCGTTTCCGGCAGCCTTAACACTCGCGCGGCCGACCGCTGCAGGGCCCTGCCGGTCTTCAACCGCGCCGCCATCCTCTCTGCCGACTTGGCGACCGCGGCCACGCCCAGCCCGCCGACCTGTTCTCCAGGCCCTTTTTACTGCAAGGCCATCCAGGAAGAGCGCCTGCCTGCCCGTGCTGAGAGCCGGTGATGAGGTGCCATCGGTCCGCGTCATGGTGTCGCAGCGGCCTCGCCATGCCGACACCTTGGCACACCGCGCAAACACCTTGTAACCTCATAATGTCTAATGTCAAACTGCGACCCACTGACCGCACCCTCTGGTTGGCCCGCGTCCTCTTCGTTTTCGTTCACGTTCTCGTTCACGTACCCGTACACGATCCCCTCTTCACGAACTTATGCGTTCGATCCCGATAGCGATTCTGATCGATGATTAAACACCTGTCCCTTTATATGGTGCTCGTGTACGTGAACGGGTACCGCTTCGCTGTGAACGCGTACGGCCTCCCGGCCTAACGTCAAGGCTCTACGTCGCCGGGATACCGTCGCCGTAGAGCCTTGACGTTCGAGGGGAAGACAAAACCGACGGCAACGCCGATTGACACCCGGTGTTATATTGGTATATGGTATATACCATGGATTTTGAGTTCGATCCAGACAAGAGCGCGACAAACCTGAAGAAGCATGGCATTGACTTTCTCGAAGCGCAGGCACTTTGGGAAGATGCCGACAGACTTCTTGTGCCCGCGAGGACGCAGGGTGAGGCGAGGTACATGCTGGTCGGCAAGATGGGACAGAAACATGGGTCGGCCATATTTACTTACAGAGGCGAGGCGATCCGGATCATATCGGTTCGCCGTGCGCGGAAAGAGGAGGTAGACGCCTATGAAAGCTGAAGTCTTTGACAAGGTCTTTGACAACGGCGACGACGTGTCAAAGTATCTGAATTTTTCCAAGGCTACCCGCCCCGGAAGAGAGCAGAAGCGAGTCAACGTTGATTTTCCTGTGTGGATGATTCAATCTCTAGACAAAGAGGCCCAACGGCTCGGCGTTCCCCGACAGGCCGTCATCAAAATGTGGATCGCCGAACGGCTGAGAATCAGTTCTCACGCTTGAAATCGCTCGAACCCGTCGGCGCAGACAACGCCGCTCTGCGGCGTGTCTGGCCTCTGACGTTAGAGAGAACATCGAAATCGCTATCGGAATCGAACACCTTGCGAGGCCATCACGAAAACAAAACACGGGCAACCGGCAGAAGAAACGATCCCGATCCCGATAGCGATTTGGATGAACAAAGCCCCGACAAGACGTTGGCGGCGACGGAAAAAGGATCTGGCGCAGTGCGCTTTGCTAAACAAGCTGTTGGAACGCGAGGGTGATCTGTTGCTACGCGTCCGTTTCGCCATAGAGGTCGATCCGGAACACGATGTCGATGATCAGATTGCTGAGTTGCGCGAGGTCAAGGCGCGTTGCGACGGCTATTCGACGAAGGTTTGATTGTCGCCTCATCCTCGGAGCGTATCAGCGTCGAGCGCATGCTGGCCAGTTATACGCGGCACGGGCAATCCTCCTACATCAACCCCAACACCATGCCGGCGCAGGCACCGCCCAGCAGAATATAGACGGGCGACACCTTGCTGAAGGCCGTGAGTGCAAAGGCGGCCAACGCGATCGCCGCCATGCGCACATCCGGCAACCGTTCGGTCATGGCCCGGAACGAATCCCCCCACAATGCGTGCAGAACCAGCAACCCCGCCGCGGTGATCACCAGTCCGGTCACCAAAGGCCGCAAAACATCAAAGATGCGTAACATGCAAGGATGATTACGGTTCCGGTTCCAAAATGCGCCGAACAGGTTGACACACACTAACGAGGGCGCACAGACGGCCAACGTCCCAACCAGTGCCCCGACAACCGCCAGAGCCAACGATCCCGAGCAGCCGTCAGCAATGACCCGATACCCGACAAAAGTCGCCGTGTTGACCGACATTGCTCCCGGCGTCATCTGAGCGATTCCGAGAATATCCAAGAACTGCCGGTTGTCTAGCCAGCCGCGACTGACCATCTCATGCTGGATAATCGGGATCATCGCAAGACCACCGCCGACTGTCAGCAGGCCGATCTTGAAAAACGCGTAGGCCAATTTGAAGAAAAGATTCATGATCGCCGCCACGTCTCCGCCGCAAACCATCCGGCCCCCGCGAGTACACCGAGCAAAATCACCGTCACCGCGCTGACCCCACATCCGAGCGTCAGAAACGCAGCCGTCAACGCCACGCCTGCGCCCAGTTTCGTTTTACGGCTGCGCATGAACATGGTGTACGCCACGCCCAGCATCAGGCCCGCCACGGCCGGACGCAGCCCCGCCATCGCGCCTGCCAGCAACTGCGATTCGCGCATCTGATCGAAGGCCACCGCATAGGCCAGAATCACAAAGAACGGTGCCGCCACGACGCCCAGCGTCGCCGCTACGGTTCCCCAAAAACCACGCAACTGATGGCCAATCAGCATGGCTGTGTTCACCGCCACCACGCCAGGCACTAACTGTGCCATGGCGTAGTAATCCGCCATCTCTTCAAACCGGCACCACTTGCGCCGGTTGACCACCTCGCGTTCCAGCAACGGCAACATGGCGTAGCCACCGCCAAACAACACGGCACCGATCTTGGTGAAACTCACAAAGATCTGGCTCAGCCGCACGGTGGGCTGACCGGTTAGCCCAACGTCCATGGCGCACGCATTTTCGGGGTCATCAGTCGTTTGGCCTCGCGATCATTCACGAATTGTTCCTTAACGGGATCCCAGGTCAGCGGGCGCCCCAGGCGCATCGACATCATGTTGACGAGGCATGCCGTGCAACTACGGTGCCCAACCTCTACGTCGGCAAAAGGCTGCACACCGCGCTTCACGGCGTCGATGAAATTCTGCTCGTGACTGCGCGTGCGGCCGATCTGTAGCTTGAAGGTCGAGGGATCCAGCTTCAGCAGCTTGTCATTGGAGGCCTCCAGCGTCCCCTCATGAATGCGCAGAAAGATCCAGCCTTCGTCACCTTCAAAACGCACACCGCGCGGGCTGCGCGTGGTGCCGCCGATCATCTTCACGCCGTTGGCGTAGATGTTTTCAAACTCGAAGGCCATCGGTGTGTTGTAGAGGCCATGACGGTCGTCCCAGCCGCGCGCAGAGATCTTGACCGGCCCCGTGTCATCGCTGTTGTTGCCGAGTTGCGCCAGATCGATCACATGCGCACCGCGGTCGGACATCTCGCCGCACCCAAAGCTCAAGTTGAAGCGCCAGCTTCCAGGATGCAATCCCGGATAATAGGGAATCTTTGGCGTATGCCCCAACCACATATCGTAATTCAATTCGGCCGGAGGCGTCTCGGGCACCGGCAGCACAGACTGTTGGCGCACCCGCTCGTGATGCCCCTGGTCTGTCGGCAGGTGGATGAACATAGTATGTAGCCGTCCGATGTACCCGTTGCGGACGACCTCGCAGCAATAACGCGCCGAATCACGCGACCTTTCGCACGATCCAGTCTGCAGTACCACGCCGGCGCGGCGTACGGCGTCGCGAAACGCACGGCTTTCGCCAATCGAATTCGCCAGCGGCTTTTCACAGAAGATGTGCTTGCCGGCGCGCGCCGCTGCAATCCCAACCAAGGCATGCCAATGATCCGGGGTCGCGATGATCACACCATCAAGGCCCGGTAATGCGAGCACCTCGCGAAAATCGGCATAACCGACGCATCCGGTGTCACCATACGCCTTGTGCATCTCCGTGACGCAGGTCTTCACCGCACGCGTGTCCACATCACAAGCGGCCACCACGCGGGCCTCGTCGAGCCGGGCGAACTGCCGTGCCAGATGCCGTCCGCGGCTCCCTGCTCCCACCACCGCCAACGCGAGCCGTTCGTTCGCGCCGAACGCTGCGGCCGGAATCAAAACCGGCGCAACCGAGGACGCCAACACGGCCTTCAAAAACCCCCTACGTGTCGAACTTTTCATGGTCATATCCTTTCGCTCTCATTCTGTGCGCACGCTTTCGACCGCCTCGCGGAAGAACCCCTGTCCCAACTCGGTCGGCAGTCGCACAGCAACGGTTGTGCCGCTGAGCCCGTTGGAGCCCGCCATAAACGAACGGCGAGGCGGCCCAATCCGATGGGGTCTCCCAGACGTCTAAGGCTCGCACGCGCCAATAATAGCGCATATTGAGCGAAAATGCATCATAGCCGGGCATCGCACGCGTCTGCGCCTGCACGGCCGCCGGTTGCGCCGTAATCGCCGCTGTCTGCACGATGTCTGCGAAAGATTCATCTAAAGCAAGGAGATGTCCAGTCGGCCACTGCGCAGACGCGCGTCATGCACAAAAAGAATCAACCGCCAACGTCCTGACGTCTCGGGCATTGTGAAGGAAAGGCGGGCCGAACCTTCGCTGTCAGACATCACCTGCGGCAGGAATAAGCGCGGTGCACGCGCTGCTGCCACGGAAGCACCGCTTCCGCCTCTCTCACCGTCACTCTGAACCGGCGGCACCGATGTGCGCTGAGGTTCTGATCCGGATGGCTCGCCACCCCGTTGCGGATCAACGACATAGGTGCGCCATCTCCGGTACCGCCATGCTTCCGGCGCACCGACATCGCGCCAGCCGCCACACAACTGCGCCAATCGTACGCCGTGGTTTTGGAACAGAAATCCGGCATTCGTTCCACTGGCGCCGTTCAGGAGCCCGCCGCCCGCGTCCCACCACACCGGCGTGGTGAACGCCTCGTCGGCCGACAGCACAGCAAAAATCTCGGCCGCACATCCCGTACCGTCCGGCCCCTTGACCTTGACGGTACAGCAGATCTGCTCGCCCGGCCGTCTGACAGGCGGCATGTCCTCCACTGCCAGGGTCAGATTCCGATCGCGGCGCACCACGTCCACCCGACGCTCATACGTATAAGCGCGATTCTCTTTCACGCTCAGCATGCGGAACCAAAACCCGTCACGCGCTGCGGCATCGACCGGCAGCTCGAACCGCTGTTGCGTGACCTCGGGGTCCGTACGCATCCGCAACAGTTCAAGCCCGTCCGACTCTGCCAGCATCAAGGCCGTGGCGCACGTGTAACCGCTACCCCAGACTGCTCGGAAGGTTCCCCCGGCGGGAACCCGCCAGGATTCGGCCTCCATGTACACGGGCACCGTAAAGGGCAGGCGCCGGGCATCCGGATCGAGCACCCGCACGTTCCGCCGCGCAGACACGCGTCGTCCGGACGGGTCACGTGTTTCAAAGACCAACCGGTAGGCACCAGCGCGTAACGGCAACGAGCCAGACGCCATTCCATGGGTGCCGGTCAGAATGCGTTCTTCAGCCAGCGTCCGCGACTCCGGCCACGCATCGCTCGGGTCCGCCTCTCCGTCGTTGGCCCAACACCCCCCCGTGATCGAATCGTTCCCCAGCGGCAGGGACGGCCGTTTCCCCCATTCTGGCGGTTCGAGCCGCACAACTCGCAGATCGCCGGGCGTCGCGACTGCCGTACCATCCAGAGCTCGCACGCTGACCTCAAACCTGACCGGCTGAGTTGAGGTTTGCCAAGCATCGACCGTCAGTTGCGCCTGCCACGCCGCCTCGCCCAACACCACCGGCAGGTCGGCGCTTCCGCCCCGTCCGTCAGCGGTTGTCACCTCTGCCGTCACCGTAAACACGTAGGCCGCCGGTTCGGCCCCCTCGGTTTGCGGGGGCGTCTTGGCAAAGAAAGTCACGGCGTACGTCCCCTGCGCATCGCTCACCGCGGAACCGGAGGTCAACGACACCGCCGTGCGCGGATCATCCCCCTCGCGATGCCGCACCACCCGCCACAGCACACGAGCGCCCGGCACGGCTTTACCCTCCCGTTCGACAGTTCCTTCGACGGTCAGCACATCTCCAAGCCGCGCCCCGGACACAGGCTTCGTTAACGTGACATTCAAAGATGAAGGGGCAGCGGCCTCAACCCGCACCGCCATGGCCCCTTCCATCCCGTCCGCAGTCAGCGTAAAGGTTCCAGTCGGCGTGTCGCCAGGAATGACCAATTCGCCCGAACAGGATCCAAACGGCGTACACGTGATCACCTGTCCCTCCAACCGACGGCCCGACACATCCACACCCGTAACTTTGACACGTGCACCGGAGGCCGCAAATACACTGCGCGACACCGGGTCATCCTTCCAGCAGAACCCCCGGTAACGCAAGGCTTGGCCGGGACGGTACACGTCCCGGTCCGTCACGAATGCCGCGCGCGCAACAGGCGCATCAAACCGTGCACGATCATTGCCTTTCCAAAGCGGCGCCCATGTTTGCGCGGCATCGCCCTGTCGTTCGGCAAGGATCATGATCTCGCCCGCGTGGTCACCAAGCACGGCGAATCCGCCATCATCACCTGTCATCATCACCTGTTCACGCTTGAAACCGCCATCAGCCTGCTTACGCCACACCGTGACACGCGCTGCGGGGACCGGATCCCCCTCCCGTGCCGTCAGCACATACCCGTGAACCCGATCGGGTTTCTGATCAACCACCAGCGCCAGCCGCGAGACTCTGAACACTTCCCACAGGATCGGTGTTCCTCCGGGGTCGAAGGTCGCTTCCGGAGAAACGAACAGCGCGTAGAGTCCAGACGGAACATCTTGCGGCACAGACACGCTGTGACTGCGAATCCGGTAATCCCCCGCAGGCGGCAACGCCACCCCCCACTGCCTGATCGGCCTGCGCTTCAGCCACTGTGTTGCCGCCGCATCGGCTGTCGGTTGAGTGCGGCGCGTCAAAAACGCCTCGTCGAACGACACCTGTACCGCACGGAAATGAAGTTGCGTCAGATTCTTGTAAGAGATTTCAAACTGCGGCCACGGCACACACCAGACCCGTTCCGCACTGAGGCCGAGGTCAGGCGTCTCGATCCGTGCGATCAGATGACGGCACTGCGCAGCGCCGATGCTCGCCGGATAGGCAGCCGCACCCTTCTCCGCGATGACACGTGCCAAAGCGGGATCCCCCGCATCGAACGCGATCTGCGCGCGCAGGGCGAACGCGCGCGCGGACAGCTCATGTGTCCGCCATTTGTGCGCGAACCGGTCCAAGGCCGCGCAATATCTTTCCTCGCGTTTCTCACCCGTGACCAGCGGATAGCAGAACTGTATGCGGTTTAAATCGGCATCGGCATAAGCGGAGGGATCTTCGTCTTCCTCGTGAAAGGCAAGCAACACTTGCCACAGACGCAACGCCCGCAACACACGGGAGCGACGCGCCGCTTCAGCAGGAATCACAAAATTGAACCCGTCAACGTCTTGCAGGGCCGGACCGTCGGCATCCAAGGCCACCGCTTCCGTGTCCTCGAACCCCTGCCGCCAACACCAGGCGTAGAATTCCAACAGATCATGCGCGACGGCGTCAAACAGCGTGGGGCGCAGCGCGTCCGGCACGTTGCCCTCGTCAAACAGCGCCGCATACATCTCGACAGGGATCCGTTTGAGCGCGTCTTCGAAAGCCAGGGCGTGTTGGTAGCACTGTTCGATTTCGTTCAGGAGGCGCTCCGGCTGCTGCGGCACGCCCTCGGCCAACGGGATTTCCGGCTCTCCGATCAGCCGGGCATCACGCTTGCGGCCGACACCGGTCTGTTCGGCGCACGACCGGAAACTGCGGGCCGCCAGCACGTCCAGCACGGGCCGCATGGGAAGCGGCGCACGGGCAGCCTCCTCTTTCAGCCTGATCGCGGCGGAACCGGCAGGCGCTTGGGCTTCCAGCACTTCCAACTCGATCCGCTGGGCCACCGCGCGCGCGGCGTGCCCCCACTCCTGTTCCTGCACTGCCGCCCGCTCAATCTCGGACAACCTCGTCACCGCCGTCTTGAAGTCCCGCTGCTCCCAGGCGGCCTGCGCCTGCTGCCACTGGCTGGCGAAGTCGCCCCCGTCGGCCCCTAGCAGGCGCGCGCCCGGACAAAACGACCAAACGATTACAATAGCCTTGAGAAAAACTTGAGCGTTGAGCGTTGAGCGTTGAGCGTTGAACGTTATGCCATCATTTGTCCCCGGCTCCGCCCGACGGCGGGCCAACCGATTACTCATCTGCATACCGAAAGAGTACCATGAAGAACGGTTCGTCGTCCATGCAACCAATCAATCCGCGGCGGTTCCAAATCAAGGGGGTCGAGATGCTGGGAAGCGCGAGGGGGGAGGGCGGGGCGGTCTAAAGGGCAAAGCTTGGCCATCCGGCCGGGCTCCGGCAGGCGTCGGTTTGTCGTTGGAGGCGGGCG
>Ga0208461_1001120_pt1 | contig 25029 bp, 31 predicted proteins | sample AD_JPNTR4_MetaG_FD_184448 | JGI IMG/M metagenome (GOLD analysis project Ga0208461, IMG submission 184448) | Active sludge microbial communities of municipal wastewater-treating anaerobic digesters from Japan - AD_JPNTR4_MetaG (SPAdes) (version 2) | ecosystem: Engineered > Bioreactor > Anaerobic...
TTTAAAAATGGAGAAAAAATAACTAAAAAAGAATTTCAAGAAGCAAAACAAAAATCAATATCAGAAATACCTACTCAATACTATTCTAATCTAACAGTTAATGAAGATTTTTATAAAAATAATCCTGATTGGGAATATAAAGAACAAAGAATAACCACACCTTTAATTACACCTTCTATTAAAGGTCATGCTCAATTTGCGGAAGCAAATGATATTGGTTGGTTTAGAGCTTGGTATAATAAAAAAACAGGGGAAGTTCATGTACTAGAAGTACAATCGGAGTTATTTCAGAAAGGTAGAGATAAAGAAGATTTAGTTTCAAAGAAGGGGAAATACTATAGAGTTTTAAACATTAATCTTGGTAAAGATGTTACATTTGAACCCAAGACTTATTCTGAAGCTTTTGAACAAGGAGAAGATGGTAAATGGTATCCTAAATATAATAAGTATGGGGGTTATTGGAGGTCAAATATTCCTGAAATTTCTGCATCAAAGAATATAGGGAGTGCAGTAATGGGAAATTGGACTGCTTCAGGTATGCCACAGACTGCTGAATTTTTCATTTATGAACTTGAAGATGGTGTTGAACCTGATTATGATATATCACATTTGGAAATTGGTGATTTTAAACAGTTGCAAGAAGTTAGATACAGGAAACCTGTAAAAGGTAAACTTATAGGAGAATTTAAACTTACACCTGATATTTATAAGATATTCAATGAGAACTATGATTTGATGTCAGAGGATGGGGGAATAAATAAACATTATGAGTTAGAGGATGAATTTGAGAAAAAATATGGATATAAACCTTATGATGAAAAAGCCCCAGAAGGTGCTGTAGAAACATTTAATAAAATACAAGATGATTACTGGAAAGAGCAGTCTTTAAAGGTAGAGAAAGCTTTACAGAGTATTCATAATAAATATGATGAACAAGTAAAGCAAAATCAATTCCTACAACTACTAAACAAAAATAATAACTGGGTAACATTCTTTGTTAAATCTATTATACAAGATAGTGCTAAGAAAGGTTATGAGAAAGTATTATTTCCTACAGGTAATACAGCTAGTAAAGTTGAAGGTCATACTACTTTAGAAGAGTTTAAGAAACAGAAAGAAGATAGGATTAAAGAACTTGAAGATTTTATAAATAATCCAACTTATGATAAAATTCAAATTAGGAGCTTAGATTCTCAAGAACAACAAATAAAAGAAAACTTAGAATCTGCTAATAGAGAAATAAATCAACTTAAACAAGAACTTGAAAGAATAGAAACTGAAGGATTTGGTGCTTTAAGACCTATTTATAATTTCTATGAAAATACTATAGCTAATATTCTTAAAAAACAAGGATACAATCCTGTATTAATTACCGATGAGTATGGTAATACCTGGAATGAAGTAACAATAGATGAAAATAGAGATAATCAAAATATTGTATTTCAAAAAACACCTAAAGAATCCACCAGTAAACCTGATAAATTCTACACTACAGACTTGGGTACTACTGTAAGTAAATTCATGCAATCTCTAGAGAGAGATCAAAGAAAGATTTTAAGAGAAATGATACATAACGGTGAAATAAAATTTAAATGTAGTTAATATGGCTAGTTGTAGAATTACTGAAAGTAAAAATGAAAGGCTTGTTGAACTTGTTAATCAGTTCGGACAGCAAGAAGGATTAAGAAGATTTCTTGCTGAACAGGCTGGATATGATTTTGATGTAGCTGAAACACCTCCAGAAGATGATTTACAGTTTCCAATTACTAATAAGCTAGCACAGGCCTTAGAACAGCAAATAAAGCTCAAGTATAAAATTAAGAATACCTTAATTTTTGAGGCACGAGCTGCAAGACAGGCTGGTAGAACTTCTAAAGCTACTGAGTTGAGTGGTAAAATTCAGGCTGTTCAGACACAGATAACCTCTTTGGAGAACCAAAAAAGGAGTCTAACTGGAGAAATTAGATTACAAACCTTAGTAGATATTTCAAAAATTCATTTGAATTGGTTGGACCAACTGCTTAGCAGGGAAACTGTTATGCCCTCAGAAATTATTGAGGCGTACAGATTGTTAGATATTTGGAGTAATATAGATGATATACTTTTTGATTTAACAGATGACAACACAGAAATACATCCAGTTATTTGGGCAAAAATAGTTTCCATTAAGAATGATATCATTTCTAAGAAATATGACAGGAAACTTTTCCAATTAGCTTCTGAGTTACTCTCTTCAACTGCTGAGTATGATAGTGTAGCAGACTTTCTGCAGGATATGTATAGATTAAAGGACATATCTACTGCTAATGCCTATGCTAACTTTGTAGCAGATATGGGAGTTAAACTACTCTCTAAACTTGATAGGCTAAATAAGGATGCTATTGCAAGAACACAGGGAGAACTTGCTAAGTGGTTGAAGAGGCTTGAACCAATAAAAGAACTAAGCAAAAGTGGTAGGCTGGATATATTCTGGCAGAGAGATGAGAATGGAAAGCTGACTGGTGGATTGGTTAATAGGTATTCTCAGGAATGGTATAATAATTTCTTTGGAAGAGTAAAAACATTTTACCAAATACTAACATCTAAAGCCTCCCTAGATAAGAAATTAAAAACCATCAAGGAATTTGGAATTTGGCTTAATACCAATACTCACTATGTTGACCCTAGATTTTTCTATGTTAAAGATTATGTAAACCATGCAGGACAGAATTTTGCTCAATTTAGACATGCTCTTGAATTGGATTTAGGTAAAGAAGAAGCAGATGCTTTGATACAACGAGCAAAAGATTTATATGAGCAGTACTTAACCGATTTACAGAATTATACCGATTATATTACTGCTCAATTTGAGGGAGAAGAGGATGCAGAGGAAAAAATAAAAACCAAAATAACTAAATGGAAGCAGTATAATAATCCTGCTGTTTGGATAGACCAGTTAAATGGTAAGACTACTGAAGAAAGTAATAAGTATGCTATTAAGCAGGTGCATTTAAATAGGTATGTGTACTACACTCCAAAGAAAAATATAAATGGTAATCCATCTAAGTTCTATGATGAGGCTTTTTCTGCAATTATGGCGGATCCAGAACTTAGTAAAGCATATAATCTTATTCATGAATTCATGACAGAAATGCTGTCATACATTCCCCCCTATATAAATCTTCAATCTAACTTTTTACCTAGAGTTCGTAAAAAATTTGTAGAGGATTTAACAGTTAATGGTATATTTTCTGCACTGGCAAATGCTCCAATGGATTTCTTAGATAGTATTACTACCTCCATTGATGAGGTAAACATTGAAGATGCACAACCATATGGGGAAAAATTTACTAAAAACATTCCTGTTAGGTATATTGGAGAATTTGATGAAAAAGAAATGTCCACAGATTTTTCTAGGATACTACCTCTTTTTGCAGCAACTGCTCTAAATTATAAATGGAAATCAAGAATTCAAGATACTATAGAACTAACACATAAATTTTTAGGGGATATTGCTCAGAGTGCTACACGAAAAGAAATGACATCAGATGACTTAAGTAACCTAAGGAATGCACTTGAATGGTTTATGGATACCCAGTTGTACCAGGAGAAACGTCTTGATGAAGGAGTAACCAATATAAAAACTTTTAGAGGGGACAAAAGAGTATTTATAGATATTGTAGAAAAAGACCCAAGAATAGTAGAATCTATTAAAAAGGAGTATGCATTCCTTCTAAAAGATAACCCACCTGAAAGGGCAGCTCAAATATTAGTAGAAAACTGGGGAGATAGGGTAGTCATACTGAATGCTAAACAGAAGTACGAAAAACTACTGCAGGCTGCTGATGACTTACAAAGAAAGTTTGAGAATGGAGAGATATCTGAGCAAGTATTTGAAAAATCAATGCAGAATATAGAACAGGAGGCTCAACAACTAGGAAGAAATGTGGTTGTTTCTAAGTTGTTAGATAAACTGATGACTCACAATCAAGCAATGGTTTTCTGGTTTAATCCATTTTCTGCTTTTAACAACCTTGCCTTTGGAGTGGTATCAAATCTTATATGGGCTGCTGATGGAACGGACTTTAAAGTTAAGGATTCCACCAAATCCTTCTGGATAATGCTAAGATCTGCTTTTAATCTCAAGGATGGTAAACTTGATAAGGTAGCACAATTGATGGCTAAATTCAACATGATGGCAGAAAGGCTTGAATATGAAACTTCTACCATCCAAAATGAAACTATGAGAAAGTTGAAGGACATACCATATGTTTTACTTAGAAAGGGAGACTACTTCATTAAGGGAATGACCATGGTAGCAGCCATGATGAACAAACAGATTGAGGTTACAGTAAATGGGAAAAAACAAACAATATCCCTTTGGGAAGCATTTGATGAACATGGTAACTGGAATACAGAGTTGTACGGGGAAAATCCTGATTGGAATGGAGACTTTAGTAACCCAGAAGAAAATAAAGAGTTTGTAAACTTTAGACTTTACATACAGGCCCTATCCACTAAACTTCATGGTAACTTTGATCCATCAACAACCCCAATGTATAAGAAGTATGTATTCTTAAGAATGCTTGGACAGTTTAGAGCAAGTTGGGTTATTGAGGGTGTAAAGGACAGGTTTCAAGCTAAAAGGTATGATGAGTATTTAGGAAGGTATGTTGAGGGTAGGTATGTAACAGCCTTTCACCTTGGTTTTAAAAAGTCCCTGAAAACTTTGTATAAGTTGACTTTGGATTTGATGGGTATAGAACAGGACTGGAAGTATTTGCCAGTTAGGGATAGGAAACTTATAATAGCAAATATGCGTAGAAACCTAATGGAAATATACCTATACATGGCAATGCTTGCCACATACCTGTTAATTAAGGCTTCTATAGATGATGATGATGAGGATGAATGGGGAACAATTACAGCTCTTAATACATTAAATCGTGTGATGCAGGATACCACATTTTATCTAAGCCCTAAAACTTTTATAGAGATTGTTAAAGACCCAATACCACTACTAAGTTTAGCAATACGTGCTGGTAGAGGTGTAGGAGCAGCTATGGACCTAATAATGGATTCAGGAGAACTAACTGATAGGCAGATAGAATTGAACTGGAGGAAAATTACAAGTAACTTCTATTTCATTAATCAGTATAATAAGTTTATAAATATGAGTTCTAATTTATACTAATAACAAGGCAAACAAAAGGAACCAGTTACAGCAAAAGGGGGGTAGAGGGGTTTTTATTTCCCTCTACCCTTTTTACCATTGAATAATACTTTAGATAGTCCATTATAAAAGGTTCCATCTGTGAAACTCTTCCAGGTATTTCTTCATTCTATTTTAAATTGTTCTCAAAGGTAAGGTAAAAACCGGACTTTCGGGCTAATTTTAAAATTAACATCAGTTCTTGATTTATCTATAAAAGATGGAGGACTAATAGAATAATAAAAATTATTAATTCTAAAGTCCCCCATCTTCTACTTATTAAATGTTATTCAAAGAATTATTGACTACGAGCTATTTTTTCATTGATAGCTTCAGCAATAAATTTTCCCAGTTCGTCTTGAAACTTTAATACATCTTCATCATTTAAACCTAAAAAATTCTTTATATAACTTTCTCCCTGTATATTTAATAATGGAATTGGATGCTTTGCATAGGCATTATTTTCTAGAATATATATTTGAATACCAATTGGATCATATATAACTCCATTACTCAACCATTTTTTTAACACGTCTTTCATTGTAGTGTAGTTTAGTTTATAAATTTCTTAAAAATATTACTAATTGGTGAAGGGAATTTTTTACTTCTGTAAGAATATTATTATTTATTGGAATATCAAAGAAGATTTTTAGTAAAAACTTAGTAAAAAGGTAATTAATTACATAAGATACCATAAATATTACAAGTAATGCTATAACATGTAATATCTTGGTTAGTATTATGGTAGTATATTCCAAATACATACTACTTAAAATTTTTTATAAACCTTTCCCAAATTTCTTCATTTGGATCAGGTATTTCATCCAAATCAATGGAATGAAATATTTTAGTTAATCCAAATTTTGTTTCCATTTGGGCTATTAGTTTTGGATCTTTGGTTAAAACCTTCCAGGTAAAACTGTTATTTGTAAGTTTATAAAAGGATTTAATGTCAAACTTTAAGTTATCAGATAATTTGGAATACTTACCCTTCATAAATAATTTGGCATCTTCTTGATGTTCCTCTGGAATATTAAATATAAAAATATCAAATCCTGGAATAGAAGAATCAGTAGTTACAAATCTTGGATGATTTACAAGTCTGGATTCAATTTTAGAATAGTACTCTGTTTTGGAAAAACGGTATAGTAAATACAGTCTAGTAAAATCTATATTTAAGTATGAATTTATTAGGTAATCATTAGTATCAAAGAATAGATAGTCATTTCCAAGACAGGGTAAAATGTAATTTGTTCCTTTATTTCTTTTATAACTTCTAATGGTATAGGCTCGTTTAAAATGGGATTTACTTCCTCCCCTCATTATTTCCTCAACATAGTAAGAACTAGGAATTTCTTCCCTTTCATGTTGGAAATAATCTCCTATTTTTATGGCAAAATCTCCTACAGATACTGATAGTATTCTATTAGTTTCTTCTTCAATATTTTCCATAACAGAATTACTATCTGTATATATCTCTAGCATTCTACCATTCAAGAGCCTATAATAAACTTGATTTCCTCCCTCCACTTTTAAAGACAACATAAAAACCAAATTAAAAAAATTTATAATTTAATCAAAATCCAACCTAGTTTGTACAGGTAGTTCCTCTACCTTTCTTAAACTAATCATTTCAAGAGAGTAATCTGGAGAATCTTTTTCTGATAGCAAAGTTACTCCCTTTTTTTTAAAATCACTAACATAGGCTAGATTTTTTATTCTGTGATAGACTTCAGAAATACTATCTGCTTCTACCACTATCTCAACCCTAGACCTAATCTTTTTTAATACATCTATCTTTACATTAAATGTTTTACTTTTCATATACAAACAGTTTATAAATGATTAAAATTCTACATCAATAAGCATTTGATTGTTGAGTACAGTGTGTATAAATGGAAAAGAAGGTAACTCCAATCCATTGGCTTCAAAATCTTCTGGAGTTCTTAGCATGTAGAGCATAGTAAAATTATTGTAAAAAGTTTTTATGGCTTTAGATTTAGAATAAATTTCTTTACAGTACAAATCTAAAATATTTCCAATACTAATTTTATCGCTTTGTGCTTTTTTCCACTTATTCCAAAATACTTCTCCTTTTCCTGGTAATCCAATTATGTTATCAGTAGAATCTCCTGTTACTAACTGTTTAAGTAAAAATTCCTCTGCTTCCTCTTCTGTAGTTTCTATCCATTGGCCCATTATAGTTTCATTATTTTCAGGGTTAGTTTTAAAAGTGTAGTTGAAATGTTTTCCTGGAACAGTTTTTAGTAAGTCCTTATCAATGCTACATAGTATTTTAGTAACTTCCTCAACATTGGATGATGGCTCCACACTATCCACAATACTATTACCATTAAAGAAAAGGGGCTTGTTATACCAGTATAAAACTAAATCATCAGCCTCTACCCCAACACAGTTATTTGCATGGTACCTGTCTTCCAGTATAGCTTTTAGTGTTTTTGTCCATTGTCTAATCTGATACTTATCACGATTTTTCTTATATACACTGTCTGCCACTTTCTTTCTGAAGTAATTTCCTCCAGTAGAAACAAATAGAGCATAGTGAGTACATTTTGTTTTTTCCACAATATTGTTTATCTTATGGTCTAAAACACTAAGAGATTCCTCTAGGGAATCTCTTAGTGACTGGTAAACCAAAGAATCAGCGTCTATAAGTGCTAATACTTTCATATTGTTAGATTTTTATTAACTTAAATTAGTATTTACTATCGTACTAGATACTAAATCTAGTGCTTTTATTAAAGTTCCATTTTTAAAAAAAGTTTCATTATTATGATAATTTAACCAATGTGAAAAATAAAAATCACTATTGTTCAATGTCTCATCTAATTTTGATATAAATATGGTTTGATCATTTACATTCCAATCATTCCACATATCTGCATTAAAGAATATTAGTTCTTCTGGTCCCAGTAGTTCTACTTTACTATCTCTATTTACTGCCATTAACTTATATCCAACACTTCCTATTACATATAAAGGTTCTACTTCATGATCCATATTTTTACTTATTATCCAGCTATTCTTTTTTCTGAATACCATATAGAAAGTATTATTATTATCTCTGGTATTTATGTAGAAATCATAGTTAAAATTAAAGAATTTTTTAACCAATGTAGATAGCGCATATATATCAGTATTTTCAGGTATACCATTATCAGTAGAATAAATATTTGAATGTTCTCCTGCTATATTAGTTAGTAGATTATTAAATACCATACTATCATAGACTTTAGTAAGATATTCTTGGTTTACTGCAGTTAATTTTTCACTTTTTCCATTATTCCTTGTAATATTAGCGTTTAATTTAGAAACTATTGTGTACTTATTATACTCGTAGTTATTTATTATTACTTCCTTAACTCCAAGAAATCTGGCTATTCTTTTTAATAGTTGAAATGTACTATTTGAAAATAATCCTGAATTGTTTACTATTTTAGTTTTAACATACCCTACTCTTTTACCATTTCTATTTTTAACTATTATCATATTCATAGAATTTCCATAATCATTTGCTATATTTACCATACCTGCAAAGACTATAATATTAATGAATATGTTACTGGTAGATATTCTGATTATTCCTCTGGATGGATCTAGAGAATCGAAGTAATGCTTTCCTAAATCTTTTAAGCGTAAAATTTCCATTGGCGTGAACCTATAAAAATTAAAATTATTAGGGAACTCCAAATACTGAGTATCTTCAGGAAACATGCTAAATATTACTGGAATTCCTTCGTTATTCTTACAGATTATCATAACTTGAAGCGGTTTTAAATAATACTAATTCAGAAGATTCCATTATTGCAAATGGTAGATTACATATAGTATTTTCAGCATACTTATTAATTAAGTAATTAACTACCATTTGAGTTATCCTTGCTCCAATCATTGAAGCAAAATAGCTAGTTTGCTTAAACGTACAGGGTCCATCCTCTATCATACTATTTGGAAATAGAGATTTAGCATACAATTCTTCCTTATCTGGAGTAACAGTAAAAACTTGATAGATATTTGCTGTTAGTCTCCCATCTATAAATAGTTCCCTATTTTCCAAATTTTTCCATAATTCAAATGCTTCTTTTCTGGCATCCATATTATCCACTGCACATATGGTTATTGGGTAAACTCCATTGTAATCTGATAGTTTGGCTTGAATATATCTAACCCTACTATAAGAAGTAGGGTCAAATAATCCCATAGTATATTTAAGGGAACTTACCTTAGAACTATTTATTTGATTTGTTAGGTAAAATTGAGTACCTATATTATGTTCTTCTACCATATCAAAATCTAATATTTCTATCTTAGATTTTAAAGTTCTTATTAGATTAAATGCAGTGTTAGAGCCTATTCCTCCAGCACCTATTATAGTAATATATTCATTAGCGGATTGTTCATACCAAGGTGCATCTTTAAATCTTTCGTAGTATCCCATATTAATTTCCTCCAATTTTCAAAGTATCAATTATTAATTCAACTAGATAATGATTTAAATCAATCCCAGGAATATTGTTAATTATTTTAATTGCAATATCAACTCTTGTTGGGTATTTAAGAAATGTTGGATCATCTGAAAATATTTCTTCATAGCTCTGCTCTATTATTGGTTCCAGTAGATCCACATACATTTCATACATTTCCAAATCTTTACTGGTAGATTTTATTAGATCTTTTAGGATATCACCTACATTTCTTTTTTCCAGTTCTTTCAAATCTGCATTATCATCTGCATTTAGTATAGCCTTTACCCACAGTAAGCATTTAGTATACTCTCCATTTGAACTGTTCATACAAGTTTCTTTATCAGTTTTACTGTAGGAATCAGATCTGTATAAAGTAGATTTATAAGGATCTGGAGTATAGGAATTTGGAATATTGGGCCATTTATATATTTTATTAGGATTACTACTTGGTAAATAGTCTTTACTATTAGAAGTCCGTTCAGTATGGTTTGAAACATAGTAATCATTATTTTTAAAATAGGTATTTTGAAAATTTTCAGTTTTCTTATTTTTAACTTCTAAATAGTTTTCTTCTATCCATTTTGGTACTGAAACTTCTTCTTCAAATACTGGTTTTAAATCAATGTAAAGTATTTCTGTACTTTCTTCTTCTGTGTTTCTTTTTACAATATTTTCTTGATGATCCTTGAATATAATGGTTTTCTTTGTTATAGTTTTAGTAGGAATGGCTATTTTACATACATACTCTCCTTCCATGTTAACTACTAAAGAAACAAAGAAATTATATTTATCTGCATTATCTTCAAGTTCCTTTAAATCTGTTCCAGAGAAGAAAGCATTCATAGCATGATGGGTGTGAATAAATCCATTAAGAGATTTTAGTTCATGGTCATTAATGTTATTATATGCTTTTATCAAATCTGCATCTACTGTGAATTCTGTATAAGTACTATTTCCAATATTCATGAGATGCATAGATTTAGCATAGATTTCAATATCCTCTAACTTTTTAAAATTTCCTTTTACTACATCAAATAGTAGTATTCCTGACCACTCTGTATTTTTTATCTTTGTATGAAAGTAGTCAATTTGTTGTTTTAATAGTTTACTAATAACTATCTTATTCATAATTTAAAAATATTTAGTTAGTAAATAGTGAATTTGCCAATAAATTTTGTAGTATATAGTCTGGGTATAAAATACTACAAACATAGTTTATAGTATCTCTTCTTACTACTTTAGTACATTGTGCTAATGCACTTTCCAATATCTTTTTTTCATACTCACTTTCTTCTATAATAGGTTTAATTACCTGATTTTTAAACTTAAAAGTTTGGTTATAAATTAATTTTACTGTTTCTTTAGTTTTACTAATCAATTTTCCTTCCATTTCCCCAAGTTTATAGGTCATGTATTTTTCCCCAAATAATTCTTGTATTCTTTCCCCTAATTTATTTCTAAATTCTTCATCAACTGATAGATCAGAAGAAAGATCACTGTAGAAATCATTAAAATCAATACTCAGATCGATTGGATTATCAATTAAACTTTTTAGTAAAATCTTGAAATCCTCATCATCTGTTAAAGAAGAATCATTAATAGTTTCAATTTTATATGGAAGTATATTTTCAATTCTTCTATAGGGTACTCCTTCCAAACTTTCCCAACTGAAATAGTGTAGTATTAGGTATATTACATATTTTAGGTCATTTACATAAAATCTCTCACCTCTCATATATCCTTTCAATTCTGAGTCTCCAAAACAAAAATCCCTAGCAACTTCTCCAGGATGTGTATTAGTATGAGAGAATAAATAACCTACACTAACTTCTGATGGAGTAAAATTGGCCCTATAAAATTGTAAATTCCTTACTTCTATTTTATTATTTGTAAATACCAGAGTAAATTTTATATAACATTCCCTCATGATATGACTCATCTCCAAAGAATTTTTTATTTCTATTTCAGGTAAATATAGATTTACTGAAATTTCTGCAGATGAAATTTGTATAATTTCATAATCATGAATTATGTTAATACTTTTTACTATGGATTCAACTACTTTTTGTAGTTTTTTAGGCGATAATTGGTTCAGTTTTAATTTGTATAAATCGTGATAGTTTTCCTTATTTAGAGCAATTACACTTTTGTCTATGCTATTTAAACCAAAAATCTCTATTATTCCACTATCTGCTAAAATTACTATTTTCTTATGAGTTCTCGAAATTATTTTTCCAAGGATAAAAGAATTACTACCATAATTATCTGGTATTAGTACTAAACTTTCAGGTCTATAAAATTTGCTGTACTCAAATATTTTTTCTCTTTCTTCGTCAGATAATTTTTGAAGTTGAAGTAGCAATGTATTATGCCCTAATACCAGTTTATTAATTATTTTTAGTCCTTCCATATAATTCAGTATTATTGTTAATAAATAGTAAGGGGGAACAAAAATTCCCCCTTACACTTACAAAATAGGATTAGGATTAAAGTTCTTTAAACTTTTCCATAATGTTATTATGAATATCCAGTAATCCAAGATCCTCTTCAGTACTGTCTTTGTTAGAGTTTGCCTCGATTAGGTTATTTACTTTATCTATCATTAAATCTACAGTAACAGAATTTGTAAATAGGGCTTCCTTTAAGAACTGGAGATCTTCTTTCAATAGCTCAAGTTCCTCTACAAAATTAGGGGTTGATTCCCTAGTTTTGAGAAACTCTATAATATTATTGATAACCTCCCGTTTACTCCCCGAAAGACTAATACCTGCGTTGTGTTCTTGATTCAAAATATAGCCAAGAGACCTAATTTCATTGTAAGACATGTTATTAATGGCTTCAATTTTACGTTCTAATGGCCAATCCATTTCAAAGTTTATAGTTAGACCTGCTTTATGGTCTACAGGAGTAACAAAGAGTATAATATTACCCTCTGGTAGAACAGCATCATCTAATTTTCCATACTCCACAAGAGAGTTCTTCTCTATGAACTTATAAGTTCTAACATAATTATTATCCACCCTTTCACTGTGAATAGGAATTTTATCAGCAATAACGCTGTTAGCTACATCTTCCATTAACTGTCCAAAAGTTTTTGCGTCTGATTCAATAGAAATCAGTTGAACAGTTGCAGGCAGTTTAAAACTGACTTTTCTCTTAGCACTAAGTCTTTCTACTTGGCTCATAGTAATTTAATTTTTAAGTTTAACATTTAATTTAATACCTTTATTATTACTCCTGGGTTTTCTTTATTGAGGTCCCAGTATTTTCCCTCTATTTCTAATGGAAAAGGCAATACAAAATCTACATTATCATCTGGAATTATATCATATACAGTCATTAAATCCAAAACAATTTGACATGCATTATGAAAATCCCATTTTCTTCTGCTATTTCTAATGAAGAAAAATCCTAAATGTAAGGGATATTCCCTACATTCCTTAATAGGATTACATATTTCTGCAAAGGAATATTTTTTTGGAATTCTTTTAAACTCTTTAACCTTTTTATCCCTAGAACTATACCAAACTATTCCAAATTCCCTAAGCCATTTAGTAACAGTTTTACTTGGAAATCTTCCATTTATTTTGCTATTCTTAAGAGAAGGAATATTTCCTGGTATGAATATTTCAATTTTAGGGTTCATATAATTCTAATTTTATTAAGTTATCCGTTACAAAGTTAAAGAATTTTTTAATTCCATATTCCTTACAAAAATCACTAGGATCCTTTGGACTTCCTATAGGATTATGACAATATGGTATTTCATATTCTGAACTGAATTTACTTGCATTGTTTATTCCAGTAAAATCATTGTTGTACCATATGATTATACTTTTATACCTTGTTTTAATTTTACGAAACCATTCCTTAGGAACAAAAGATACTTCATTATTTGGAGCCACTCCATGTACTACAATATTTCTAAACATACCCTCCATATTCATTCTCCAGAATATTCCTGCATCTTTTTTACTAGAGGTTATGAATAGAATATCACCATATTTAGGCATAACATCTACAAGTTGTACAATAGTATTATCCACATTACTTATCCATTTATATTGGCTTCTTTCTGGGAAGTAAAGTTTTCTTTGAAATCTTCCATTATGCCAGTAGTATTCATAGGAAAAGGCTAATTCATCCCCAACTGTTATCATATTACCATTTATCCAGTAATGTGATATGGATTCAGTTTTAGATAATTTTAACATTTCTTCAGTCCAGTAAAACTCATTCCAGTATTGTAGATCTTTTTTGGTAAATGGTCTTTTCTTCTTTTGTATGATTGTTGGAGGTTTATCCTGGATATTTATTTTTTCATGAATTATTGGGGATTGAGATGTAGAAGTATCTATTGTAATATTTCCCCCTAATCCCAAATTAAAGTCCATATTTATTTTTTGAAGGGCTTCAGCATATGTTAGATTATATTTAAACATTACAAAGTCTATACATCTAAAACTCTTTCCCAGTCCAAAATCAGTGTAAAGTAAATCTCCATTTATACTAGTAATAGAACATGAAGGGTTATTTTCTTTTCTTAAGTCTGATTTAAATAACTTGTTGAGTTTTTGAAAATTAGGACTGTAAAATTTAAATATATCATATGATGAAATTAGGGACAAAATATTTTCCTTGGTAAGAGGTTTGCGTATAGGTATCATGGTACTAAAATTTAAAGTTAACGGGGAAAATACTATGATTTTCCCCGTTACTTACAGGTTAACTAAAATACGTTACTTCCATCATCAATCTTTCCCTTAAGCATATCAAGATCTGAATCAGGAAGAATAACTTCAGGAGCAGGTGGTACAAATTCTTTAAATTCCAACCCATTATATCCCTTTACTGGGTATCCATCCTTCTCTTTACGCTTAATATACTCTACAGCCTTAGAAAATGCAGCTACCTGTTTGAAGTATCCCCTAATAAATAATCCATTATCCACATTCTGGTAATATTTACCTTCCTTTTCAGAATAGGTTAGAAGAACCCACACTACATTATCCTTTGCAGCATTTACGTAGTACTGAAGTTCCTTAACATTTCCCTTGAACAGTGCTTCCATATCCTCAATATATACCTTATCATTAGGATTTGTATTAAGCCACTGCTTAAGAAATTCAATAAGACTTGTTTCTCCTACATATGCTTCACGAGCTCCTTCTGCATTGAACCATTTTTTACCATTGGAAGCAGTTTTATTCAAAGCTTCATTTAAATCTGCAGCCCAAGTGGATTGTCCATAATGATTGATAAACTCATTTTTGGTACCATCCTTATTCACTCTAGGTCTATTTTCTAAAAAGAAGGTAATCTTATTGGATACAGTTGCATTCTTAAAATAAAAGTCCAATCTTAACTTGCGAACCCCTTCTTCCTCTGTTAGGTAAGCAGGCTCTTGCTGAAAATTATATCCCATTTCTTGCAGTTCCTTTAGAGTAGGGTTAACTGCAACCATTTTTACTTGGGTAAGTCCTGTGTAAACTACAGACTGCTTTAATACTTCCTTGCTGCTATTGTTAATATTAATTGCTGGCATACTCTTACCTTTTTAAAGTTTATAATAAAGTTTATAATTTTTTAAGTAAATCAAATAAATGCACTACTCAACTGTTGTAGTATGCATTTTGTTGGTATTACTTCTTTTTTCTCTTTTCTTCCTTTCCTGTTTTACGGGTTGTTTTTTGGAAGTCCTAGTTTTACCCATCAGTACTTGTTCCAATTCTTTTTCCTTTGAGGTTTTAATACTCAATAGATACTGACCCAATTTCCAAGGAACTACTGAAATAATCATAAACACTAAGCCAATAAACTTGGCTATGCTCTTGAATAAATCAACTACTATTTTTACCATAACTAATAAATTTAAGTTAAACAATTAAATACCATAATATTCCCTAATTTTGGTGTCTACATATACCAAAGAATTTGGAATTTTAAAGTCTTCAAACATCCCTGGAGGTGTTTTTGCAGTAGATCTGTTGGATTGAGTTTCAAAGTAATACTTATTATCACCATTTAATCCTCTTTCTACTGCTCCGAATAGTACTACAGGAAGTTTGCTTTCCACTTTTATTTTTTCCAATTTTCTTCCATTAGTAACTAAGCACTTACTTTCATTGCCATCTACATCAGTGTATAACGTAACATGGCCCATGAAGTAAATAATCAAATCATTTCTCATGGAATTAGCAAATGTGATAATTTCATAGATATCCTTAGCCAAATCCATCCATTTATCAAAGGTAAGTTTTTTGCTTTCCAGCATTTCCTTATCTATCATAATACCATTAATGGTATCTATAATAACTGATTTGATTTTAGTTCCATTGTTAATTTTTTGGAGTAAGTCCATTATAATTTCCACATCTGAAGTGGTAAACATATTTACTCCTTCTTTCCAATTATCCAGTTTAAATGGTGGAAATTTTCTGTCACTATTAATGTATACTGTGGTACTTGGATTCATACCTTTATATTCACCTTTAATATCGTATGTTCCATCTGGTCCCACAACTATACTCATGGTTTTTCCACCTCCACTTTGTTGAAATATTCCAACCGTTATTGCCATAAATTTAGTTTTTTAAGTTTTACCTATCATCACCATTTCCATGAATGGTATTATTGTTAAGCCTATTTGATAGTTTAGTTACATTTTGTTCTGCAACATCCTGCATACTAATTCCCAGGTCATTGCAAAGAGCTTGTACGTACCATAATACATCTCCTAATTCCTTTGAAATGGAATCAATGTCTTCCTTAGTAAATACTCCATTTTTATCTCTGTAGACCTTCTTGATTTTTTCAAGAACTTCTCCAGATTCTCCTCCTAATCCTAGTGCTGGGTAGATTACCCTTAGACTGGGAGGGTATTGTGCAGTTACCCTAATTTTCTGTTGATACTCATTAAAGTTCATAGCATTTAGTTTTAAAACATAAATTTAGTTGACTCATTTTATTTATTATTTTTATCAACATTGCTTTTATTTCTCTGCTCTAGCATAGAAAGAATCCTCTTATGCTTTGCAATATCCTGCATATCAATCCCAAGATCATCGCATAGAAACTTTATATACCATAGAGTACTCTCCAATTCTTTTGAAATGGAAGTAATGTTCTTACGGAGCTCTGTTAGATAATGAATATTCTCAATAAATTCTATGAAAGTTTTATAGTCACTATCAATAGTCTTTACTACATTTCCATTATCATTCAAAAATTCAATTCTCATCTTCATAATTTCAGGCTTTAAAGTTTGTTGTGAATTTCATTCTTTAGTTTAACTATTTTATTGACATATTTAGGCACATTATATGAAATACCAAATTTGTTTATTCCAACTTTTCTGTGCCATACACTACTTCCACTATTCCATATAGAAGCAATTTCTTCATCTGAATACCCTTTTTCTATCAGACTTTTTACTTTTAGAAAAGCTATATAATCTTGATTATCAGGTATTCTAATATCCAATTCTTTTCCAACATATTTTAGACATAAGGATTTCCAGGTTTTTGAAGTAAATTGATATGCCCCAAATTCCCCAGAATTTCCTATTGAAAAGTAATTTCCATTACTTTCTACCATTTTTATTGCAAAAAGCAGGGATTCTATACGCTTTTGTAATTTCAAATAGTTGTCTATATATGCATTTATCCTTGCTTCTATTCTTACTAGTGAAATTAATTTGCTATCAATGTTAGGGGCTCCTGCACATAATGGAAGTATTAATGTTAAAATCCAAATTATTTTCTTCATACTGTATAAATTTAGTTACACATAATAAGAGCATGTGAATGATTTAGGTAAATGCAAATATACTGATTTTAATGATATAAAAGTGTTAATTTCCCTAAACGTGTCAAAATCATAGCCTAAAAATACATTTAACCATATTCTTGAGCGCTTCAAAAACTTTATGAATTGGTTCTTTGATATAGTGGTTTATACCCAGCCGTTAGTGGCAATGCTACCCGAACACACGAGCAACTGCCAACTCATAATATTTTACCTCTTTTTCAATTCCAATAAATTTTCGGTTCAACTCCTTTGCCCCTAAACAAGTTGTTCCTACTCCCATTGTATTATCTAAAACCATATCATTTTCGTTTGAATAAGTGGATATAAGATACTTCATAAGTTCCAAAGGTTTTTGAGTTGGATGCAATTTTTCTTTGTCGTAGGGAAATGTTAAAATAGATTTTGGATAACCACTTTTTGTTTGTTTCCACTTTTTACCTTTTGCCCTGCTTTGTCTTTTCCCTGTTGTTTCGGTTTCAAAATTAACTTTGGTAATATCTACATCAAACAAACCTTGCGGATTATAACACATTGTTAAACTTGTGCTTGTCGCAGAACCTTCACTAAAAACGCTTATATTTTCGTGCTGTTTTAATGGTCTTGCTTTGGCGTTTAAATGTCCAGTGGCATTTAATTTATTCCAAATAAAATCGTATTTAAACCATTCCAAATTGCTAACATTTAATATACTTGTAAATGGTTCTGCACTCGTTAAAACAACTGTTCCGTTTTTAGATAATATCCTTTTGTATTCTATCCACAACTTGTTTAAATCTATTAAACTATCCCATTTTGCCTCTGTTGTTCCATAAGGCAAATCTGCCAAAATAAGCTGAACCGATTTATCAGGAATAAGAGGTAAAATATCCATACAATCAGCATTGAACAAAGCACTGCCATTAACATAGGCTATATGCAATGCTTTATTTTGTGCTTCGTATATAAGTTTTTCTATATCCATAAGTTTCTACTTTGTATTAATTTTTGTGCAAGTTTATCGGCACTTCACATAGCCGCAGCCGTTAGTAGCAAGGCTATGACACCACCGACCAACCATCATCCCACCACCCTTGTTCTTTTTCATTTAAAAAACACACATCTGGTAATTGATAATCATCATGAGTGAACCAACAACCATTTTTATAGTAGAGATATTCATATTCCATAAAGGAACGGTGTCTTATTTTTTTACCTTCAATCATTGCAGCATATTTTGCTTGAATGAGAGAAAGCCCAGCCACTAGCACATTATTTGCGTCAGTGGGGGTGTTGTTTTTCAAATAATCGTTTTGCATATTATTAAAGTTTTGTTTTTAAATAATCCCCACCGAACGCAAATAATCGTAACGTTAGCAATCATGCAATCACTCAAAGAACTCTCCACAATCATTGCAATATCTTCCGTAATAATCGCCAGAACTATAATAAAGGTCAGTCCATTCAGAGTGATTGCACGAAGCCTCACGCTCAATGCCATCGCTCTTGCTAACATCCAATAACCGCAATATTTTATCTACTGCATAATGGATGCTTTCTTTGTTTTCAACAACCAAAGTTGTTTTAATTGCTTCTTCAATCTTTTTTCGCATACTGCTGTTATTTTTTACGTTAGGCAACATTTACAACCTAACAAAATAAATCCAACAAGAAAAGAATCCTAAATCGAATGATAACATATACTTCCATCCACTTATTCCTGTTGTCTTACAAAAACCGAATCCAATATTAAACGACTTCCAATCGAAATAATAATGAAAACGTTGCCTAACACCAGATAAAAGCAATTTTGCATAAGCATCTGCACTGTAATTAATTTTCCTGTATGTATTGGCTGCTATTCTTTCTATTACTTTACTTCTCATAAAACTGCTTTTATTTGTAAAACGTTATGGGAAATTTTAAAAACCTTTCCCCACGCTCAGTTGAAAGTTATCCCAAATCAAGTATTCACCAGATGTCCCAAGTGTATCAATTAAAATAATATCATCAGTAATTACCAATTTGTTTTGAATAGTATGCCCAACCACTTGAATAAATCCTTCAATTTTATCTCTCAATAAACTGTTTGGTCTTACCCAAATTGGTGATTGCTCAACATCATCTCCGTATGGGCTGTGATTTCTTCCACTTGTGAATCTAAATACGTTTGGTTTATATTTGAATAATTCGTTAATTGATTGTTCAACAAATTCTTTTTGAACAAGGTTATTTTTGCACCAAGTTTGTGTTACCCCTGCATGGCAAAAAAGCATATTCTGCCAAACAAAGCACATTTGCAACAATTCAGCATCAATAGCAGGGTGTAATAACTCTTGAATGTCTGTTTTTTGCCATTGCTGATAACCACTATAAGTTTCATTTATACTTCGTAAATAATGGAAGTCGTGGTTTCCAAATAGTAACACAACCTTGTTCATGTTGGCTTTTTTATAGGCAATAATATCCTTGAAGTTTTCCTTTTGTTGTTCAGGTGAAATATCTTCATAGGTATCAAAGTAGTCGCCCATAAAAACAACCTTGTCAAATTTTTCATTGGAAGTAATTTGTTTCCAATCTGTTCTGCCGTGCGTATCTCCTAATGCTATTATTCTCATATCACCTCCTTTTTTATTTTTTATATTCATTCTGCTTAGTAATTGTTATTCACCGTATTTAATCAAAAACTCAGAATTAACGCTTTTAAAAGAAACCCTATTCTTGACTAATTGGCTATGGAATTCCGAATCTTCTATTTCAATTAACGGTCTTATTACAATTCCTTCTCTTAGTGTTCCATTATTCAATACACTATTACCTTTTGAAAGTTCAACCAATTCAGGAATAGAGTTAGAAAGTTCGTAATCAGTATTTAGTATTGGTACTGTCTTTTCGTTAAGTTTTTGGCAAACATCAATTAACTCGCTCATATTTCCGTAAGCATTTTTCTTAATAAAAAACACATTAAAAAAGTAAATATCATTACCTTTTAAACGGTATTTATTGCCCTGTATTCCTTCTCCTATTAGTTCGCCTTGCAAAGCAATATTTTCATCGCCAAATACTTTTTTAAACTTGTTTTCTAAATCGTGTTCTAAAACTGTTCTCCAAAACTTATTGGTATCATCACGCTTCAAATCAATATTTCTGCTACACACTCCGAACTTACCGTTTATTTGGTAAATAGTTATTGAACTTCCGTCAAGTTTTTCAGTGTAATAGCATTTTACACCTTTGTACTTATCAAGTAATTTTTGTAAAACCTGTACTCTTGTTTCATCAGTTTTTGGAATAAGCGATGGAAAACTTTTCTGTCCTGAGTTTTTTCTATAATATTCACGAACAAATTTAAATCTGTGCACAATCTTTTGTACCCATTTAGGCATCCATTTTGGGTACATAATTTTACCTACTTGCTTTTGGCATCTTTGCTCACCTTGGTATGGCTCCCATTTTTTAATACCAAGTATTTCGGTTACATCCAAACCTTCAACTATCTCGGTTTTTTCGGGCAGTATTGATATTGGAAAACAAATGCCTTGGCTTATTTGTCCTCTAATTTTTAGCGTTTTAATTCTAAATTTACGCTCTCTTAAAAATTCAAATTCAGGTTTTTCGGGTAGTATTGAATCTATTTCACAATACACACACAAATCACCAACTTTAAATTCTCCTTTCTTTACCACTAATTGCCAGCCTAGAACGGTCGCTTTTTCTATTGCGTCAGCATTAGGGATTGGTTCAAGGTTACTAATTTTCTGAATTGATGCTAAATTTCTCATAGTTATTTAGCTTTAAAATATTTAAAATTTTTAATTTACTCAGCATTGTCAATTAAGGTATAAAATCAGTAGTATATATGTATGCAGGTGATTCTCCCTCTATACCTTCATTAAGAATTTTTACATACTCTTCTGCTCTATATTTGTTTAGAAACACACCATCTATTTGATGTTTTTTATTAATTACAATAAAAGCGGAATACCTATCAAGTTCACTTTTAAGAAATTTATTTAGGATTTCAGGTAGTGATAAACCCTCTTTAGTGGTTTGTTTAGGGTCTACATTTATTAATTTGAGAAAATTTTCCTCAATGAAATAGTTGGATTCCATAGCATTGATATTTATATTGGTTTAACATTTCTACTTTCAATTATCTTGTAAATTTCTTCAGTCATTTCTTCTGCTGGTGGTAGTTCTTTAAATGAATTTGTCATTCCATCAAAGTATAGGCCAACTATAACACTGTTCCCCCTTCTGTTAATAGGAACTGAGAGTTCTCTAAAACTATCCCTCATTCTCCTAATGTTATAGCCCTCCCATTCTGCCCTTTTAATTTTCATGGGTGAAAATAATCCCAGCATAACATCACAATCCCTTGATGTTAACTTATTTTCACCTAATCCTGCAGGACTTGGTCTTACCATATCAGCCTTTATGTTTTCAACTGACTCCTGGGCAAGCATTTGCTGCTGAACTAGAACAGGAATATATCTCCATCTATTTCTCATATGGAGAATATACTTAGAGGATAAATCTGATACGGCTTGGTGAATGGTCTGATCTTTCTCAGCATCTATCAATGATACGTGATCAATTAATACAATTACAAATTCATCTGGGTCGTCTGGAATGTAGAGAAAAATCTTCTTAATTTCATCTAGATTACCAGACTCAATAAGTTGAGTATTAAGGACATTACCAGCAGCATCTATGTAATGACCATGAGAATGGGCATATTTTCTTACAGTTTTATAAATACCAAACGGGTTTCTTATGTTGTCATAGATTTCCACATGTTTAAACAATTCGTCAATTTCTGGTGCTACTTCTTCAATTGCTTTTAAAATATGATTTTCAAGAATATAACTCTTGTAAATGGAATCCATTCTATCTGGTGATATTCTTATGCCCTTTCTTAAATGTAAAAAGTGGGATATGGCTTCCTTAACTTTATCCTCTTTGCTCATTTCAAGACTGAAGTATAGAATCTTTATCTTAATATTTGTGTTGTGGGATTTAATAAACTTAAAAGGTGTATACAGAAATAGAAAATCGGATAGTTTTGATTTTCCCACTTTAGTTCCAGCAGTTACAATATAGTACCTACCCTGAACTATTCCAGGAATTTCTTCAGAAAATCTAGGAAAAGGAAAAGGTATTGCAATATCCTTTCCCTCTTCCCTGAGTCTCTTATTTTTCTCTAATTGCTTAGTTACCCTTTCTACTAGGGTTAAATTTTTGTTAGCCTCCAATCTTCATCCTCCTTATCCCTTTTAGTTAAGTTAATGTAGGTTTGAAATTTGGTGGCATTGAATAGGGTTTCTGGTCTTAGGTAGAATGACATTTTGCTATCATTCCCCCATTTCTCCACCATAGTATCCACTACTGCTTTTAGGTCCTCCACTGAATATCCCTCCTTAAGTCTTCCTGCTACAAACCTTCTATTGCTATTAGATTTGAGGGAAAATCTTCGATTGGTTGAAGTATTGAGATACTCCAAAACCTCATTAATTTTGTTATCCATTTCTTCCCCTTCAAATACTTCTTTTCCCTTATTCCTTAACTCATAACCAAATTCTGTTCTCTTTATGTAAAGGTTATTTTCAAGTGACATTAAAATACTATCCAAATCAATTCCCTCTCCCCAAGTTAGTTCATATGGATCAAGTTCATTATATATTAGGGATAGTATTAAAACATCAACAGGGGTTAAAGGAAATTTTACCAGGGATTCCAATGGAATTTCAAGAGTTTGTTTCATAGCCATATTGTTTATAAAGTAATTCAGCCTCCAGTTCTGCTATCCTAAGAGCATAAACCTTCTCAATATCTTCTTTAGAACAATTTACTCCAAATTCATTTCTGACTATGTGATAAATCTCATCAATATCAGAAGTTTGGAATAGTTCCTCAGCAGAATTGCATAGGGCAGATAGAACTTTTAAATCAATAGAATCGGTATTTTTACTACCATTTACCTTTTTTCCTGTGTTCTTCTGCAATTTTTTCAATGATTTCATCTTCCAGTTCTCCCCAATTTTTAAAATTATCCATTAATAGTAGAAGATCCTCATTAGTATGAATGCTAATTAATTCCACTTCTTCTATTTCTGGTGTCCCAGGGTCTCCGTGGACATCATACCACTGTTCTTTCTGGTAGTAGTATTCATATCTCACGATGAATGAGTATGATTCTCTTCCTTTAGAAATAGTAATCTCACTTTCCATTTTACCAGAATTTAAAGTAACTTTAATTAATTTTCTTTATTCATAAGATCTTCAAATGTTATGTAAGTGAGTAACTCTTTATTAAAATTTTCTAAGGCATTTCTTACGTATACTTCATCCTGTGTATCCTTTACATAGAATAGGTAGTATTCTGGAAACCTTGCTCTTAATACTCTACCAGTTGTTTGGTAAAAGGATTTTTGGTTATTATCCAGTTGAACCATTATCCCCAATTCAATTCCTTCTAAATTCATACTTTCCCGTAGCATTCTGGTAGTAAATATTCTTTTAATTTTTCCAGAATTAAACTCTTTTATTAGTTCTTCTCTGGTATCCTCACTTATTTTTGAATGTATGGACATTCCTTTAGATAGTTCTTCGCTTTGCTTTATGGATTGGGTAAAGCATATTAATTTTTTATCTCCAACTTTTTCTAGAAATTTTGCCACAAATTTAGTCTTTACATCAGCCAGCATGTTCTTTCTTTTTGAGGCTTCCTGTAACCATCTGTATTTTCTCCATTCCTCATTAGATGTAAAGAATTCCTTTTTTCTTTTTTCAATTAGATTTGTTTGTCTTGTATACCATTCCTCCTCACTGCATATTATGGTTTTGTTTTTATCAATTTTAAATGGTATATATTTTTCGGTATTATTTAATTCCACTGATACTAAATAGATTTTTGGCTCTGGTAATATTCCATGTTCAATTGCACTATCTAATGGAATTTTATAAAAGTATGCATTATGAAATATTTCTCTAAAGTTATTTCTTTGGTTTTTGTTTAGAGTAGCAGTTAATCCAATGACTCTTTTTGCATTACCTGCTATAGTTTTTAGGTATTCTAGTCTTAGAGCAGAGTTAAGGGTATTATGGCATTCATCTAATATGTAATTATCACATTGGGTATGCTTATGCCACGAAGCGTAACAAGCAAATGTTACATTATTAAGTAGGTCAACCTTACCATGCTTTTGAAATTCCAGCATCCAGTTATTTATGTGGTTAGTTTCTGCTACCATTATAGTCCATCTTCCCCCATGTTTTTCAATAATCTTTATAGCGGAAAGACTTTTTCCAACTCCTGTAGCATGTTCCAGTATTAGTACTAGATATGTTTCAGATAAATTAACCGCTTTATTCTGAATTTGTTCTTTTAAGTTTTCCCTGTTTGAAAATAATGTCAGATCTTCTGACTTTTTTGAATAGGTTCCCATAACCTTCATGGTTTATAAATTGAAATTCTCCATATTTGGTATGATCCAATATGTCAAATATATCCTTTTGTATTCCTTCTGGAATATTCTTAGTATTTACCCATTTATTGTAGGGTAA
>Ga0208461_1001127_pt1 | contig 24907 bp, 24 predicted proteins | sample AD_JPNTR4_MetaG_FD_184448 | JGI IMG/M metagenome (GOLD analysis project Ga0208461, IMG submission 184448) | Active sludge microbial communities of municipal wastewater-treating anaerobic digesters from Japan - AD_JPNTR4_MetaG (SPAdes) (version 2) | ecosystem: Engineered > Bioreactor > Anaerobic...
ACCACCAGCCCTTCGATGTGGCAGCGACTCTCCATAACGGTATGGTCCAGGACCATGAAGTTCCCGCAGCTGGCTATGCAGGAATCATAGCCGATATCGGTCAGTCTGCCGGTATCTATCTGTACGGTATTCATAGCGCACCCTTGTTTTCTTCGCAGAATTTCTCGGCAAAACACGAGCTGCATTTGTTGTAGCCGTCTCTGCGGATCTCTTCGAAGATCTCGCCGGGCGCGCCGCAACCGAGCACGTGGCCGTTCATGATGACAAAGGCGATGTCCGCCTTGATGTAATCGAGGATGAAACCGGTATGGGTAATTATGATTGCAGATCGTTTTCTTTTGGAGATGGGCTGGTCCTTTTCCAGGATGATCCGCAGGCCTTCGGCGATGACGGAGATGTTCTCGATATCCACGCCGGATTCGGGTTCGTCGAGAAGCAGAAGGTCAGGCATCTGGATCATGAGCTGGAGAACCTCGGACCGTTTGCGCTCGCCCCCGGAGAAACCCACGTTGATATCCCTGTCGAGATATCCGGTGAGGTTGAGCAGCTGGGCATACTCAGCGATTTTCTCGGGTGTATGCCGGTTCAGTGTTTGGAGCAGGGTCCGGAGCCTCACGCCCTTGATAGAGGGCGGATATTGAAAGGAAAGCCCGATGCCCAGGCGAGAGCGTTCGTCTACCGAGAGCCGGGAGATGTCATGCCCCTTGAAGGTGATGGAACCCTGGGTGATCTCATAGCCTGGCAGGCCTAAGATCGCGCCCATCAGCGTGCTTTTGCCCGAGCCGTTCGGCCCGAAGATAATGGCGGTTCTGCCCATATCGAGAGAGAGGTCGATCCCTTTGAGGATCTCTTTTCCTTCCACCGATACGTGCAGGTCGGTTATTTCGAGAAATGACATGTACTAGTCCCTCGTGTGTGAGCTTAAGAAATCTGTCCATCCCCTTATCCTTGAAGCAATGAGAAATGTCAAGCTGTCCCTTGCTCCATACCGGCCCTGTACAAGAAAAAATCTCTCGTGTATGGTGGGTCTTAGGTTCCCTTAGCAAACAAAGCAAAGCTTAAGAGGTGCCTCATGAAGATGATAGAAACCATGCTCTTTGAAAGACCTGGCAACCAGAACACTTCCCACTGCATCGGGATGGTGGTGAAACACGTGAAAGAACACGGCAGAAAGCACGTGGTAGTGGCTTCCACCAGCGGGAAAACAGCGATGGCCTTTTACAAGGCTCTTGCGGGCGCCGGGGCGAATCTCGTGGTGGTCACCCATTCTGTGGGCTTTAAGGAGCCGGGCCTTGACGAGTTCGATCCCCAGGTCCGTAAGCAGCTCCGGAAAGCCAAAGTGCCTATCCATACAGGGACCATCCTTACCCACTCACTGGAAAAGTCCTTGATGGACAACTTTCGGGGCATCTATCCGGGGTATCTCATTGCGAACACGCTCCGGTGCTTCGGAGAAGGGACCAAGGTCGCGCTCGAAATCGTGATGGAGGCCTGCGACGCAGGGCTGGTCCCGGAAGATCAGGAAGTGCTCGGGGTCGGCGGCACCTACCGGGGGTCTGACACGGTTCTGCTCATCAGGTCGAAACCTTCGAAGCGCTTCCTGGAGATGGACGTACTGGAGGTTCTCGCCAGGCCCAGGGGCAGAGGAAACTGAGGTGCCAGGCGTCCGGCAGGCAGGCCTGCCGGTATTTGCCCGCTGGCCGCTATCCTGTACCACACTCCACCACTGCAACAAGAGCTCATTGTTGATCATATGTTCACATGAGTGATCATTCATAACGGTTGATGGAGACCAAAGCATCCGGTCACCCAGTGCAGCCGATCACGATGACACATTCAGAACTGATTCCGCACCCTATTCCGCCTGGTTTCTTAGCAATCATGCTGGGAATGACTATTTCACATTTCAAGTCCTTGATGCCCTGCTGCCTGAAACAGGGATACTGCATTTCGACAGGCTCAAGATGACACGGCGGCGGACAGGCAGTTTCCGGAACGGCTGCATCCAGCGCATCCCGGCGTCCCATGCGGTTTTGCCCATCCTTATAGGTTGACTTCTCGGAGCGATCTCTATAGCCTGTAGTGAAAGGATATTGGTTGGTTGTACCTTTCCCGGAGCAGACGCCTGCACCGGAGTGGTGAACAAATAGGGACAGGAAATCGAGTCATGGGTATCATACGCATTCTCGACCAGGAGATCATCAACCAGATAGCGGCCGGAGAGGTAATCGAAAGGCCGGCCTCGGTGGTCAAGGAGCTCCTGGAAAACGCCGTGGACGCAGGCGCACGAAGTATCCACATCGAGGTGGAGGGGAGCGGCCTCGACCTCATCCGCCTGGCGGATGACGGCTGCGGTATGTCGGGAGACGAGCTGGAGCTAGCCATTCTCCGCCACGCGACGAGCAAGATCGAGCACGCCCGGGAGCTCTTTTCGATCCGCACCCTGGGTTTCAGGGGAGAGGCCTTGCCGAGCATCCTGTCGGTGAGCAGGTCCCGGATATCTTCGCGCGGGCGGGGCGAGAATATCGGCTGGTCCTTCGATCTGGAGGCCGGAGAGGTGCGGGAAAGGGTTCGCAAAGGCATGGCGCAGGGCACGGTGGTGGAGGTAAGGGACCTGTTCTTCAACACGCCTGCACGGAGAAAATTCCTCAAATCAACGGCAACCGAGCAGCGCCATATCATCGATGTGGTTTCCCGTTATGCCCTGGCCTATCCGGAAAAGCGGTTTTCTCTTTCCATGAACGGCCGCACGGTCCTGAACCTGCGGGAGGGTTCGACGCTTGAAGAGCGGGTTCTGGACATCTGGGGAAAGGCGGTCAGAGGAAAGCTGCACACGCTGTCCGATGAGAGACCGAGCCTGAGCATACGCGGCATTCTCGCATCTCCCGAGGTTTCCAGGCCGGGCAGGAGCGGGATATACACCTATGTGAACAGACGATCCGTCATGGACCCTACCCTGCGCACGGCCGTGCTAGAAGGATACCGGGGCCTGCTCATGAAGCACCGCTATCCCCTGGCGATCCTCTTCCTCGACCTGGATCCTGCCGAGGTCGACGTGAATGTTCATCCGGCAAAGGCGGAGGTGAGGTTCAGGAATGCATCCGCCGTGTTCGGCATGGTCGTGTCCTGTGTGAGCAAGGCACTGTCTGTGCAGGCCGATGCACCGGGAGCTCACCTTGCCCCTCGGCCCCGGGAGGGAAGCACGGAACACCGGGTGGAAGAGCACACAGCCCCGTACCGGGAACCGGCATCCGGCGGCGGGCCTCAAGCCGCCGAGGCACCGCGCCCGAAAGGGGCGGCTGGAGACGGATTTCATGGCTGGCCTCATTCCGGAAGGGCCACGGAACCCTGCGCCTCGCAGCAGTATCCCACCCCTGAACCGCAGCCTGCGGTTCAGGAAGACCTCTTCGAGCTCAGGTCACCCTGCCGGCGGTATACGGACAAGGCCTTTGTCGGAGTGTTGCACAACACCTATATCCTTCTCGAGGACGAAACATCCCTGTATATTCTCGACCAGCATGCTGCACATGAGCGTGTCACCTTCGAGAGGCTGAAGAATTCCGGATCAGCAGCTCCGGAGCCCCGGCAGGCGCTTCTGAGCCCGCTCGTCATCGAACTGTCTCCTGCGGAGTTCCGGGCCTATGAGGAGATGGAGGACGACATCGGGCTCTCCGGCATCGAAACCGAGCCCTTCGGGGATGAGGCGATCGCGGTAAGGGCCTTTCCCTCCATCCTGGAAGGGAAAGACCTGAAAGGGATCATCCTCGACCTGCTGGGCGCTTTCATGGAAGGCGACTTCAGGAAAAAGGACCATCGGCACGATGTGCTCGCCCGAATCGCATGCCACGGGAGCGTGCGTGCAGGCAGGAGACTCGGCCGTGAAGAGGTGCTCAGGCTGCTCGAAGACCTCGACGAGGTGGGCTCGCCGGTGACCTGCCCGCATGGAAGGCCTCTGTTCAAGCGTATCGGAAGGGATGAAATCGAGCGGTGGATCGGAAGACGCCCCTTATCGTGATCACCGGCCCGACCGGTTCGGGCAAGACAGCGGCCGCGATCAATCTGGCGGAGAAGCATCCTCTGGAGGTCATCTCCGCCGATTCCATGCAGGTATACCGCCACATGGACATTGCTACGGCGAAACCGTCACCCGAAGAGCTCTCCGTTCTTCCCCACCACCTCATCGATGTGGTTGACCCGGATGAAGAGTTCAATGCCGGCATGTTCGTCACCCTTGCCCGGCAGAAGATCCGCGAGGTCCGCTCCCGGGGTGCGATACCCCTGGTAGTGGGCGGTACGGGCCTGTACATCAAGGCCCTCATCTACGGGCTGGCTCCCGCCCCGCCCCGGTCTGACAGGGTGAGAGCGCACCTGCGAGCCGTGGCGGACAGGAAAGGCAGCCCGCACCTCTGGCATCTGCTCTCCAGGCTCGACCCGAAGACCGCCCGGAACCTGGGCGAAAACGACCGGGTGCGCATCATCAGGGCACTGGAGATCATGATTCTCACCGGCAGGAGGCCGAGTGATTTCTATCAGGAACACGGCTTTTCACGCCCGTTCTGCGAGGCGCGCATCGTGTGCATCGTGCCCGGCCGGCAGCGGCTCTACGAGAACATCGACTCCCGGGTGGTCCGGATGGTGAAGATGGGCCTGATCGATGAGACGAAAAGGCTCCTCGCCCTCGGGTACAGCCCTTCGCTGCGGAGCATGCAGACCCTGGCCTACAAGCACATTGTTGACTTTTTAGAGTCGAAGATCGGCCTGGACCTTGCCATATCACTGATCCAGCGTGATACCAGGAGGTATGCGAAGCGGCAGCTCACGTGGATGAGATCGCACTATGACCCTGGCTCGTTCCTTTCCCCGGAAGAGGCCTTGCCGGTCCTTGAGAGCATGCTCCGCGCCGAGATTCCGGGCTGATCCGGAATATGATCTTCATCGCTCTCCGGAGTATCTCAACCCCGGCGAAACAGGACTAAAATTTTCGATGTGCCGGCGGTAATACGATGGAATCTTACGAGTATTGCAAATCCCATGATATGTGATAAGGAACACTACGTGAACCACAACAGCAGAAGATATTTTGAAAAGCGCCTCCGGAAAAAGGTGGGAACCGCCATTCACGACTACGGAATGATCAGGCAGGGTGACAGGATCATGGTGGCGGTCTCCGGTGGGAAGGATTCCCTGGTGCTCCTGAAGGTTCTCATCGATCTTCAAGGATTCCCTGGTGCTTCTGAAGGTTCTCATCGATCTGCAGAAGTCTGCACCGGTAGAGTACGAGGTGTTTCCGGTCCATCTCTCAACCGGCTTCGAGAAAGACTTTCCGCGGATTGCCGAGTGGGCCCGCAGCACTCTGGGGACAGAGATCCGGGTGATCGAAACCGGCATATGCGATATCCTGGCCCGGGTGTCGGACCCGGAGAAAAGCCCCTGCGCCCTGTGCTCGAGGCTGCGGAGGGGGAGGCTCTACAGCCTTGCCCAGGAAGAAGGTTTTTCTTCCATCGCCCTGGGGCACCACCTCGACGACATCATCGAGACATTCTTCCTGCGGTGCTTCTACACGGGCCAGATCGGGGCCATGGCGCCTGTCAGGGTTTCGAACGACGGCCGCAACCGGGTGATCAGACCGCTTGCATATTGCAAGCTCACGCTGGTGGAGGCGTATTTCAGGTTTATGGATATCGCGCCGGTATCCTATGCATGCATGATCCGCCCGGACAGCAAGCGCGAGCAAATAAGGGAGTATTTGCGCATCCTGGAGAAAGACAACCCGAAGATGAAAAACTCGATCTTCGCGTCGCTGGGCAATATTGATATGAAGAGCCTGTGTCTGAAGGGAGATTATCGTGCGCATACTCATTGACCCACGAACGCGAAAGCCGAGGATCGTCAAGCGGGTGGCAGAGATCCTCACCTCTGGCGGGATAATCGTCTATCCCACGGATACGGTCTATGGGCTTGGATGCTGCATCACGAACAAGAAGGGGATCGACACGATCAACTCGATTAAGGCCTCGGTAAAGCCCAGGAGCATCATGTTCTCCGATTTTCAGACCATCAGCCGCTATGCCAAGGTATCGAACGAGGCCTTCCGGGTTATGCGGAACCTGCTGCCCGGCCCCTACACCATCATTCTGCCCGCCACCCGGCTGGTTCCCCGGCTGCTACAGTCGAACCGGAAGTCCATCGGAGTCCGGATACCCGACCACTGGTTCTGCAAGGCCATCGTGGATGAGATCGGCGAGCCCATCATCACCACGAGTGTACCCCTGTCTCACGAGCGGGTGCACATCGACCCCGTTGAGATCGAACGTGACCTGGGCCACCGGGTGGATGCCATTGTCGACAGCGGCATCCTCCCCGACATTCCATCCACGGTGATATCCCTGGAGACCGACACCCCGGTAGTCATCCGTCAGGGTTTGGGGCCGGTGGAGGCGTTTATCAGCTCATGATGGAACGAGGCCTGCTGCCATGAAAAAGATGCTCATCAACGCGTTTCATCCCGAGGAGATCCGGGTTGCGGTCGTGGAAGACGGCATCCTCCAGCAGCTCTACATCGAGAGCGTTCTCAAGGAGCAGATCAGGGGGAATATCTACAAAGGGCGGATCTCCAAGGTCGAGAAGAGCCTGGATGCCGTATTCATCGACTACGGCAGGGAAAAGCACGGTCTGCTGCCGCTCAATGACATCAACTGGCGGTTCGTGCCCGGCGTGAGCGAGGGTAAGGGATCGCTCGCGCTTCTGAGAAAGGGCATGGAGGTCCCCGTCCAGGTCAACCGCGAGGAAAAGAACGCCAAAGGCGCCCTGCTCACCATGAACATCTCCATCCCCGGGCGCTACATGGTTCTGCTGCCGCGGCAGGATCTCGCCGGGATATCCCGGAAGATCGATGACGAGGCCAAGAGGAAGCGGCTCAAAGACATCATTTCCCAGCTCTCCCCTCCCCCGGACATGGGCCTGATTGTGCGCACTGCAGGCATGGACAGGACCAAGGCCGATCTTCAGAAGGACCTGAGCTATCTGCTGCGTCTGTGGAAGAGCATCGAGGAGGGGTTTGCCAAGGCGCCGTGTCCTTCGCTGATCTACCGCGAAGGGGATATCATCATCCGTTCGATCAGGGATTACTTTACCAGCGACATCTCTGAGATCCTCATCGACGACGAAGAGACCTGCCGCAGGGCGGTTGTCTTCCTGAAGAGCGTGATGCCCAGGCACAAGAATGTGATCAGGCAGTACCGGCAGAGCAAGCCGCTCTTCACCAAATACGATCTGGAGCAGCAGATTCAGAACATCTACAGCACCAAGGTCAAGCTACCCTCGGGCGGAACCCTGGTGATCGAGCCCACCGAAGCCATGGTGGTGATCGACGTGAACTCAGGCCAGTCGACCGCAGGCAAAGACATCGAGAACACGGCCCTTTCCACCAACCTCGAGGCCACGGCCGAGATCGCCCGGCAGCTCGTGCTGCGGGATATCGGCGGGCTCGTGGTCGTGGACTTCATCGACATGCGCGCCAGGGAGAACATGCGCAAGGTGGAGAAGGCCCTCAAGGATGCGCTCAAGAACGACCGGGCCCATCTGATGATGGGCAAGATCTCGCAGTTCGGGATCCTGGAGCTCTCACGCGAGCGCCTATCGTCCACCCTGCTGGAAAAGAGCTATGTGAGCTGTCCTTATTGCGAAGGCGCAGGCGTGGTGAGATCGGTGGAGTCCGCGGCCCTCATGGCCCTGCGTGAGATCCAGCTCTATCTGAACCGCAACAAACCCGCCGAGGTGAAGGCCGAGCTCTCGCCTGACGTAGCCATGTACCTGCTCAACTCCCAGAGAAAGCATCTGCTGCGTCTGGAGCAGGATTTTTCCGTGAAGATCGAAATCGCCGTAAACCCTGACCTCAAGCGGGACCAGGTGAGGATAGACAGCTGAAGCCAGGGCAGATGACACAGAGCCGGCTTTTTCTTTTTTATATATCGCGGCTCAGACACCCCTCCCGCCATCAACATTGATGCATGTGCCGGTCAGCATGGATGACTCATCAGAGGCAAGATACAGCGCAGCATATGCCACGTCATCAGCCGTGGCCAGCCTTCCGATCGGCACACTGGCGATGTACTTCTCCTTTTCCTTTTGGTAATCGGCTTCCTGACTGGTGGAATCACGCAATATCTTCTCCAGAAGAGGGGTTTCCGCAGCGACCGGGTTGATGCAATTTACTCTGATCCGATAGGGGGCGACCTCAAGAGCGATTCCCTTGGTAAGGTTCACCACTGCCGCTTTCGAGGCCAAATATGCACTCTGCCGGGGACGCGGGCGTACAGCTATGATGGAACCCGTGTTGATGATGACCCCGCCCCCCTGTTTTTTCATGATGGGAACGGCATACTTGCATGCCAGAAAGATGCTTTTCACATTCACCGCCATTATTTTATCCCAATGCGCCTCATCGAGCTCCTCGATTGGGAAGAGTGGCGAGCTCATCCCTGCATTGTTGAATAAGATATCTATTTTATGAAATTTATTGATTGTTTCATGTATCATTCGTTGGATGTGTTCGGCATTTGTGACGTCTGCTTCGACGCATATGGCCTCGCCGCCTTTAGCACGAATTTCAGACGCGGTTTCTTCCGCCCTTTTGAGATTAATATCAGCCACACAGATCTTGGCGCCATGTTGTGCAAACAGCAATGATGTTGCCTTTCCGATACCGGAGCCGCTGCCTGTAATCAGTGCAACCTTTCCCTGCAATCTCATCTCTTCCACCTCTCACTTTCCTTTTTATGTGTGCTGCCTTACACCGACTCTTGCAAACCCAGGAAATTATTCATGCATCCTAGGCGGTGTTTTCAAATCCTTCCGCAACAGCCTATTCTGCTTCTCCGAGATAGATCTCCTTGACCAGGCTGTTGTTCCGTATTTCATCGACCGTACCTGAAGTAACGACCGCCCCGTTATGCAATACCCAGATCGTATCTGAAACGGAGAAAATCACCTTCATATCGTGTTCGCAAAGAAAGACGGTGCAATCGCTCTCCTTCATGACCCTCTTGATCGTTTCCAGAATACCGCCTTTCTCATCCGAAGACATTCCGGCTGTAGGCTCGTCCAAGAGGAGCAAACTGGGGTGTGATGCCAGTGCGATGCCTACCTCCAGCCTCTTCTGGTCGCCATGTGAGAGCTCTCCTGCCAGGGAGTGTGCCTCTTTAGCAAGCCCTATTCTATCGATCAATTCCATGATCTCGTTCTTGGCGATGCCTTTTGCGGGAGTGAACATTTTCATTGCCAGTTTCTTGTATCCCAAGGCCGCAATCATGATATTGTCGTAGACAGTGAAACGGGGAAAGTTGTTCACTATCTGAAACGACCGTGCGATTCCCGCATGAACAATATCCACCGGAGAGTGACCGGTGATGTCCTTGCCCATGAAATATATTTTCCCCGCATCGGGCTTGATAAGTCCGGTTATCAGATTGAACAGGGTCGTTTTTCCAGCTCCGTTGGGTCCGATGATCGAACATACCTCTCCTTTTTTGATCGAGAGGCTCACATTGTTCGTGGCCTTTAATCCACGAAAGCTCTTTTCCAATCCTATGATTTCGAAGAAGGTATCTCCCATATGTTCCACTCACCCTTTCGTGTATTACCCGTTATGGGTTATGACCTGATTTTTCTGTATAAAGACTGTATCTTACTGGGGAGGTGCCCGGCTAAACCCATGATGCCGCTCGGCATGAAAATGACCAGCAGGCAGATGCTGATTCCGAGGAACAGAAGCCAATGTTCTGTAAGCGAAGTGATGTACATCTGCAGAATGATCAGTGCAGCAGCCCCGATCATGGGACCGATGAATGTGTTCACCCCTCCCAGTATGCATATCATGACGAAGTCACCGGACTTGACCCAGTGCGCATAGGATGGAAATGTGCTTTGCGTATGAAGTACGAACAGCATCCCAGCAATCCCGCAGATGAAGCTGGATATAATGAACGCGATATAACGGTGCCTCAGCACATTGCTCCCGGTGCAGGTGACCCTGTTTGGGTTTTCACGAATTGCCTGCTGGATCCATCCGAAAGGCGAGTTCAGCAGGATCTTGGTAAAGATCAGCACAATGAAAACGATTATAATGGTAAAAATATACATGGCGTCGATGCTGCTCAAGATTTCTGGTATCTCTACCCCGGTTATTCCCGTGTCTCCTCCAAAGATTGGCACCTTGCGAATAAGCGTCCAGAGAACCATGCATGAAGCAGCGCTCACGATCGCATAATAAAACTCGTATAGGCGAGTGATGATAATGCCGAGAATTGCGCCGACGACTGCAGCCATTACTGGGGAAATGATCAGCACTGCAACAAAAGGAAGGTTTGTTTCTTTGATCAACAGTGCTGTTGCATAGGCCCCTGAGGCGAAGAATGCCGCGTGCCCGAATGGAAGCGAACCCCCGAAGCCGAGCAGTAGATTCACTGACATGGCCGCCAGTCCCATGATGAGGATTTCCGTCAAGAGGTTTGTCCAAAAGATAGACCCGGAAAAGGGCACGATCATCAGGATAACGAATGCGATGACATACCACACCCATTCTCTTGCCCCAGCTTGTAGATTGCGTATTTTGTCCATGACTATTTATCTGCTCCTTTAGACTCGTGCTTCCGACTTACCGAAAAGTCCCTGTGGTTTGAACAATAAGACTATGGCAACAATCACATACATGATTACTTCCGCGAACTCAGGCAGGAGTGGAACCGCCAAGGCCTCAACCACACCGATTATCGTAGCGCCCAGCAGAGCTCCGGTAATGCTGCCGGCACCACCGATAATGACGACAGAGAAAACAATCATAATCATCTCGTTATCCATGCCCAGCATTCCGGTCGTTATCGGAGCCGCGGCTACAGAAGCCAGGCCCGCCAGAGCTGTTCCCACGACAAACACGATGGTGAACACTCGTGACACGTTTACTCCTGCAGTCATGGTCATTTCTCGATTATAGGTACAAGCTCGGATAATACTTCCAATTTTTGTTTTGTAGAGCACTGCGAACATTGCGAGAGCTGTCACCAGACTGATGGCGATGATAAACAGGTTGTACTTTGTTATGGTAATTCCGCCCAAGCTGAAAAACCCGCGGAAAATTTCCGGCATTCCAACGGAGTATGGACTTACTCCCCAAATGATCTTCACTACATCCGCAATGATATAGGTGACCCCGATAGAAAGTAAAAGCTGCATTACGTGCTCGGCCTTGTACACCCTCCGAAAGAGAACGGTTTCTGTAAGGCCGCCGATAACGAGACCAAACACCAGCGGTATGATGAGAAAGGCCACGGCGAAATTTCCGGTGAGTTTCACTACACTATAACAAATGAATATGCCTAGCATGTAGAAAGCACCGTGGGCAAAATTGATCACCTTGAGAACGCCGAATATCAGGGTGAGTCCAGAGGCGAGAAGAAAATATATCATTGCCCTGCTCAATCCCGCGATTAGTAAGCTGATCCAGATATCCCCACTCATATTAACTTCTCTCCTCTTCTATCATCTGATCCTCATGTTCATTATCCTTCTCTGGAGAGACCGGGGGCTGTGAGCATTCAAGATAACACCTCTCACTGTACCCCCGGATCACCTCACATTTTCGCTATTTCTTTGCAGCCTTTCGGATGGCCTCCCACTCTTCCTTTGTGTACAGATCCTTGTCGCAGGGGACATAAATCAGCCTGCTCTTATCAAGCACCAGGTAGTCCGATCCGGGCTCTTCGATCATTGGCGCCCAGATCTGTCCTGAGGTGACCTGATGATCGAAATCACGAATGGTCAAAGGACCCCAGTATGTGTCGATGGTCATCCCTTCCAACGCGTTTATCACAGCCATTTTTTCGTCCGTCCCTGCCTTTTCGATGGCCTTTGCCACCATGTAGGTGATGTAGTAGCCGGACGAGGCCATTCCTGACGGCGGTTCATTCTCACCGGTGTAGTCGTACCAGGCCTTGTAGAACTTTTTCTGGCCCTCATTCTGCGGCCAGCAGGCGTCGTCGTAGGTATTGCCCCAGGCGCCGACAGGCATGCTCTTTCCAAAGGCCTTCCGGTATTCTATGCTGGCCGGCTCTGCCGTGTTGATGAGCATGGCCTGGTCCCAAAGCCCCTGTGCCTGCCCCTGCTTGAGGAGGGAGACACTGCCGCCGCCCCATATGGTACTGATAACGGCATCGGGTTTTGTCGTGAGTGCATAGCTGATGAATGGCCCGTAATCTGTTTCTCCGGTACGGGTCCACGATTCTCCGACGATCTTGATGTCAGGCCTTATTTGCTTCAACCTTGCCACAAAGGGATCGTAGAAGCTTCGGCTGTACTCATAGTCCCATGCAATCCAGAAGACCCTGGCATCCTTCTTGTCCTTCAGCATCACGTTGCCCATAATATCTGCAGCAGCGCGTGCTTCAGCCGTAGAAGTCACCTGATAACGGAAGGTGTATTTGTTCCATTCCTCGGTGGTGACCTTTTCGGTTTTTCCGCCAAAGATAAAGGTGGGTGTCTTGAACTGTTTTGCGACGGCCGCACCTGCGAGGGCAACAGCACTTCCATATCCGGTGAAGATCCAATCCACTTTTTCCCGGGTGATCAACTCGCGGCAGTAGCGGGTGGTAAGTTCGGGGTTGCCTGCGTCATCTCGCACCAGAAATTCCACCTTCTTGCCCATAAAGCCCCCTGCCTTCATAATCTCGTCGGCGGCAATCTTATGGCCCGTCAGAATGGAATTGCAGGGCAAGGCCATAGCTCCTGACAAAGGATACACGACGCCGATTTTGAATGTATCAGCGGCCTGGGATTGGATCTGCGTGAAAAATATCAGACATAAGCCGATAAGAAAGGTAAATATCCATCTCTTCATTGATGCATCCTCCCACTATGATTTTTATCATTGTCGTACCGTGCCTATCCTCATATCGGGCCGGGCAGATACGATTTCCGATCATGATGTTGTTCGGAGTGCCCCCTTTTTGTCTTCTTCACACAGAGAGATATTCGCTCACGATGGATTCGTTTTTGTACAGCTCACCGAACGTGCCCTGAAATTTGATTTCGCCCATATCGATAATGCTGCAGGTGTCGCCCAGCTTGGATGCGAACTTCACATTCTGTTCAGTCAACAGGATTGATGTGTTTTCTGCTTTCAATATCTCTATCTGCTCCCCGATCGATTCAATGACCACTGGAGCGAGACCGATGGTCGGTTCATCAAGAATGAGCAGCTCAGGATTCCCCATGAGGGCTTTTGCGACGCAGAGTATCTGTTGCTGTCCGCCGCTTAGGCTTCCTGCCCATCTCTTTTCGAACTCTTTGAGAATAGGAAAGAGTTCGTAGACTTTTTCTATGGTCCAGATGACCTTTTTATCACTGGAACGCGGACTCATCTTGCCGATTTCGAGGTTTTCCCTCACGGTCAGGTTTCCGAAGACGCGGTTATCGCTGAAAGCCGGGATGATCCCGCTGGCAGCGATCCGGTATGCGGGTGTCTTGATGATATTTTTCCCCTGATACCACACCTCGCCTGAGCTTGCCGGCACCAATCCGCAGATGCTTTTGATCAGGGTGGTTTTTCCGGCACCATTGCGGCCTAAGAGACAGGTGACCTCGCCCTGTCTCACGACAAGAGACACACCGAACAGGATATGACTCAAACCATAATACGTGTGCAGATCCTTGACTTCCAACACTACCTTATGATTCTTATCCATTTTGCCCTCTTACTCTCAATGGTCCTTTCTGTGATATGGAACACGGGTTGTTTGAACATAAGCGCCACTACTACTTCCTTCTCTGCAGACCGCCGACAGCGAAATGATAAATATAGTCAGCGACATCATTCATTGACAGCTGACCCTTGGGCGAATACCAGATGATCGTCCTGGTTATCATGGAGGCAATGTGTCGCGCGGCCATCCCTGGGTTTGTTTCACTGAACTCCTGTGCCTCGACCCCTCTTTGGATTATCCCGGCAAGGATGCGGTCATATTCATCCCGAAGGCGGATCACTTTTTCCCGGTTGCTTCTGGAAAGTCTTTCCAGTCCGCTATCGAACAAAGAACGAGATGTTTTTTGGTAATTCAGAACATGTCTGATGTGAATATGAATAAGCTCACGCAACTGCTCGCTCGGCTTCGCCGCATGATTCTCATCAAGGCAGCGAATTTGTTCAAGCAAGCGCAAGTTCTGTGTATAGAGAAACTCGAAGAGCAGCTCTTCCTTGCTGTGAAAAAAATTGTAGATATTTGATGGCTTGCATTTGCAAGCCTTGGCGATATCCCTCATGGATGCGCCACTGTAGCCCTTTTTCCAGAAGATGGTGCTGGCCTTATTGACAATCTGCTCTCTTCGAGGGCTCATGCTTTTGATTTCCTTAATCAACCGAGTCATAGCGAGGCCGAGAATTTTGATGTCTTAACAAAGATGCTCTTGTTGCACATTCTTGTTGCCCCCATCTTCCCAAAGTTCATAGTGGTTGTGTATGTTAGACGTGTGCGAAAAAACGGATATGCTACGGAGACCCTAGATGACTGACTACCGGCAAAGCGGGAACCGGTCCAGTATACTCTGCCCCGAAGGCTGGAACGACAAGGCAGTTGTTCCTCAAAGCCTATCCTCATCATGCAAATTACTCCCCAACTCCTCAGCAAATCGGGAGCTTAATCAGCGATCATTAATAAACAACCGTTAACATAATTAACGTTCGTTAACAAGCACCATATTGCATTATGGCGTTAAAGTCAAGTTGATTTCTTATGCATCATTTCACTTGGTGTCTGGTAATTGCCCATATTCATTACGAGCAGGCTCCAAGAATCCTTTTCCCCAGACGATAAAATGTACAGCTTTTGATGCGCTTAACTTTTCAAGCCTAAATCCCGATTTTGAAGATGTCGTCTAGATAACCCGAGGAGGAAACTATATGGCACTGATTACGTGGAACGAAAAACTGAGTGTGAATATAGCTGAGATAGACAAGCAGCACCAGAAGCTCATTCAGATGGTGAATGATCTCGATGATGCCATGAGACAGGGAAAGGGAAGAGATCTTCTTGGAAAAATCCTGGGGGATATGATCAAGTATACATCCGATCACTTCACAACCGAAGAAAAATACTTTGCCCAGTATAGTTATCCGGATGCTGAGAATCATATCAAAGAACACAAGACCTTTGTAGAAAAGGTTCTGAAGTTTCAGAGAGAGTTCGAGGCAAAACGTTTTGGCCTGAGCACCGACATCATCAACTTCTTATGCAACTGGTTGAATAAGCACATATTGGGGACCGATAAAAAATATGGACCGTTCTTGAACGAAAAAGGCCTCAAATAAGGCAGCTATCTTCCCCGATTTTCTTCCTTCTGGATATGCCCTTCCCATTTTTAATAGACGATAACTTTTCCACTTAAACATGTCTGCCGCTACGCAACCGTTACCTGAATTGAAAAAACGAGAGAAGCGCCAAAAAGAAAAATCAAGCCAATGGCGAGGAATAATTATGAGAGCATAGGGCGTACATGGCGTGCAAATAAAAGGGACAAATTGGGGATCAAATAAATGAAGGCTTGTAACCCCTTGAAATATATTAAGGATTTGGTGGGCCGCGTAGGATTTGAACCTACGACTTCTACCGTGTGAAGGTAGCGCTCTCCCCCTGAGCTAGCGGCCCTTTCCTATGGTGTTGAGATATATACAGGGTGCCGGTTGAGGGTGTCAAGAGGAATGTCGGCTGAGAATTCAGGCCCATGGCCGGATGTCTGCAGGAGGGATACCGCTATTGATCATGCCGCGGGGATCGAGAAGTAGAACACGGTTCCCTGGTATTTTTCCGAGCTGAGCCAGACCTCGCCTCCCATGATGTTCACCGCCTTTTTCACGATGGACAGGCCGATGCCCGTGCCCTCGGCGTGGGACTCGTGTCCGCGGAAGAATATCTCGAAGATGTTCTCCGCATATTCCCGGGGGATCCCCAGACCGTTGTCCTTGACGGAGAAGACGTGGGTGTTGGGCTCACGCCGATACCCGATGCTGATCACGAGGTCTCTTGCAGGATTCGCATACTTGATGGCATTGGTGATGAGATTCGAAAACACCTGCATGAGCCTCACCCTATCGGCCTTGATCTGCGGCAGGGGCGATTCGATCACCAGGGTCCCGCCCTTGGAGTCCAGCTGAGGCGCCAGCTCACGGGAGATCTCGTCGATGAGCTCGTGGACCGGGAACTCCTCCTTCTTCAGCTTCAGGTTCTCCACTGCGGACAGGGTGAGGAGATCGGTAACGAACTTTTCCATGCGCTTCCCGCTCTCCTTGATTGCATTGATATACTCTGTCTCCCGTTTGTCGAGCTTTGGGCCGGCGGTCTTGAGAAAGCGCTCGCAGAAACCGTTGATCGCGATGATCGGGTTCTTGAGGTCGTGGGAAACCGTGGAGACAAGGGTGCGGAGCTCTTCGTTGCGCTGGCGGATGAGGTTGATGGCGTCCTTGAGCTCGTTGGATGTGCTGGCAATCTCCTGAAACAGGAGAATGTTCTCCATGACCGTGCCCATGTGAACGCCGATGGTGATGAGCAAGCGCTCGTCGTCGGGCGAAATGATTCTCTCGCCGAAAGAGCCGATGTTCATGACCCCGATGAGCCGAGTACGAGAGTACAGCGGGATCGAAGCAAAGGACTTGATACCCTGTTTCTTGAAGGCCAGCGAGCTGATCCGGGGGTCTTTCGATGCATTCTCGATGATGATGGGCTCGCCCTTTACGGCCACGCGGCCCGCGATCCCCTCGCCGATACGGAGCTTCTTGATGGACTGCACCACCTTTTCCGGGATGCCGTGGGAATAGGCGCACTTGAGCTCCTGCTTCTTCTCGTCGAGCAGATAGATCCATCCGGTCTCAATATTCATGATCTGCAGCACTTGCGCCAGGGTGTTCTGGAGGATCTCCTTGAGCTCCATGGAGGAGCTCAAGGTCTTGGAGATGAGGTTCACCGCGGTGAGGTCCTGATTCTGCCGCAACAGCCTCCTTTCCAGGGCCACCTTTTCTGTCACGTCGCGCAGCAGGGCAATGGAGGTTCCGGGACGCTCCTCGATGAAATGGAAGTTGCCCTCAAGGATCTTGACACCCGAAGGAGTGTTCACGTTGAACCTGCTGAAAAAGCCCTTGGCATATTCCTTTCTGAGGCGTTTGAGGTCCTCCCTGCCATTCTCGTCGAGGAATTCGAATATCTCTCTGCCCAGGACCTGCCCGGCCTCCATCTCCATGATGGAGTTGAACGCGGGGTTGCTGAAGGTGATCACCCCGTGGCTCATGATGATGATGGCATCGGGAGCGTCCTCGATGATCTGGCGGTACCGCCCTTCACGCGACAGGCCGCCGCTCACAAAATCACCGATGAGGATGTAGACCGAGTCGAGCTTGTAGCCGATGACGTTGATGAAGCCCGAGGCCCGTACCCCAGGCGAGCTCAGGGTTTCCACGATCATGGAAAAAGGCTTGTCTGTATCGATGAGCCGCTTGAGGTTGTTCTCCAGCCTTTCGTCCACGAGAACCTTGTGGATGATCTCATAGAGAGATTGCCCCATCACGGGCGGCACCGAGGGCCCGAGGTTGGACTCGAGCAGAGGGTTGATGTAGATCACGGTCCCGCTTCTATCAAGATGTGTTTTATCTCATTGATCACCTTGTTCATAGTTACTTCAGGAGAGGATGTACGATCCCCCGGGGTCGAGCACATGCACGGGCCGTGAACAGCTCCGGGCGAATCTTTCGGCATCCTCTCTCGCGCCTACGATGTCGCCGAAATGGATGGGTATCGTCACCCCGGCCTTGATATCTTCCGCAGCAAGAGCGGCATCACGGGCATCCATGGTATAAGTCCCTCCCACGGGAATGAGCGCCAGATCGACGTTCAGCCCATCCATCTCGGGAATGCGGTCCGTATCGCCGGCATGGTATATCCTCTTGCCGCCGGTCTGAACCACATATCCCAGCCAGCCGTTCGACCGGGGATGAAAAGCCTTGGTGATGTTATAGGCCGGAATCGCATCGACCGCGACCTCCCCCAGGACAAGCCTGTCTCCCGGTCTGATGACATCGGTCACCTCGGGGGCGGGCATGGGCGCCGCAACCCTGGTCGAGCCGTGCTTCAGAAGCGCGATGTCTTCCGGTGAGTAGTGGTCGTAGTGATCGTGAGTCACAAGGATGATGTCGGCCTTGGGTGAAGACCGGGCCACTTTCCACGGATCTATGTAAAGAACCACGGCGTTGCATCGGATCATAACCCCGGCGTGACCTAACCAGATAACTTCGATAGACATCGAATCCCTCCGCATGGAATGTGGTATTTAAGCAATGCGAAACATGAAGTGGAAAATATCATACAGAAGCGAAGGACGTGTTTCAATAAAAAATCTCCACGCTTCCATGACCGCGTCCGCCTCCGTCCATGTACAGGTGTGCGGGCGCAGATAGAGCGTGCTTCCGGAACATGAGCAGAAATGTTCTCCCAGGGGCCTGTCTTTCCTGGTGCCTATTTCCCCTTGAATGCTCCGAGCTGGCAGGGGTTGATTTTCAGGCCCAGAGAATCGGCGGCATTGCCTGACTCCGGGCGCAGGACCCCGGTCTCATCAGCGATGTCCCAGAGCTGCCTGCAGGAGATCGTGCCGTCTTTTGCCGCAGCCTTGATCTTTTCCAGAACATTATCGGAGACTTCTACAGGCCTGCCGAGGATCTTATAGGCGGATATGCCCTTGCGGCCATAGCCGAAAAGGCCTAGCTGGCACTGATAGAGCTTGACGTTCAATGCGGTTGCAACATCGCCCACCGCCTCGGGGTCTACCTTCAGAGAGGCTGCGATGAAGTGGGCGACCGGACAGGGGAGCTTGTCCTTTTCCGGATAGATCCTGATCATTTCTTCGATTTTCTTGGTGTTCATGTGCTCTCCTATGGAATAATCATCAGGGAATCGGCCACCTTGGGGGCCCCGCTGACAATGATGATCGGATTCAGGTCTATCTCTTTTATTCCCGGGAAGTCAAGTGCGAGGTCTCCGAGGCGGACGAGGATGTCTGCCAGGGCATCCAGGTCTACCTTCTCCATGTTCCGGTAGGCCCCTAAGATCGCACTGGCGCGGAGCGAGCAGATCATTTCACGGGCATCTTCACGGCTCAAGGGGGCAAGGCGGATGGCAAAGTCCCGGTGCGCCTCGGCGAAAATGCCTCCCAGCCCGAACATGACGCAGGGCGGAAAACCAGGATGATAGCTGACGCCGGCCATGAACTCCCGCTTCCCTCTCAGCATCTCGGCCACCAGTACCGGCGTGTCCGGGTCATATGCCCGGATTGCATCAAAGGCGCGCGATACAGCATCCTCGTTCTTCACATCCAGAAACACCAGGCCGTGCTCTGTCTTGTGGGATATCGAAGGAGAACAGGCCTTCACCGCAACCGGAAAGCCGAGCTGGCGGGCGGCTTTCAGGGCCTCTTCGCGGCTCGCTGCGAGGAATTCACTGGTGGTGGGTATGCCATAGGCCCTCAGCAGCTGTTTGGCCGCATACTCGTCCATACCTTGGCGGCTGCGGTTCAAGAAGATCTCCTGCGCCTGTGCCGGGATCATGCCCCGGGTCCTTTTGGCTGGTGGAGAGGCATTGCGCTGTTTGAAGAGATGGTGCTTGTACAGCGCCCACATGGCCTTTGCCGCTTTTTCGGGTGAATCGAAAGTGGGTATCGAGCCCTTGTGAAACAGCCGGACACAGTGGTCGCTCTCATCGAAAAACGAGGATATCAAAAGCGGCTTGCCATAGGTGTGCGGCATGGCGATAAGCTCGTCGAGAGAGATTTCGCCGTATTTGAGAAACTGCTCCCGGCTGATGTCCATGTGCTTGCTCAGAGAGGGATAGAGCATGTCAATGAAGCCCGTGTCCATGATCCCGTGAATAATGACCCCGTCGATCTCATCCGCTGAAAAGAGGATTTCGGGTATCTTCACCGTGAGGGCTGTCATGTCGATGTGAAAGGTGAGGTCAACCGGGTTGCGCGCACTCGCATGGCCCGGGAGATACCGGCTGACCTGCTCCTGGACTGCATCGGAAAACTCGGGAACCTCGAGCCCTGCAGCGTTTAAGGTGGTGGCGATCCCCGACCCCGGGCCGCCTGAGTTGGTGAGCACGGCAATACGCGGCCCTTTCAACGGCGGCTGGGTAGCCAGGGTCCACCCTAGCCGGTAGACCTCCTCGATGGTATCCACGCGAATGATGCCAGCCTGCTCGAAGAGGCCGTCATAGATATAGTCCGGACCTGCTATGGCCCCGGTATGGCTCGACCCGGAACGCGCCCCTGCCTCTGTGCCCCCGACATATTGGGCCACGATAGGCTTGTGCCTGCTCACCCTCCTGGCCACCCGGAGAAAACGCCCGGCATCGCGGATTCCTTCGATGTACATGCCGATAGCCTTTGTGTGCTCATCCTGCCCCAGGTATTCCAGACAGTCGGTGATATCGATGTCGGCCTCATTCCCCACACTGATGGCCTTGCCCAGAACGATCCCGTTCCTGCGCAGGAAATGCGCGCTCTGTGCGATGTATGTCCCGCTCTGCGAGGCCAGCGAAAACCCTCCGCCATATTCCAGAATGGGCGCTACGGTAACGTTGAGCGGCAGATGCGTGTTCACGACGCCAAGACAGTTGGGACCCAGAAACCGGATGCGGTAGGCGCGCGCGATTTCGATGATCCGTCTCTCCAGGTCCCTGCCCTCCTCCCCAGTTTCCTTGAAGCCTGCGGTAATGATGATGGCATGCCGGGTGCCGAGCTTTCCAAAGTCCTCGAGCATACCGGGCACAAGCGCCGTAGGAATCACGAGAACGGCCAGATCGGGTGCATAGGGCAGATCGGCTATAGCGGGATATGCCTTTTTCCCCAGAACCTCGGACTCTCTGGGATGAACGGGCATGATCTCACCGGGGAACCCGCTGTCGATCAGGTTGAGCAACTGGATGGTGCCCATCTTGCGCATGGAGTTGCTCGCCCCTGCCAAGGCTATGGATGACGGGTTTAAGATGATTTCGAGCGGTCCTGCTGTCATGTTCACCTTCCCTTCACTCTCCATGGAGGATCAGGAGATTATCAACGGAATTTCAAACTACTCAATCTTACCAGCTTCAAGGACGAACAGCAAGCGATCATAGGATATTCGAAGAGGCATTGCAAAGAAGCATATCTGTCCATATGATTATGTGTGATGCACGGCATGGATCCCATCACCTCGTCATACCTTTACCGCTCGATAGAGGGGATTATCGACCGGTACCACCGGTTCATGCACTCACCCTCGCCGGTCAGGCGGAGCATCAGCCTCGCGGTGTTTTCCTTGGTGGTGTTCTTTGCGGTGCTCGGTCTGTTCCGGATCACCGATCCCTATCCGCTCAAAGGCTGGATATACCTGCGGCTCACCCTGGAAGACCTTGGATATGCCGGCGGGCTCATATTCGTTCTCCTCACCGGGGTCCTGCCGCTCATCTCGCCCTTGAGCCTGCTGATCGTCACCGGTGCGGCGAGCTTCGGACCGCTGCCGGGCATGGTCCTGTCCTATGTCGGTGCCCTGATCAACGCCAACCTCGCCTTTGTTCTGGTCAAGTCGCTGGGAATCGAAAACCGGTGGGGCCATGAGGAAAAGACGGCCAGGATCAAGGAAACCATCAACAGAAACGGCTACCCCATCGTGCTCCTGCTCCAGCTCGCAACTGTCTTCCCCTTTGTTGCCATCAACACTGCTGCAGCCGCTGCCGGGGTGGAATGGAAGGATTTCATGAAGGCCACCTGTCTGGGGGTGCTGCCCTCTATCGTGCTGTATTCAATCTTCGGAGAGGCGCTCGTATCCAGATTTCTCTCGCCGCAGGTATACTTTTCGCTCATCATCGTGGTGATGCTCACCATCGTAGTCATGGCCCTGAGAAAGAAAAAGATCCATCTCAGAGGCAAACGCATCCACTAGGCAGACCAGGAACTCCGCTTCATTGAAACCCGGGATATGGTCGCGGATGCCCTTGAGTCCCGGGTCGCCCTCGGTCCCGAAAACCCGGCGCGAGAGATCTACATCGACTGTCAGCGGCAGGACACCTTGGAGGAGCATGCCGTTTCGGGTACGCAGGGCAGACAGGCCAAGGATCTTGGCGCCGTCCAGACAGAGTTCCACGGGAGAAGAACGCTGGAAGCACACGTGCGAGAACACCGTGCCGTCGCCGCGCATCTCGACCTCGATTCCGCACCGCCCCAGGGCGAGGGCGAACGTCTTGGTGACCGCACGGCAGCTCTCCACTACGCCCCGTGCGAACACCCCGGCCAAGGGTGTACTGAGGCTGAAGGTGAAATCGTCTCCGTGCAGCACGGCGCCGCCGCCGGTGGGACGCCTCAGCAGGGGAAGGTCGACCCCGGGGTCGAAGGGGATGAACGATCGCTGATGAAAACCAAAGGTCACTGCAGGCTCGGACCAGTTGTATACCCGCAGCACTCCGGGACAGCAGCCTGAAGCCACGGACCGGAACATGGCGGAGTCGAGCGCCATGTTCGCGCGGGGATCATGCCTGCCGTCGAGGACGAGCCTCCATACGCTCATAGCTCCTCGATGATGAAGAGCTGGTCGCCATAGCCCACCCGCTCGCCGTCCTGCTTGAGGATGGCGGTCACGATGCCGTCGACATGGGACTCGATCTCGTTCATGAGCTTCATGGCCTCGATGACGCAGAGCACCTGGTCCTTCTTGACCCGGTCGCCCACCTGGACAAAGGGCTGGGTTTCGGGCGAGGCCGAACGATAGAAGGTCCCCACCAGGGGGGAGGTGATGGTGACCGTGGGTTTTTCCACGGTCGCGGCCTTGTCCTTTTCCGGCTCCCGCGCTCTGGACACGGAGCGGTCCTGCTGTTGCGTCCCGCGGATGATGTGAATTCTCTCCGGGGTCCATTCCAGCTCTACCACGTCGGTGTTGCGGATCATCTCGATGAGCTCTTTGACGATCTTGAGATTCATCTAGCTCACTCTCTCGATATACGCCTTGGTGCGCGTATCTATTTTAAGCACGTCTCCCTCGTTGATGAACAGAGGGACCTGGACCGTAACGCCGGTTTCGAGCTTTGCGGGCTTGGAACCCCCCGATGCGGTGTTGCCCCTCACGCCGGGGTCGGTCTGCACCACGGCGAGCTCCATGAACATGGGCAGTTCGATGCCGATGGGAGAACCGTTGTGAAAGAGAATGTTCACCTCCACGTTTTCCTTGAGAAATCCGATGGCGTCTTCCACGTGGTCTTCCGAGAGGTTCATCTGCTCATAGGTTTCGGTATCCATGAACCAGTACCCGGAATCGTCCTGGTACAGAAAGCTCATCTTCCGCTCTTCGAGGTTGGGCACATCCACTTTCTCGCCCGAACGGAAGGTCTTGTCGAGAACATTGCCCGATATCAGGCTCTTCATCTTCGTGCGCACGAATGCGCCGCCCTTACCCGGCTTGACGTGCTGAAAGTCCACGATGGTGAATGGTTCGCCGTCGATCTCTATCTTCAACCCCTTACGAAACTGTGCGGTTGAGTACTGCATGCTGTCTCTCTCCTACGTGAGAAATTTTATGGCTTCCTTATCAAGATTTGTAATTCGCTTGCAAGAATTATCTGTTATCACGAACATATCCTCCAGTCGTATCCCGAATTTCCCCGGGATGTAGACCCCGGGTTCGATCGTGACCACCATCCCCTCCTCCAGGGTGTCTTTGGAAATATATGAGAGGGTTGGCATCTCGTGCACCTCCATGCCGACCCCGTGGCCGAGGCTGTGGCCGAAGAATGCACCGTATCCCGCCGATTCGAGATACTCCCGTGCCCGCTTGTCAACGGATGCGGCCTTGACCCCGGGACCAAGGGCCTCGATGCCCAGTGCTTGGGCCTTGAACACGTGCCGGTAGGCATTCATGAAATCACCACCGGGATCGCCGGTGCACACGGTGATGGTCTGGTCCGAGCAGTATCCCCGATAGATGCACCCGTAGTCGATGACCACGGACTCTCTCTTCCGGATGACCTTTTCGGATGCTGCGCCGTGGGGCATTGCCGCCCTCGGGCCTGAGGCCACGATGGTCTCGAAGGAAGGCCCGCTCGCGCCGAGCCTTCTCATCTCGCACTCGATATCGAAGGCCACGTCCGCCTCCCTTCGCCCGACAATGCCCTGCGACAGGACAGCCTGGAGTGCTGTCTCGGATATTCTCACCGCCTCGGCGATCAGCGAGATCTCGCCCGGGTCCTTAACAGCCCTAAGATACTTGAGCTGGCCGCCCAGCGGCGTCATTTCGATGCCCTTGAACAGATCCTTGAGCTTAAGAAAGGTGTCGACGTCCATCACATTGGACTCAATGCCCAGAGTGGATATACCTAAGGACTGAAGGTACTCGTATATATCTTCCCAGTGCTTTCTGATCTCGATGACCTCGGCCTTTGCCTCTTCTCGCGCCTGGAGGGTATTGCGCGAATCAACGAAGAGCGCGGTGTGCGACTTGGTGTACACGGCCAGGGCGTCGGAGCCGGTGTATCCGCTTATATAGGTGACGTTCGGGCGGGAAGAGAGCAGGATGGCGTCCAGCCCCTTGAGGTATGACCTCGCCCTATCGATTCTTTCCGCGGAGTAGCTCATGGAGTGCCTCGATCCCCAGGATATAGCCGTATGGGCCGAACCCGGAGATGGTGCCGGCCGCGATGTCGGAAAACAGGTTCTTCTGCCTGAACGGCTCGCGGGCCGAGACATTGCTGATATGGATCTCGACAAAGGGGATATCCACGCCCAGCAGGGCGTCGCGGATCGCAACCGAGGTGTGGGTGTAGCCTCCCGGGTTGATGAGGATGCCCCTGACCTGTGCCTC
>Ga0208461_1001130_pt1 | contig 24854 bp, 10 predicted proteins | sample AD_JPNTR4_MetaG_FD_184448 | JGI IMG/M metagenome (GOLD analysis project Ga0208461, IMG submission 184448) | Active sludge microbial communities of municipal wastewater-treating anaerobic digesters from Japan - AD_JPNTR4_MetaG (SPAdes) (version 2) | ecosystem: Engineered > Bioreactor > Anaerobic...
CCGGGGTCTTGGCAATGCGCAGCGAACCGTCGGCATAGAGCCGCTCGACGCCGGCGGCGTCGCGCGTGATCACGATGTGGTGCCACAGCCCGGCCATCGGCGGCGTGCCGTTCCAAGGAATGTTGCAGGTCCCGTTGTAGTGCTCCACGGCATTGTTGGCGTCCGAGCCGTAACGGACCTCCATGCAGGTGCCGTTCGCCGAACCAGTCCACGAGCCACGGTCTGTCCATGCGAACATATCCTCGGGCGTCTGCAGGGTCGGGTTCAGCGCCCAGATCTCGACGCTCCAGATCGTACCGGAGCCCAACAACGACGCCGGCGGCGCGACCGTGTTGGTCATAATCGAATTGGCCGAGGCCACAAAGGTCACAGCCGGTACGCCGCTGACACTGGCCTGATACACCGCGCCCGTCCCCGCCACCGCCGGCACGAAATTCCCGCCCAGCGAACCGGCGTTAGGCCACGCGCTCACCGCCGTGTCCGGCGTCCAGGCAGACAGCGACGCCGCATCCACATCCACGAGCAAATCGCCCGCGACCTTGATCTGCGCATGCGCCACATAGGTTGAACCGATCAGAACAGCAACAGTCCGTCCCCACATTTTCATGTTCTGCCTCCAAATGGCACGTCACTTCACCATGGCAAAAACCATCGTCATTCTCCGTCTTTACCTGAATAAGGTCAAGTTGAAACATGGGTCTTTTTGCGGTTGGCAAAGTCCGTTGCATGGTGATGCGACAGGGGTAGTGTCAACTCCCGCAGTTTAAGGCGGGTGCTATTGGGGCGGATTACTAGCGGACGTTGCTGATCGAATTTCGTGCGGTCTCGTGCCGGGTCTTGAGGCGAAGCCCAGCGCCCATCGCTACAGGATAGATGCGGTTCACGGGTCTGTAGCCGGAACCTCCAACACCGCCGCCTCCATCCGGCGCGGCGAGGCTCGCGGTCTTGTTGGAACGGCTCGAGTTGTGGTCCTGGGCGCGTGTTCCGGCACGCCCGGTTCTCTTGACATCGTCGAACACCAGACGGTGGCCGATACGGCTCAGTGCTCGTCCGGTCATCGGGTCGTACATCGAGTTGCCGCCTGCGGACGGGTGCCCCTCGTAGAGCGGGCTGGTGACGTCTTGGCCCTTTCCTTCGTAAAGCGGATTGTTGACGCCGCAAGCTTTATCCGCATAGAGCGGGTTGACGCCCGGGCCTGTCCCCTCATAGAGCGGGTTGCTGACCTCGCGGGCGTAGAGTCCCGTCTCCGCATCCCAGCGCAATCCGGCTGCGAGCACGTCATTGCTGACTGCGGATCCAGCTCGCAGCGCACCTGCGGGGTCAAAGAACATCGGTACGCCAAAGTCGTCATAGTCGTATCGTTCGACCACACGGCCCTCAGCATCTGTCAGCGCCAGCATGTAACCGCGCTCATCGACATGCGTAAAACATAACTCGCCGGCGGCATCCACGAAGCCGACCGGCGGCGAGAGCATGCGGCCCGTGGCGGCGTAGCTCGTTGCCGCCGCGCCGCCGCCGCTGGCGCCGGTCAGCACGCTGACGCTGGACACGGCTGCGCCTGTGTACACTTCAAGGACGCGGTCGTCCGCCGCGCCGTCGCAGTCGTCGTCGCGGGTGTCGTCGTACACGTAGGTCATCACGGTCGGCGGCAGCCCGCCCGCGCCGAACACCGTCTTGCCGATGCGGCGGCCCAGCGCGTCATAACGGTACGTCGCGACGGTCACGGGCGTCCCGATGGGGTCGATCGCGTCCACCTGGACGAGGCGGTCGGCATAGTCATAGCGGTAGAAGGTCGGCTCGCCCGCGCCGGCGAGCCCGATGCGATTGCCCTGCGCGTCGTGCAGTTCGGCACCGAACGGAGTGGTCGTGTACTGGTTCATCTGGAAGTCCGCCGGCTCGGGCGTGGCCGCGTCCATCGTGTAGGCCTCGAAGGCCCCGTTGTTGGTGACCTGCAGGCGATTGCCGTTGGCGTCGTAGACGTAGTCGAAATCGCCCGCGACGATATGGCCGCTTCTGCGGGAGTGGCGCAGCCGGTGCATTGCGTCGTAGCCGTACTGGTTGGTCACAAGGTTGGCGGTGCCGTCCCAAGGTGCGGTCATCGCGCGCAGGATCTTGTTCTGATTTCCGTCGTACAGGCTCGCGCGCTGGTCGACGACCCGACCGCCGCCCGCCTGAGCGTGGTTGATCTTCGCCACCTGGTGCCAGCCGTGGTCGCCGTCCGCGTTCGGCACGCCTTGCGCACCGTTCCAGAAGGCCCGCGTATTGATGCCGTTGGCGCGCGTGACCTTCGCGAGGCGCACCGCGCCGTCGTACGCGAACATCGCCACAGGGGCGGGGTCGACCTCGCCGGGGGCCAGCAGGCTCACGGCGAGGGGCCGGTTCAGCGCGTCGTAGGAGGTATGAACCCCATAGCCGCTCGGGCAGATGCTGGTCCGCCGGTTGCCCACACCGTCAAAGGTCGCCGTGGACACGGCCCCGTTCTGCGAGCTGCTTATGCGGTTGCCGAGCGAGTCGTAGCCGTAGAGCAGCGTCGCCGTATCGTTTTCGGCGGAGGTCAGCCGGCCCAGACCGTCGTACGCGAAGGACTCGAACGTCGTCGTGGCCATCACGCCGGGACCGACGGCGATGTCGCGCCGGACGAGGCGGTCACACAGGTCGTACTGGTTGGTGATCGCGGTGCCGTTGGCGTCGACGCTGCGCGCCACATTGCTCCGCGGGCTCCAGACCAGCGACTCCGCCGTGTTGTCCGCATGGGTCGTCTGCGTGAGCCGGTCGCACGCGTCGTAGGCGTAGGCGGTCGTGTTGCCGTTGGCGTCGGTGCTGGAGACGAGGCGGTGGTTGCGGTACTCGACATGCGTGGTGTTGATCGTGATGCCGCGCGACCGGACACCGTCGTAGTGCAGCGTGGCGGTGACGCGGCCGAGGCCGTCGTAAACGTAGACCGTCTCGTTGCCGAGGGGGTCCGTGACCGCGACCCGGTTGTCGCAGGCGTCGTAGGCGTTCGAAACGATGTTGCCGGCCCCGTCGGCGGCGGTGATGCAGCGCCCGAGCGTGTCGTAGGTGAAAGTCTGCGCGTAGACCTGCCGCCCGGCCGTGACGTCAGAGAGGTCGGTCTGAGTTGTGGCCAACACGTTGCCACAGGCGTCTCGGGTGTAGGCCGTGGCGTTGCCCTTCGCATCGACGACGGAGGCCAGACGGCCGGCCCGATCATAGGTGTAAGTTGTGGCGGCACCGTTGTCGTCCATGACGGACGTCAGCAGCCCGTTGGGCGCGTAGGTCCGCGTCGTGGCGGCCTCGCCGTCGCCGATGGCGAGGCTGGTGACGACGTCGAAGAAGGAGCTGATGCTGGCGACATGGCGGTCGAAATCGTCGTAGACGTGGCGCGTCTCGGCGAGCGTGCGGTTGCCCTTGTCGCCGGGCGTATCGCCTATCTCGCCGTCGGTTCGTTCATAGACGAGGTTATCGGCGAGATCGAAGCTGCGCGTGACGACATTACTCATGGCGTCGACGACCTGGACGCAGCGGTCGAAGCCATCGTACATAAAGGTGGTCTGCGAGGTGGTCGCGGCGTCGATCCGGCGGCTCCGCACAAGGTTGCCGTTGGCGTCGTAGTCGAAAACGTCCATTGCGCTCAAGCCGGTTCCCGGGGCGCGGAGTTCGCTGAAGGGCAAGCCGCGTTCGTCGTAGGCGTAGGCGACGATATTGTCGGGTTCCGCTCCGCCAACGGCCTCAGGCAGGCGATGCAGCGCGAGGCGGCCATTGGCGTCATAGACGAACTGGTTGGTGACCATGCTTTGCTGGAGCGTGTGCGCCGCTTCATGCGCGATCTGGGTCGGGCGGTTGAGGATGTCGTACTCGTACGTCGTGGTCCAGTACGGCGGGGTCGGGTCGAAGGCACCGTCCGGCCTGCGGTTCTCGCGGTCGATGCGGATCAGATTGTTGTTCGCATCATAGAAGAAGGTCGTGCGAACGCGCTCGCCGAAGGTCGCGCCCTGGGTTTGCCGAGGGACGGTGATCGGCTGGTTGAGTGCGTTGTAGACGGCCAAGACATCGTTGCCGCGGGGGTCGATGACGCGCGTCGTGTTGCCGCGCGCGTCGTGCTCGAAGACGGTGGTCAGGGCGAGCCCGCCCGGGCCGGCGTCGACCACGCACTGCGCGAGCTGACCCTGAGACCAGGCATACGTGTCGACGCGACGGTGGCCGTTCGCATCGGGCGCGTGGGTGACGGCCGTCAACTGGCCGAATGCGTCGTGGGCATATTCATAGGTCCTCGCCAGCGTGGCGCCTTCCTTGTCCTTGAAGGTGATGCGGCCCATTCTGCCGTGCGCATCGTATTCGGCGGTCGTCACATGACCGCGCGGGTCGGTTTCGGAGGTGACGAACCCCGCCATCTCGACCTTGAAGCCGTTGTTCCTCATCGGCCCGTCATCAGGCGAAGTCAAATCGCTGAATCCCGGGTGCGGGCATTGCGGACAGAAGTGCGCGGCAACCTGGCGGACGACGGTTTCCGAGCCGAAGCGCGGATCGTACTCGTAGGCACTGATGCGTTCGGCCGTATCAGGGAGCCCGTCGCCATCCACATCAACAGGTGTGGGGGCGCGCGCGCGCACGCTGCGGCAGTCGCCGCGCTTGCGCGCCGGCGTGTTCGGTTCCAGATCCGCCTGATAAACGAAGGCGAGCACGTTTCCGCCCGGCAGGCATGCTTCCGATAGCCGGTTGTCGCGGTTCCAGGCGTAGGTCGTCTCGAAAGAGTCGGGATCGGCTTCGCGGAGCTTGCCGACGGGGCGGTTGGCCGTGTCCGTCACCGGCAGGCCGGGGACCGCGCGGCCCGTGTAGGCGCGTTCGGCGACGCAACGGTTGCGGATGTCGAAGGAGACTTCCGACACGTTCCCGATGGCGTCGTTGAGGATGCAACGCATCGTGGCGTAACGGTTGTCGGGTGACGCGGCCTGCGGCATGTAGGCCACGCAGGCCGGCGGATGCGCGCCGCGCTGGAAGGCGATGCAGCGCTGGAATGCCGGCGAGAGCGGATCGAGATCGTACTCGCAGTGCAAGGGCGTCTGCCCGAGCGCATCGACGACGGTCAGCAGCAGGTGGTTGGCTCGGTCATTCGCATGGCCGGAGGTGTAGGTGTAGGAGACCGTCTTGCCTTCCGGGAAATCGTTGCCGTTGGGCGTTCCGACGACGGGCGGCGAGGTCACGGACATAAGGTCGCCGGGGCTTCCGCCGCTGGAGCCGCCTCCGTAGTAGGCGTAGGAGACCGTGCGGCCGGTGGAGTCGGTGACGCCGGCGATGCGTCCTTCCGGCGTGTAGTCGACGGTATGAACGCGGCCGAGCGTGTCGGTGATGGCGGCGAGGCGGCCGGCGCTGTCGTAGCCCAGGGTGAGCGCGTTGCCGTTGCGGTCCTGGATGCGCGCGAGTTTACCGGCGGAGGGGAGGGTGCCCTGCGGGTTGAATTCCCAGAAGCCGGTGTCGGCGAAGGTGAGGCGGAAGACGCCGTCAACGAGGATCCCTTCGCGGAAGATTCCGGGACAGACGAAGGTGCCGTCGGCCTGACGCAGGAAAAGGTCTTTGCGGCCCGTGCCGTCATAGATCCAGGCGGCGGTCTCGCCGGGTTTCACGACGCAGCGCACGTCGTAGCCGTGCGCCCAGCGATTGCCCTGCGGCGTCGGCTCGCCGGTGCGCGAGCGGTAGGTGCGGGTCCAGACGAAGTCGAGGCCGCGCCCCGGAAGATACAGGTCGACGGCCTGCTGCTGAAGTTCGCCCGAGTGAAGAAGGAGGTCGATTACGTCATCGCAGTCTTCGTCGATGCCCTTTTTTTTCAAAACGGTGACATGGCCGCGCGCGACACCATCACAGTCATCGTCCACGCCATGATTCTTGAGGACGGTGACATGGCCTCTGCGCGTACCCTCATTCCACTCCATCGTCTCGATCTCCCTCTTGATCTCGGCGACACGGCCCTCGCGGAAGGCCGCCGCGCTGTAACCTGCTGCCCGTTTGACGTTGACGGCGTTGACCCCCTTTTTGCCGCTTGCACCGGGGCCTGCCGGCGGCCAGCCGGGAGGCTCCAGGAGCATCCGGTACGGGTCTTCCGCCGGATCGACGGACTCCAGCGCTGCGGGCAGCACCGCCAAAACCTGCCCGCTGCCCCCGCTGACAATCTCGATGTCGTAGCGTCCGGCAGGAAGTCCCGTCGGCAGGGTTGCACGCAGGAGGGACGAGTTGACGAATACCGTGTTGCTCAGCAGAACGCCGCCGACCCGTATCTGGTCGCCTGCGTAGTAGTACAGGCCGGCCACGTCGATCGTCGCGCTTTGCGTTTGAGTCAATAATGCAGGCTCGCCGGCCGCAACGGTCGGCTGCGGGAACAGAACGCGAAAGAAGCGCGCGCGCGAGTCACTGGGTGGCACCAGGTATGTGGTCGGGCCGTCTGCTCCCAAGACTATATCCAGAAGATCCCAGTCATCCTGGGCGAGCGGGTCGCGCGCGTGCGCCTCGTATGGCGCATTCAGGATGCCGAGCCAATGAAGCGTGATGGCCGTGCCTTGGCACTCGATGTCAAGGCTGCGTCCTTCAGGCACTGCGGCGTGAGCCGCAACAGTGGCCAGTATCAGGGCTACAAATCCAGCCCACTGTCCACAAGGTGGATCACGTTGGAATTGTTGTGTGTTCTTAATAACCTCCTGTTTTCTGACTGGGTTTCACCTCGAACGCTGAGAGTCTCTTGTTGACCCGGCAAGCAGTCTTCGAATGACCGGACAGTCTGCACACTGCGGCTGACCCTTCTTGCGACCGCCACGGCCTCCGCACGATCGTCCTGCAACCAGCCAGCAGAAGAGTCCGCTGTTCAGGCGAGGCGATCGGCATGCGGCGCGTTTCGATTCGGGGCATCCCGTCACCTCCCAGCACGGCTTGTCCCCCAGCGCCGAACGACGCGCGGAGGCAAGAACGGCAAACATGTGGAGGTACGTCGAGAAGGGGACTGCCCGCCATCCCTGCTCATAGCTTTGGACGGCGCGGGCCGATACGCCGAGCACATCGGCAAACTCGCTCTGCGTCATGCCCAGTGCTCTGCGTACCTCTACGATCACACACGCTGACTGTCCCGCAGAAGGGGGCACGGCCTCACTTGCTGGATCTTGTTTTTTCATGTTTGAAAGCCTCCTCTATGCATCAGGCACCGGCATGTGCTTCAGATGTCACAATGTGACAGTAGCGCAGGCCAACAACCGTGTCAACAGCAAAATGACCAAAAAATGGTTTTTTATGAAAATCCTGTCACCCTATAGGCAAGCGAGCGGTCATGGGAGGCAAAACGGGCACGACCTGATTCGGCCTGAAGCGACTAGATTCGGCGCGAGTCGAGCCGGGTCGTGAAGTCGGCTTAGAGTCGGCAATGGGCAACCCTCCGACGTATGGCGTCCAGCACCTCGTCAAGCCGTTCGCACACGTCTCCAGCCAGTCTGCGCATCACCCTAAACCCATGCTCCTGCAAGCGCCGCGCACTGGCCGCGTAGGTCTCCTGCCACGTCGGCTCCACCGGCACTGCGACCTCAGCCGGCCAACCGGGCGTTGCGCTAAGCGCAACATGATTCGATCGCCGATAGCCTCATACCCACGACAACGGCGACCGAACGTCCGCGCCAGCATCGGCGCCTGGAGATCTGCGTCATCCATCACCCGCACCTCCTGTTTGCCGTCGTGTCGGCGATGAAGCCGTCCGGCATACCGGGCAAAGTTCGTCGCACACCACATTGAAGGCGGGTGACGCGTCCTGTTCCATCAGGCCGATGGACACACGAAAACTCGTGGGCCGCACCTGCACGATGTGCTCAAGGGGTTCCACGCGCGACAGTGGGTATCCAGAGCGCCCCGACTTCGCACTCTCAAAGCGGCGTGCATACACATCTTCGCGACCGCAGAACAACGACCGGAACAGCGCAACCTTGGCGTCTGGAGACGACGCCCCGGTCACAGGTGGCGCGTTTGTGCCTGCCTGTTTCATGGCAACCGGCGACTATCACCGCACATTGGGGGCTCACTTGAGTGCTGAGAGTGGGGCTGTTCTTTCCCGCCCCATTACCACGGCCAGAGCGAAGAGGTCTCATACACCTTAACCAGCTTGATCTGCGCGCGGTCATGTCCTGAACCGATGAATTCGACACGGGTGGCACCGGAACTGAGCAGCGGCACCTTGTTCGCCAGACGGCCCTCGGCCAACACCGTGCGCTTCGCGTCCAACACCTGCCACGAACGGCGGTCGCGGCAGATCAGGCGTTCGCCCGCCTTCAGCGTCACAGGGAAACGCACCGTCTCTCCGCCGATGCTCAGTTGCGGCTCGGACATCGCACCGCACAGCTCGATCTCCAGCGCGGCACGCTCGCCAGGCCGGACGGCCACGTCCCACGCGGCACGGCTGACGTCGTTCGATGCCAGCACGACGTACGGCATCTCGTACTCGCGTTTCAGATGCGTCCAGTCGACCGCACGGCGCGGCCGCTGCGTCCCGAATGGCGTGCCGAATGTCGTCACCGAGACTTCAGCGCGCCCGCCGGCACAAGTCAGCGCGTTGGCCCCCGGGCGCACGACAGGACGCGCATCCGGCGCGCACACCACGCGTGCCAATGGATCGCCCCGCTCGCTGTAATGCGTGAAGATCCCGTCGGGTTCCAGTTCGGCGAATTCGCCGGAGACCAATGTGAAGGGCACGGTCAAGCGCTGACCATTGACGGTCAGCGACGGCCGCTCCAGTTTGACCGGCAACACCGGCAGTGCCTGCACGGGGCTGACCGTCACGTCCACACCACCCCCCGGCGGCACGGCGTTGAGGTAGAAGCTGACCTGCGCGATGTGGGCCATATCCAGATTCGTACGGAACAGCGCATGCGAGCCGGTGCCCCGGTAGGGCCAGACAAACTCGTCCATGCGTGCGGTATCACGTTCGCGCGCCAACAACGTCACATAGCGCCAGCCGGTGAAATCGAGCGTGATATAGTGGTCGGAGAGTGCGCCCATGAATTCGCGCGGACACCCAAGCTGCACGTTGAGCAGCGCACCTGAACCGTCGCCCTTGACCCACAGACCGAAAGCGCCCGTACCACCGATGTTACGGTAAGGAGCAGGGAAGGACAGCGCCGCACGCGCCCAAGCGCCCGTCGCCGTTGTACCGCTATGACCCGCGCGCAGACGCAGGTTACGCGGGCCACCGCGCGTATCGTCGGTTACCTCCGAAAGGTCGAGCCGTACGGCCGACGAAGCTGTGGAGGTTTTGAGAGCGGCAAACTCGTCCGCGCTCACCAGCGGTTTAGCGCCAGGGACGTCCGCCGGTGCGGCGGCGTAAAGCGCCTCTACGCGCACGCACAACGGCTGCTGCGCGGCGGGGTTCAAGACCTGCCAGGCCGCAGAGCCGTCATCCGGGCCGGTGACGCGCTGCGTGTGCATCGTGATCGGCGTGAAACGCCACACGCCGTCGGTGTCTTGCCGCAGACGGAATTCCGCGCCGACTCCGTCGAGGCGCGCCACGGTAGCATCATCAAAATAGCGCGCCAGACGCAGGCGTTCGTACCAGCCCAGCAACGTGAACTGACGTTCCAGATGCACCGGCAGCGGTGCGTGATTGACATTAACGCCTTGAATGGACATCGCGGCATCCAGCGACAGATTCTTGCAGGCGAAATACTCCATCTCGTCCAGATGATGGCCGCGCGCGTAGGGTGTCGCCATGCGTGGCGCCCACCAACCCATTTGCGGCCCGAGGAGATCGGTGTTGCGATACCGCTTGCACACTTTGACATGGTCGTCCTGAAAACGTTTCGCCGCCCAGACAGGATGATCCCACGTGCCCAACCGCGAATGGAACCACCAGTTGTGCGTACCGTAGCAACTCGCCTCGATCACCGGGTCGCCTTCCAAACGACGCATGATGTTGTGGCGCATGGCGTCGATTCCATACCGGCTCATCATGCCTTCAGAACCGTCGAAGTAGAGTTGGTCTAACTTGCAGGCATTGAACACGTGCGCGATACATGCCGAGAGATCATCCGCCAGCGGCGAGTCGGGTTGCGGGTAGAAGGCGATGTAGCGCTGCTGCAGATAATCGGCCTGTGCGCCTGCAGCACGGGCGGCTGGCCGTGTCTTGAAAGCCCCGCGCTTACACGCCTTGAAAGCGTAAGGCGGTTCACGCGAGATCTCGGCATACTGAATGATCTCGCTGCCAATGCGGATCGCATTACCGTTGCCGGAGTAGGTGAAGACCGTGTCATGACGCGCAGAGGGCGGCTCATTGACGTACAGTACGGTGTCGGCCGGTGAAAGCGCGCGGGCCAGTGTGTAACTGTCGAACGGGATCAGATGCGGACTCGCCTCCGGCGTGATCCAGGGATCGTTTGGATCGATACACGCGGTCAGCGTATGGATGCCGGCGCGTAATCCGGCGTCATGGATACGGCGGACCGCGTCCTGCATGTCAGGCAAGCCACGCGGAAAGTAGTTGGTGCGCACCGCATAGTGGCCAAGGGTCTGCCACCAGCCGTGCAGGTGGATCGTCGAGAAGCCGCCGCGCCGCGCAATATCGATCCAGTCATCGGTCGCGGCGTACGCGAGGTCGGCAAAGAGATAGGAGCCACGTACCGACTCGGCCTCCAGCGCCCATGGCCCACCGCTGCGCGAGAACGGCACACCCGCATGCAGGGCCATCGCGCGCAACATCTCCGGCATCCGGTCTTTGGGGCCCGCAGCGAGTCCGGCACGCCAACCGGTGAGCCCATGTGCCGCCGTCGTGGACACCTTCAGCACATCCCCCCGGAGCTCGGTCTCGACCGGCAGTTCGTAGCCGCGCAGGCAGACGGCATCGGTGTCATCCGAGAGCATGTTCGCCATGTCGCCACGATAGGCAGACGTCGCAGCCGGCAGCTCGCAGAAGGTGAGCGCGACCGCATTCGAGAGCGTCAGGGCGCGAACCGTGAAGGTCAGGAAACCGCGTCGGGCATCGATTTCCAGGTCGGCGTCGCCCTGACCGCGCGGGAAAGAGAAGGTCAACCGGCTACCCTGCACGGCGAGGCGCCGTGCCACCAGCCGGCGACCGTCCTTCAGACGTGCACTCACCAACGGAGTGGGGCGCGCCAGCAGTTCACGGCCCGACGCCCGATTGCGCAACGAGACGGCCTGGCCGGCGGCATCGATTGCCAGTTCGGCATATCGGGTTCGGAAACGGGCCGCCGGCGGCTCTGTGGAGGCGACGTCATCCATCAGCGTATATGCGGCGCTGGAACGGCCATCCGCTGAGGCGAGCGCAACGACCTCTCCTTCAGACAATGCGCGCCCATAGATGCGCAGATCATCGAGCAGGCCGTGATGCGAGACCGCTCCGAGCCAGCCGCCCAAGCGCAAAGCGCCGGCCTCAACCGGATACGACCAGGTCGCTCGGCTCACGGGCTTGCCGTTCACGTAGGTGACGAGATGCGGCAACGAGAAGGTCACGCAGAGGTGCGTCCAGGTTCGCTGCGGCAATGGGCCAAGCAAGTGCGCCCCCGTCTCGGCCCACTGCGGTCCCGCCTCCCCGGCACGTGCACCGGGACGACCGAGACGGAACGAGCAAGCGTTGTCGGAAACGAACAGCATCAGGCCGCCCGGACTCCAAGTGTGCGAGGTGAGCAAGTTCGGATAGCGGCGCGGCGCGGGATCTTCCCATGTGGCCCAGACCGACAGGGTGAACTGCGTGGCACCGTTGAGTCCCGGCACAGGCGGCAATTCAGCGAAAGCGTTGGTGCCGCTGAAATGCAGGGCGGTCCCGAACGAGCCCGTGGCCCAGCGGAGCTGCGAAAGCTCGGCTTCCAGCAGGTTGTCCGAGCGGTCGACGGCAAAGGTGCCGCGCCCCTCGTCGAATGGCAACCAGAGCAACAGTGACGGATCCGACGGCGCCGCAGCGCGTCCCCACCCAGCCAACAAGCCGCACACCAGCGTCACAAGCAGACAACCGCGCATATCCCCCCCTTTTTCAAGTGCTATGGTGGCCATTGTGAGAGGAACGCATGCAGGATGCAAGCAGAAGTTGTGGGGAACAAAAGTTACGGGAAGCTCTTGGGGAAACCGGAAATTATTGTCCCCCGTCAGCACTTTTCGAAAGCACTTTTCTGCATGTTGCGCTGACATGCCTCCTTACAGTACACTAAAGAAATGGTGTTTTTTCGCTCTGGAGGAGTATGAAACGTTTTCTTGTAATGGTTCTCTGGGTTCTTGCGGCCATTCATCCGGGTCATGCCGAAGAACCGCAGGAGGGTACGCGGGTACGACGTATTTCTGGACAGCGGCGTGTGAAGCCAGACGAAGTTCCCAGCCTCGAGCTGGTGGGAACGAATGTCGTTTCCTTTGGGGAAGTCACGCCTCTCGAGCGACCGCAGAGCGTTTTCGTTCTGACTAACCGTACGACACAGACACTCGCCATCAGCAGTCTGCGCCGCACATGTTCCTGCATCACATATTCGGTGGACACCATGTCTGTCCCTCCGGGGGGCTGTGCCCGCATCACGATGACCCTCGACTTGACCGGTATCCGGGGATATTTCAAACGGGCGCTCTGGGTCACAATGGGCGCGCCCTCACGCAACCGTATCTTGCTCCAGCAGACGGGCACCGTCATACCGCTGTTTGACGGGCTGCCTGCGGAAGATTTGGTTCTGCGTGCACCGGATCTAGCCACAGCGTGTTGGACCAATACTTTTGTGCTGACCCCGACCGATCCGCGTTTGCGGCTGGAAGCGCCGGTCTTCGCCACCACCAACCACGCGCTGCACCAGACCGCAGTGCTGGCCACCAACGCCGTGCCGCCAGGCGCTTACACTCTGACGGTTGCCTTACAGGCGCTGACCAACGTTCACGCCGAAACACATCTCCTGCTGCCAATCACGGGCATCGCGGGACGTCATGACACGCTCCTGCTCAAAATCAACACCAAGGTTGGCCAGCGCCTGGCGGTCAAGCCGGGCCAGCTCTATTTGCGGGCCTTGGCCCGTCCGACCCTGAACCGCTTCCTGCTGCGGACCGACACCGATTCGGCCGATCCCGCGCTGTTGACCTGGGCACCCAAACTTGAGGGGATGACCGTGACGCCGCAACCGCTCAAGTCCAGGTCTGGCATGCTTGTCGCCCTGTCGCTGACCCCGCAGGCCGTCAAAACCCTGCTGGAGCAACCCGAAGCGACCCTGACGTTCTCCTACCCCGATCACGCCCCCGCAACCATCCGCGTGCTGCCCGCACAAGCCGATGACGAGGATGAAGATGGCCGTGAGACCAACGATGAGGACGGGGATCAGCAGACGCCGGACGAACAGAAGTGAGCGCGGGCGGCAGCGTTCACATGCGGGACGAGCGGTACTGCCGCCGCCCCGTTAGAACGCCGCCAGCAGCCCGTCCGCGACTTTACGCGCGGTCACTTCGTCGGCGAAATGCTGGATCAACACCAGCGCGAAAAGCATGGCCGTGCCCGGCCCCTGGCTCGTGATGATGCGACCGTCTGCGATCACCGGCGCATCATCGTACGCCTGGCCCAATGCATCCGCGCAGGCAGGATAGCAGGTGGCACGGCGCCCCTTGAGCACGCCGGCCTGCGCCAGCACTGTAGGGGCCGCGCAGATGGCGGTCACGAACTTGTCCGCCTCGGCAAACGACCGGACTGCGGCGATAACCCGCCTGTCGGCCGCCAGATTTTCGGTGCCCACCCCGCCGCCCGGCAACGTGATGGCGTCAAAGGAGTCGATCTCCAGTTCGTCCCAAATCGCGTCGGCCAACAGTGTCACGCCGCGCGATCCCGCGACCGAACGGTTGTCGCCCAGCGCAGCCGACACCACCTCGATCCCGCCGCGCCGCAAGACATCGATCACCGTCACTGCCTCAATCTCTTCAAACCCGTCTGCCAAAGGAACCAACACGCGCATCACGTACCTCCTCGCCATTCGGCTCTGTGCCGCTTGTTATAACGCATCCCCAAGATCGGCGCAAGTCGCCCTCATTCCGTAATCCGGGCGGATTCCCCGAATTTCCCGCGGGCACCTGCTCCTGCTTGTCCGGGCAGCGACATATCCACCCTGCATCCCTTTCGCTGACGTGAGAGGAAGTCGAGTCCTGCCGCATTATTACCCGCATGGCCACCCTCGAAAAGGGTGAGCCGAACGCTGGCCGAGGTCGCTCTCAGGTGTACCCTCCTTTTCTGATCATAAAACGGGTCGGTCACCTGGCTCTGCAGGGCTTCCGGGACGCACTCTTTGGCCTCGATCATGGCGATATCTGCTTCGGCAATACGATCCTGCTCGTCCGCCAGCGCATTATATGCGCGAATCGAATGGCCGACGGGCACGCTGCCGGTATGCCCGTCATGAATGCCCGTGGCGATGTAAACCGGCACACCCCGCGCACGTGGCAGGTAGGTGAGTGCCGAGCGCTTCGCGTATTCTTCTCCTCGCTCCGACGGGAGGCCGCCACAGGCAGCGACGATATCGTTAGCGTAGCGGTTTTTTCGTTCGGTCGATTCGGCCTGCCAACGCGCCAGATCGGTGATTGGACAGAACGCTGCGGCACCGGCAAAGACATCCGGATGCCGTCCAACCATCAACAGCGACATGTATCCACCCCCCGAACCACCGATGATGTACACACGATCCGTATCGATCGGGCGGGTTTTCTTCGCCCACTCGATCGTATCCAAGATGTCCTGCACGGCAAGATCGCTGCCGCAGGCCTCCGGACGAACATTTGGCCCACGGAAGTTCGGATAAACCATGGCCCATGCCTGCTTCTTACAATGGTCAATCACACTGGTTGCAGGGGATCGCCAGCGGCAGCTTGCGCTCCATGAATGCAAGACAACGACCAGCGGAACAGGGGCATCCACGCCGGGATCATACCAGTAGAAAGGCTGCTCTGTGCCATCAGCACTGCTGATCAGCGTTCGGAAGCGCGCATCCCATTCGGGATCACCCTTCAGGCTTTGTTTCGGATCGCTGTGCTCAAGAAGCCCGACGATCGGCTGCGAGGCCTCACCCAGCGTCGCTAGTCCCGCCACGACCAATCCTAACCGAAACCGATATCCCATTCTCATATGACCGCCTCCCTGAGTGCCCTGACACGGCCACCATTCACCCCTTACTTTTTACTGGGCTAGAATAGTTTCAGGCGCTGAGTCCGCGCCCACCATCCAGCCACTTCCAACGGTATATTTTCTTCACCTTGCTGTCAACAGGATGTAGCACCAGAAACCAAGTTGAAACGCACCCGCTTCCGTTGACGATGGGGTTCAAAAGTCGTAAGATGGCGGTGTTATCCTCAAAGTGATGCCATTGGCCCGGCGTTTGCGTGCGGACGGTGGAGGCGCTCGGTGCCCGTCCGTGGGCGTGGAGCGATTACGGATGGCATCATCCCGAGTTCATGCAGCGGTGCCCCAAGAGTGTCGTCCTGTCGAACTGGTACTATGACGAGTGTTACGGAGGTTTCGATCCGGCCACGAACAAGACGCCCGATCACAAACGCCTGATCAACTTCTGGGATCTTGAGAAGGCCGAAGCCTTGAGCCAGCCCCGAGGATGAGAACCGGTCTGGGGAAGCATGAACGCTCAACGCTCAACGTTCAAGTGAACAGGTAAAACCATGAATCGAATACAGAAGACGATGAAACAGGTGTCCCGCCACGTATTCTCGCGGCGGGATTTTGTGGCGGGCGCGGGAGCGGCGGCGGGTGTGGCGCTGGTCGACATGTCCGCGCTGGGCCAGCAGGCGACCACGGTTAACGGACCGAAGATCAAGCTCGGGCTCATCGGATGCGGCGGACGGGGAGCGTTCATGGCGAACCTGTTTCGGAAGCACGGCGGCTACGAGATCATCGGGCTTCATGACTACTTCCAGGATCGTGTGGACAGCCTGGCCGCGAAGCACGGTGTGCCGCCGGAACGCTGTTTCACTGGCCTCGACGGGTACAAGCGGTTGCTGGATCTCAAGCCGGAAGCGGTGGCCGTGATGTCGCCGCCGTATTTTCACCCCGGTCAGGCGGCCGACGCGGTGGACGCCGGGTGCCACGTCTATGTCGCCAAGCCCGTGGCCGTGGATGTGCCGGGGTGCCGGAGCATCGAAGCCAGCGGCGCGAAGGCCACGGCGGCGAAGTGCGTGTTCCTTGTCGATTTCCAGACGCGCGTCAACCCGTTCTATCTGGAGGCGGTCACGCGTGTCCACGGCGGGGCCATCGGCGCGTTCGCGTTCGGCGAGGCCTCGTATCAGTGCGGGCGGCTGGGCAAGCACCACATCCACCCCGACGCGGGGACGCAGGAGTCGCGACTGCGGAACTGGGTGTTCGACAAGGCGCTTTCCGGGGACATCATCACGGAGCAGAACATCCATGCGCTCGACGTGATGGGCTGGGTGTTCGGCAAGCCGCCGTTACGCGCCTACGGCACCGGCGCGCGCAAGGTGCGCGTGGATATCGGTGATTGCCGCGACACCTTCTCGGTCATCTTCCAGTATCCCGACGACGTGGCGGTGACGTTCAACTCACGCCAGTTTGACGGCCACGGAACGGCGGAGGGGATTCTCTGCCGTGTCTTCGGCGAGAAGGGGGTGCTGGAGACGGCCTACGGCGGCAACGTCATGATCCGCGGCGGCGAGGGCGTGTTCTACCGTGGCGGCGAGACGAAACAGATCTACGCCGAGGGGGCCGCCGCTAACGTCGCTGCGTTCCATGCCGCGATTCTGGCGGGCGATGTCTCCAACACCACCGTCGCCCCCAGCGTGCAGAGCAACCTCATCACGATCTTGGGACGCACGGCAGCCGACACCGGCCGGGTCGTGACCTGGGATGAGATCGTGAAAGACACAGCGCGGCTGGACGGAAGGCTGGGCGGACTGAAGGCGTAAGGGGGAGAGAACGTTCAACGCGCAACGCGCAACGTTCAACGACGGAAGGAGAAGCTCATGGCTCAGGACATGGAAGCCCTTTATCAGGCGCGGCTGCGGCGGTATGTGACCGCGCTCAACAATCTCAAGCCGGACCGGGTGCCGGTGCGGCCGTTCGCGGCGGAGTTCACGGGGCGCCATGCGGGCTACACCTGCCAGCAACTGGCGCAGCATTACCCCGACGCCTTTGAGGCGATGGTCCGCTGCTGTAAGGATTATGACTGGGACGCCGTGCCCGCGAGCATGGTGTACGTCTGGACCGGCATCACCGACGCGGCCGGCGTGCGCTACTACGGCGTGCCGGGGGTGGACGTGCCGCCGGACTGTGGCTTCCAATACCGGGAGCCGCCGGAAGAGGCGGCCTTCATGCGTGAGGATGAGTATGATCGTCTGATCGACGACCCGACGGCTTTCTTGTACGAGGTGTGGCTGCCGCGCGCGTCGCGCGTGATCGCGGCGGCGGGCGAGCCCGTGACCTTCCGGCACAACGCCGCGCTGGTCTCCGCTGCTGTCGCCATGACGCAGTATTTTCAGGCCTTCGGCCCGCACTGTGCCCGCTTGCGCAGCGAATGCGGTATGCCGGGCGCGCTCGCCGGCATCTTCAAGGCACCGCTGGATATCCTCGGCGACAAGCTGCGCGGCTACATCGGGCTGACCCTGGATCTCTTTGAGCGGCCCGAAAAGGTGATGCGGGCATGCGAAGCGCTCATGCCGCATCTCCACTGGGTTGCGGCGACGACGGCCGACCCTGCGTCGCAACTGCCGATCGGCTACTGGATGCATCGGGGCTGCGTGCCGTTCGTGCGCCCCGACCAGTTTACGAACATCTACTGGCCGACAGTGCGCCCGATCATCGAGGAGCTGTGGCGCGGCGGGCACCAGACGATGTTCTATGCCGAAGGCAATTGGGATGCGCACCTCGAGGCCTTTCGCGAACTGCCGGACCGTAGTATCGTGTATCACATCGACCGCGGCGATCCGCTGCTGACTCACCGTAAGTTGCACGACAAGTTTGCGTTGAGCGGCGGTCTGAACAATGTCACGCTTGCGATCGGCACGCCGGACCAGGTGCGTCAGGAGGTTCGTGCGCTGATCGGCACGATAGGCCGGGAGGGCGGCTACATTCTGGATGCGAGCGCCATCATGCAGAACGACACGCGCCCTGAAAATATGCGGGCGCTGGTCGAAGCCGCCCACGAGTACGGCGTCTACGGGCAGTCTGACCCTGCGCCCGAACCATTGCGTGTTGCGCCCAGCACGGTCACGACGGCGCACACGTGGCCGGTGGCGATTGGGCGCCCTCCAGGTGTGTGCGTGCCATGGGAAGAGCGGCGGCGCGAATTGGGTGCCCCGTTGCAGGGTAGCGAGGAACTGGCCGAGCGGGTCTGGCGTGCGGCGGATGCGGGCGGCGCAATGTTTATCTGGCAGATGCTGCTCTCGTTCTGACGGGCCCAGGAAAGGGCTTGGTTGCTGAAAACGCAATCTGTTACACTGGCCCCATCATAATGGAGAATACTCATGCGACCCATGATCTGTGCGATAGGGCTGATGTTGGCTTGCGCGGTCGGCGCGGACCATGAGATGCGCACGTGGACGAGTCGGACAGGCGGCAGTGTCATCGAAGCCTCGCTTGTCAAGGTGGAAGGTGGCATCGTTACGCTCAAACGGAAGGACGGGATCACGGTTCAGGCGAAACTGGACGCCTTGTGTGAAACGGATCGCGCGTACGTTGCCGATGTCACCTATGTGCCGCGCGAGATCAGGGTCGTCTTCAGGCGCGAGCGGATGGGCCCCGGATATGTCGAGTCAGGATCCTCAGACGAAGTCACGTATCGTGATAGCGCGGTGTTGATGATCGATCAAGCGATTGGCGATGCGCCGACTGATCTCAAAGGTGACACGACTTGGTCGATCGAGTCGGTCGACGCGCTGGGAAATAAGATTCTGCCGCGCCGCGAAGGTGTCGGTGACGCTTTGACGACCGACGGTCAGTTCGTTTTTGTCACCTACCGCGTCAGGAACGACTCGAACGTGCCTGTTGAGGTCCCGTCCCCTACGCTGTATGACCGGCAGGGAAGATCCTTCATCCAGACCGAGCGCGGTTTCGCGCAATACTACATTCCCGAGGGCGCGCTGTTCGCGGGGGTCGATTGGCTGCAGCCCGGATTCACCAAACTGTACTGTGCGTTTTATGAGCTGCCGGAGGATGCCGAGCCGGTGGCCGTCGAAGTGTTCCCCTCAGTGGTTAAGACATTCATGATCCGCCAAGTCAGGCGAAACGGCGGGAAGTTGCGCGGGAAAAAAATTGCGCTCGCGTCGTCCATGCTGCGCCCGGCCGTCGCGTCCTCGGCCGGCGACGGTGCGGTGACTGCGGATGCCAAGCCCTCATTGTTCATGCGCTGCACGCGCGTGGGGCAGTCTGGCGATTCAAGCGGCCAGTGGTATTTTGATCGCGCCAAAAAAAGGTCGCTGACATACGGCATCGAAATGCGGGTGCTGGGCACTGAAACCCGTCCTGTCACGGTGAAGGCCTTTTACATCGGTGAAGCCTCCGGCAACCGGGATCTGGTGGTCGACAAGAAGGAGCAGACGGTCACACTGGAGCCCGGCAAGGTCGTGCGCGTGACCGTGCAGTCCGACGAGATTGAAGAGCAAACTTACTACTATTATTCCTTGCGGGGCCGCGAACGGCTCAGCGGGGCGAAACTGAAAGGTGTAGTTATCCAGGCATGGGCCGGTGGCTCCCTGCTGTCAAGCTGGGCGTCATTGAGCCAATGGCGGAAATATGCCGATCTGCCGGATATTGTCAAAGAGTTGGGCGAAGTGAAAAGGGCTGAGGAGGGACTGTGACGCTGAGCATGGGTTTGCGAATGGTGGCGGTGTGGCTGGTGTCGGGGGCGGCGGCGTGCGCCTTGGCGGAACGGGAGATTTATGTGGCGGCGGATGCCGGCGCGGACGGCGATGGTAGCCGCCGCCGTCCGTATCACAGCCTGGAGCAGGCGCGCGATGCGATCCGCGCCGCCCGCAAAGGCGGTGCCTTGGCGGGCAATGAGGCGGTCACGGTGTTGATAGGGCCGGGCGTCTATCGGCGGCAGAAGGCGTTTGAACTGAAGGCAGAAGACAGTGGCAGCGAAGGTGCGCCGGTGGTCTATCGCGCGCAGAAGCGTGGACAGGCGCGGTTGCATGGCGGCGTGACGCTGGATGCCGCCGCCTTCACGACGGTGACCGATCCTGCGGTGTTGGCGCGGCTTGATCCTGCGGTGCGCGGCAAGGTACGGGTCTGCGAGTTGTCGCATCGGGTATCCGACGCATTCCCGCCGTTCAAGACCGCCTACCGCGGCGTGCCGGCGGCCCCCTGGCTCTATGTCGACCGCCGTCCGATGACCCTGGCGCGCTGGCCCAACGCCGATGCCCCCGAAGCCGGCTGGGCCCGTTTCTCCAAGGCGGTGGACTCTGGCCTGCCCAAACCCGACTCGCCAGATCCCGCGCTGCGCAAGGCGCGCCCCGGCGCGTTTGAGTTCGACGACCCGCGGCCCGCGCGCTGGAATCTCGAACAGGGGGTCTGGCTGCTCGGCTATTGGACGCACGACTGGTTTGACGAGGTGATCCGCGTGGCCGCCTACGACCGCGACAAGCGGGTCATCACGCTGGCCGCCCCGCACAACTACGGGATCATGGGAGGAACGTGGGGCGCGGCCAAGCGACGCTTTTTCGCCTTGAACGTGCTGGAGGAGTTGGATGCGCCGGGCGAATGGTATCTGGACCGCACGGCCAAACGTCTCTATCTCTATCCGGATGGCCCGCTCAAGGACGCCTCGATTGTCCTGGCCACGCTGACCGAGCCGCTGGTCAAGATCGATGGCGCGCGCCATCTGGCCTTCATCGAGTTGGCCTTTGAGTTCGGTCACGCCTCGGGCCTCGCGCTGCAGGACGCCGAACAGGTCGAGATCGCCGGCTGTGTGGTCGCCAACTTCGCCGGCGGCGGCATCTCGGTCAACGGCCGCGCCAACACGGTGCGCTCCTGCGACCTCTTTAACCTCGGCACCTTCGGGATTCAGCTCAACGGCGGCGACCGCAAAACGCTGACGCCGGCCGGCAATCTGGCCGAGAACAATCACGTACACCACTACGGACTCTTTCAGCGGACTTACGCGCCCGGCATCGGCGCGCAGGGCTGCGGCCAGATTGTGCGCCGCAACTGTATTCATGATGCCCCGCACAATGCGGTTCTCTACGGCGGCAACGAGCATCTTTTCGAGCGCAATGAGATCTACCGCGTCGTCATGGAGACCGGCGACGCCGGCGCCTTCTACACCGGGCGCGACTGGACCAGCCAGGGCAACATCCTGCGCCACAACTTCATCCACGACCTCGGCGGCGGCGACGACAAGCACGTGAACACGATGGGCATTTATCTGGACGACTGCGACTGCGGCGACACGCTGGAGGGCAATGTCTTTTACCGTGCCGGACGGGCGCTGATGATCGGCGGCGGACGCGACAACCCGGTGATCAACAACCTGGTGGTGGATTGTCCGATCGGCCTGCACATCGATTCGCGCGGCATGACCTGGAAGCAGTGGAACAACCCCAACGATCCGAGCTGGAAATTAGAGGCGAAAGCCCAGGCTCTCAACTACACCCAGCCGCCGTGGAGTGAGCGTTATCCGCGTCTCGCCAACATCATGAACGATTCGCCACGCGAGCCGCTCTACAATCCGATTCGCCGTAATGTGTTCGTCGACTGCACGCGCAAGGTGTGTGATTTCGACGGCAACGTCAAAAAGCTGCTCGACAAGTTCGAGATCGCCGATAACCTGGTGGTGAACACTGCGGGCGCGACCAACGGGATCGCGACGGCCGAGGGGGTCAAGGGCTTCGCGCATCTGGCGGGCACGGCCGACAAGCCGGTCGATCTCGGCTTTGCCGACCGCGCGGCCGGCGACCTTGCGCTGCGCCGCGGCGCGCGCCTGCTGAAAGAGCTGCCGGCCTTCGAGCCGATCTCGTTCGACAAGATCGGGCTCTACAAAGACACGTACCGCCGCCGGTTGCCCGCTCGCTGATAGGGCGCGATGAAGGATGATGAGGCATGGGAAGGTTCTCCACATACCTGCACACGATGCGGATTCTGGTTGTTGGTGTCTTGCTCTGTGCACGCGCATTTGGCGGCGTGCACATTGCGGAAGTGCTGGCGGACAACGAGAACGGTATCCGCGACGAGGACGGCGACCGTGAGGACTGGATCGAGCTTTACAACGACGGCGATGCGGCGGTCGTGCTGGATGGCTGGTGGCTGACTGACAAGGCCAACAACAAAACCCAGTGGCGCGTGCCTGCGGTGTCGATCGCGGCGCAGGGGCAGTTGCTGATATGGGCGTCGGGCAAGAATCGCGTGGATCCGCTTCAGCCGCTCCATGCCTCCTTCAGCCTCTCCAAAAGCGGTGAATACCTCGGCCTTTACCGGCCCGATCCCGTGACGGGGCAGCCCCTCTTGGTGGACGAGTTCGCGCCTTCCTTTCCGGCTTTGCCGCCGGATGTCTCTTACGGAAGAGGAAGGGCCGTCAACGTCTCGACGCTGATACCCTTTGGCTCTGTCATCCGTTATCGTGTCATCACACCTGCCGAAGGTGCCGCCGTCTATTCAGGGACGGCCTATGCGTCGGGACAGGTCGGACAGGGTCAGCCCGGCGGTTGGAACGTATCACCCGCTTTCAACGATACGCCTTGGGCCGCCGCCCAGATGGCGGTCGGCTGGGACAACCAGAACAAGTACACGTATGGCACGTCGCCCTCCGGTAACATCAAGTCGGCGCTCTATAACATCAACACCTCGCTGCTTGTGCGCAAGACGTTCACAGTGGCCTCGCCCGCCGACATTGCCGGGATCACGTTGCGTGTCCGCTACGAGGATGGCTTTGTCGCTTTTATCAATGGTGTCGAGGTGTTGCGTGCCAACTTTTCCGCGGATCCGCTGGCGTGGAACAGCAAGTCCCAATCGGCGTTTGACAAGCCCAGCGCGCCGCCTGAGATTGAAATTACGCTGGGAGCCACGGCCGCGGGGATGTTCATGCCCGGGCCGAATGTCTTGGCCATCCAAGGGCTCAACGCCTCCAACACCTCCACGGATTTCTATCTCGATGCCGAACTGTCCGCCATCAGTATCGACCAGACCCTGGTGCTCGGCTATCTGGCCGAGCCCACGCCCGGCAGCGACAACAGCTCGCCCACGGCGGGCCCGCTCCTGTTCAATGCGACGCCCGAAGACCCGAATGTGCCGCGTCCGCTGGGGAATGCCGCCAGTCCGCCGCTGACCGTGACGGTGCGCGCGATGCCGACGCGGAACCCGCTGGCCAGTGTTTACGTCTACCATCGCAAGATGTGGGACGCGGAGTCGGCGGCGATCCAGATGCGTGACGACGGCGTCGCGCCGGATGCGGTGGCGGGTGACGGCGTGTTTTCCGCGAACCTGCCGACCGCCGGTGTTGCGCCCGGTCAGATGTTCCGCTGGCGCTTCGAAGCGCGTGACACAGCGGGCTCGGTCACTAAGTTGCCTGCCTATCTCGACCCGCTTGACGCACCGCAGTACTTCGGTACGGTGGCGCGGGATGCCTCGACCGGAGCCAGCCAGCTCCCGGTCTTGGAATGGTTCGTGTCCGGTGCCCCGACCAATGGGCCGGCCGCAACCGCAATGCGTGCCTGCTGTTACTATCTCAACCATTTTTACGACAACATCGGTATTTCGGGGCACGGACAGTCATCGACGGGATTCCCGAAGAAAAGCTACGACTTCGATTTCACGAAGGAGAAGCGTTTCCTGTGGCGCGACGGTGAACGGCGTGTCAAGGACATCAACCTGCTTTCGAACTATGCGGACAAGACCAAAGCGCGCAACACGATCGCACACTGGCTCGGCCAGCAGGCCGGCACGCCATACCATTTCGCCTTTCCGGTGCGCGTACAGCTCAATGCCGATTTCTTTGGCGTAATGGACATGGTGGAAGACGGCGATGACCGCATGCTGGAGCGCAACGGGCTCAATCCGGATGGCGCGCTGTACAAGATTTACAATACGGACAACGTGACGGGTTCAGAAAAGAAGACGCGCAAAGAGGAGGGATGGGAGGATCTCCACGCCCTGACGAATGGTTTGGCATCATGGCGGTCGGCCGACGCGCGGCAAGTCTATGCGTGCGATCACTATGACCTTGCGGCCGCGGTCAATTATATCGCCGTCCGTTTTCTCAACAGCGATACAGACCACGGTCACAAAAATTTCTACCTGTACCGCGATACCGGTGTGACCGATGAATGGCGGCCGATGGTCTGGGATGTCGATCTCTCTTGGGGACATGTGTTCAATGCGACGGGGGCAAACAATCCGTATGGGGTGAATCTGGGCTATTTCGATGACAAGCTGGTGACGACCGCCGGCTTTGCGGGCGGCGGCAACGTGGCCTATAAAATCATCTACGAGGTGCCGGAAAACCGCCTGATGCTGATGCGCCGCATCCGAACGCTGATGGACCGTTGGGTGCAACCGCCGGGCACGGTGAACGGCGTCTTCGAAACCCGCCTGCGGGAGATCGCGGCGCAGATCGACCCCGACCCTGCCGATCCCTCCCCATGGACGGACGGCGATCTCGATATGGCCAAGTGGGGGATCCACAGGTATTTTTCGACCAACCGCCCGCGCGAGGAGGTCGAGCGCGTGATCACCGAGTACCTCGCCCCGCGGCGTGCCCATCTGTTCAACACGGGCTCGGGACGCGTGACTATGAATGGCACGACGATTCCCGACGCGCCGCAGGTCAACGCGCCGGGCATGGTGGTGATCGACTCGCTCGACTTCCTGCCCGCCAGCGGGTCGCAGGCGGAGGAGTACGTGATCCTGCGCAACACGACCGCGCAGGCGGTCGACC
>Ga0208461_1001133_pt1 | contig 24798 bp, 20 predicted proteins | sample AD_JPNTR4_MetaG_FD_184448 | JGI IMG/M metagenome (GOLD analysis project Ga0208461, IMG submission 184448) | Active sludge microbial communities of municipal wastewater-treating anaerobic digesters from Japan - AD_JPNTR4_MetaG (SPAdes) (version 2) | ecosystem: Engineered > Bioreactor > Anaerobic...
TTCTCGTTTGTCTGTTGTACCTCCAATATGAGAATGAATCAGTAATTTATTTTTTGCATCAGCTGCTGCTTGAATATTAAAACCAATACCAGAGATGTTATTTGTCAGCATAAGGGCTCGTGCATCCTTGTCTGTAAGACTGATTTGAGATTCTCCACTATCTTTAAGAGCCTTGTTTAGTTCCTCATATTTTTTACGTCTGTTAAGTTTCAATTGAATCTTTTCCTTGAGCATTGCCTTATCCTCTGCATCAGACTCGTCTAATTGAGCTTCATATTCTGCAACTTTTTTGTCAATGTAGTCGAGGTGCCTGTCTATCTTTTTCTGAGTAAAGTTTTTTCTAATACTGTTTTGTGCGAAAATCTTAAATGAATCAATTGCAATTGTTTCTCCCTCAATTAGGTCTAAATCTTTAAGCATCAAAACAAACCTCTTGAAAGTTGCTGTAAATGCGTTGGAATTTTCTTAGCATCTTTTCGCAATTCAGCTTCTCCATATTATAATTCCGGAGCATACTGGACCACTATTCGAGCGGATACTGAACCATTTTTAGTGAAGTTGGATAAAATTTGTGCGATTTTGATTAAAGTTGTGCCAGTTTGTGTCGATTTGACTCAAATTCGTGTAATTGGAGCGCTAATCGTACAAAGTATGCACGATTCGACACAAGTTTGACTACTTTTTCCACAAATGAGGCAGCAACTCTTCCAAGTTTCTTTTTTCTTTAGTGTAGGGGTATATTTTTGAAAGGACATCCTCAAGCCATTCTGAAGGATTTACTCCTGCAGCCTTACAGGAGCCGAGCAGAGAGTAAATAATGGCAGCTCTTGTTGCTGCATCTGCATTGCCGCAGAAGAGATAGTTCTTTCTACCTATAGCCAGCGGACGAATGGCATTTTCAACAAGATTATTGTCTATTTTATATCTTCCGTCAAGATGATATCTTGATAGTTTAGGGAAGATACTATATGTATAAGCTATTGCTTTGGCTATTCTGCTCTGTGGAAGAAGATTATTGTAATTGTCATTAAGCCACTTTTCAAAGGTAACAAGTATAGGATATGCCTTTGTCTTTCTTAACTCTCTTCTCTGTTCAGGTGTAGCCCCCATCTCGTCTGCCTCCCTCTCAATTGCATAAAGAGACTGTATCTGCAGCAGAGCTTGTCTTGCCAGTTTCTCGTTTTCCTGTAGTGCCTCGTCGAATTTGCGTCTGGCATGTGCCCAGCATCCAAGCATCAACTTGCCATCGAGTGCCTCAAAGCGCTTGTAAACCTGATAACCGTCACTCTGTATGGCGCCTTTGAAGCCGTGAAGAAGAACCATTGCCGTCTTCTCAGAACGGGATCCTCTGTCATAATGAAAGAAGACTTCTCCATTATCAGGGTTGCGCACAACCCAAATATAACCTTTCACAGCACGCCGCTTATCATTATCTATCACCGGTATGGTACTCTCGTCAACCTGTATGTAATCGGTAGACAAGACCCGTCGTCGGAGATGGTCGTAGAGTGGTCTGAGCAACTCGCAGCTCTGGGAGAACCAGTCTCCCACTGTGGAAGAGCTTATCCGGACTCCAAGATCTGCGAAACGAGCTATCTGCCGGTGAAAAGGGATGTGATAAAGGTACTTCTGGATGATTATTTCACTCAAAAGGCTCGTATCTGCCATACATTTGTGGATGGGACTATCGGGAAGTGGTGCTATCACTACTGCAGGTCTCTTTTCTTGCTGTTCGTCTATCTCGGTTAACTGATTTTTAAGAGCATACTTTTTACGGATAATTCTCTTAATAAAGAACTCAGCAGGTTTATAAGCCAGTCTGTTTGTCTGCTCTTCACCAATACAAACATACTCCTCAAAATCTATCCCTTCAGGCTCTATTATAGTCTCTTCAACACGCAGGTTTTCAAAGGATATATCCTTACGAGGTGTACGAGGCTTCTTAACAGTTATCGTTCTGGTTATCAGCTCTTGCTCTTGTTTTGCAGCACTCTCCAGCTCCTCTCTCTCCTTGTCACTAAGCTGCTCTCCAAAGATATCCAGTTGTCGGGCATCAGGATCTGAGTTGATAAAGCGTTCGCTCATCTTACCAAATAACTTCTTCCTCAACCAGGTAAGTTCATACTCTAACTTGGAAATATTTGATTCAAGTTTTGTAATGTTTGACTCAAGACCGGTAATGTTTGACTCAAGGGTAGAGACATTTGATTCCAACTTTATGACATCTGATTCAAGAGTGGATACAACCTCCTCCTTTGCGGCCAGCTGACTGCGAAGAGACTCTATCTCCGCTGTCATTCTCTCTATATCCTGCAGGGTGTATCCGGAACTCATAAAACGCTGTAATTATCTGATACAAAGATAATAACAATATTTCAGATGACCAAATAATAATCAACATTTTATGCTAAAAATTTACTCTTTTTAACCTCTTCAATCTTGTTGAAGGATCATCAATAACTCCCTCTACCATCATTACAAGATCTAACCACTCCATTGTGACACTACCTTGCTCAGGATCTCTTGAGGGGAGGCGGAAGCGTCCCTCTTCAAGCAGTTTTGAGTAGATGACAAGACCGCCGGGCTCCATGTGAAGAAGTTTAATCCTGTTACGGGATTTATTGATGAAGATGAAGACATCTCCATTGCGTACATTGAGCCCCATAATATTTGTTACAAGACCACTAAGGGTATGAAAGCTCTTTCGCATATCCGTAGGCTCGCTGTAGAGCAGATAACGCATGCTGTCATTGAGACTAAACATTGCGTTTGCCTGAGGTTGAAGCAATGATGGAACTTACCATTAATGTGTCCATGATACCACGGATACGGAACTCTGCTCCGGAAAGAGTGCGAAGCTCTATCTCTATCTCGCCCTGGCCTATTAACGGCTGTCTTGCCTTTTTAACTCGTTTTGAAGGCTTGATTAAGTCTCCGGAATGGAGATCAATAGGCAAGAACTGTCCCTCTGCAATAGATGAAGGCTCTTTTAACTCTCTGGATCGGCGCTTCCAGTAGTAATACTTGTGATGGCTAACACCTCTTGACTGAAGAAAAGTTCTAATATCTGTGGAGGATGATAAAAAATCCCGTTCCAAAAGTTCATATTCCGATAATGTCATGGCTCTTAATTTTTAAACAAAATTAAAAAGCAATATCAGAGGTTACAATATGCATTTTGCCGGATACTTACGCTGTAAATGCGTTGGAATTTTCTTTTCTGAAATAAGCAATAGTTCTGAAAGAGGGAGTTAACCCTTTTAGCAACCACCACAGTTCAACATTAACTTTACATGCGTGTTCCAATTTCCTGGATGATCTTATGGAATATTTATACCCATATAAATAAAGCTTAAGTAACATTGCAGGATCATAAGGTGGTCGTCCCTCATTCTGTGTAGTCGAGTGCTTAAACCCGAGTTCTGCAAGAGGAAGTAAGTCTACAAATAGATCAATAACTCTTGCCCAGGAATTTTCCGGAACCAATTGTTCTAAATAAATAATTTGGAACTGATTTCTATCTTCACCAATAACATGTTGCATATCTAACTAATTAAATTACTGTTAAATATACAATTTTTCCATCAATAATACAAGCTATTGTAGAGCATTTTTAATGTGTAATTGTAAAAGATTGGAATTAGTTTTTGCACAGACTCTCGGATGCTTACGATAAACAGAGCGGGACGAAATGCCCAGTTTGTCAGCAATTTCATCAACAGTCAATGAGTTGTTGGCTGTGAGCATTTTCATCAGCCGGAGGAGGCATTCTACTTTGGGTTGATTCATGTTAGAAGTATGGAATTGACATGGCCTTAATTATAAATTATCATAGAATTGTTTTATCTTCATAGCTATCATTTTTCTTCGTTCGAGCAAAAAATCTTCATAATGAGAAAAATCCATTTCTACAATATTTTCCGGAATGCAATTTACCCTTAAATTCTCTTTTAAGATTTCGATATCGGTTATATTTCCTATTTTCGGATCTTTGGTTTCGCACTGAACGAATACCGTCCTAAAGTATTCGCACGGAGGTTTTTCGCCAACCGATATATTTGTTTGGGTATCAAAATAGGTATAGTTTGCAATCTGATTATATTTTGTTTTATCGGTTATCCCGTTTTTCTGCAAGTATCCCTTGGGAAAAATATGATGAACATCCCCCATCGTAGTTATCAAATCTCTTACTTTGGTTCCGTTCATGAAAAGCGAATTGTCGTTGTCCCGTACTTGGGAAGCCAAAAAAACATTGAAAAAGGGACTGTTTATGGCAGAAGTTTCTAAATTCTGAACCAACCCGATTTTCCAAAACACATCCGATAAATTGGCTTCTTCAATTTCTTTGAAATATTCCACAAAGCCTTTTTCCGCTATTCTGGAGATATCCATATCCATCACGGTTTCAGGGGAGGTGATGTATCTGCTTGTCAGGGTAGAAAGAACATACCATTTTGTAACGTAACGTTTTATTTGGGTTTTATCGATTTGATTATTCTTGTTGAGAATAAGATAAAGCGTGTAGGCGAAATTCAACGTCATTTGAGAGTTAATAAGCTTACTTGAAATGAATCCTGCCGATTTGATTGCAAGAGCGAAGTTGGAAAAAGAAAATTCGTTCATGAAATCCATAACTCCTTCCGACAGTTTCATAAAAGAATCTTCGGCAATTTCCTCCTTATAATCGCGTGTTTTAAAATCTCGTCCTCCAAGCAGACTCACTAAGTCTTTCATTTTTGCCCTGTCAAATTTACACATGAATGAAACGCGTAAAATATCGTCATAACTTGGATCGTAGATGCCATCCCTGTCATCTTTCAGCCATTTGATTCGAGGTGCATATTGCGATTCCATAAAAACTTTGTCTTTGCTCATCTCCTGATACCACTCAGGGTGGACGGCCAAATGCGAAAAATAGTCGATTGCCTTTCGCAAAATATTGCCGCCAAATTTCTCATTGGCCGCAATCTTCGACATGGCAAAATCGGCCTGATTCAGCTTTGTTCCCTGACTGTTGATCCGGATAAATATTTCGGTTACTTCATCAATCGTTAGTTCTTTGTCCAGGGTAATGATGCCAATTTGGCGATTCTTTATTCCTATCAGCTCGTCCAAAATATCATGCAATTTATCGGGATCTATTTCGGGATTGTGCTCGCAATAGTTGTTGACAAAACTTCCCCTTTTGAAATCGGATTTAAACACCTCTGCAATGTCTGCAATCCATTTTTTGTCTTTCAATACCGCATTATCCTGCACTTTAAAAACCTCTTCATCATTTACAGCCGAAGGGTTAAAGGAAATTTTAATTCTTTTCTTTTCGAAATCCGCATCAATTACTTCCATTCCCAATATAGCTGTCAAGAGAGCCGTTACACGCTGTTGGCCGTCGATCATTATTTTTTTGCCTTCTGACAGTGTCCCGTCTTTCAGTTTCAGGTTTGGATTCTGAGAAATAATAAGATACCCTGTTGGATATCCATTGTAAAGAGAATCGATCAGATCCCGAACTTGTTTGGGTTTCCAAACAAAAGGTCGTTGGATGTCGGGAATGGCTATTTCTCCCGACTTAATAAAGTTCAAAATTTGATCAATCGAAAGATTGGATGCGTTATATTTTTCTGCCATGACATTATAAGATTATCGTTGAGTGTTAATGCGAATTGCGAATTAATAAATCATAAATTTAGCGGAACAGTTTTCCGCCTGAAATATCCCAAAACTTTTGGAAATAAGCCGTCAATTTTTCGAGTACTGTTTCGCGTTTTTTTGTACGGTCTCCGGTCGGTGTAAAACGCGATACCGGAGGCAGCACTTTCCCGATAGCTGTGCCGGTAGTTTGGATGAAGCCATCGCGAAAAGCGTTGTCGAGGAAGCGGTAAGTTTCATCCCTGCTGAGGCGCTCTTCGTCGATGATGCGGTCGAGCTCCTCTTTTTTCTTTGCCTCCACAAAGGCTTGCCAATCTTCGTCAACTTGCGTAGTAGGGGTTATCGAGTCGATAAACTGTTCGATGAGGTCTTTTTTGTTGCGCAACTCCATACTCGAATCCACCGCCTTGCGAATACTTACCACAATTTCTTTGTCCTTCATATTGCTTTCGTGATATTTGCGGATCAATTCCAAAATATAGTCGATATTGATTTCCACCTGTTTAACGAGTTCCATTTCGAAGACGATATCGTCGTTCACGTTTTCGGCTTCCCCTTTTTTCTTTTTCCGATACTCGTTGTAAAGATCGATGTACATACTTTGATAATCCTGCATATCGCGTTGGGAAAGAATCTCGTTTCCGGCAAATGCATCAAAGGTGGAAAGGATATTCTTCACTTTTAGGATGTTTCCGTAGAGCCGGATAAAATCTTTTTGGCTTTGTTCGCTAACAACAGGTTCCCCTGGCGGAAACTTTTTTTGTAGTTCGTTAACCAATGCAACGTAACCAGGAAATTCCTTGTTTTTATCTTTATAGCCATAGTAGTACTCATCGTAAGTTTTCAGCAACACCACACCGGCAGCATCTTTGTCGCCGAATAGCGATATGCTCTCGTTGGTTGCTTCCTCGAGATTGCGAAAACAAACAATATTGCCGAAAGTCTTCACCGAATTGAGTATGCGGTTGGTACGCGAAAAAGCCTGCATCAATCCGTGCAGGCGCAGATTTTTGTCCACCCAAAGCGTATTGAGCGTAGTGGCATCGAAACCGGTGAGAAACATGTTGACTACGATGAGCAGATCGATTTCGCGATCTTTCAGCCGTTGCGACACATCTTTATAATAATTCTGAAACTTGTCACTCGAGGTGTCGTAATTGGTTTTGAACAACCGATTATAATCCTGAATGGCCGCCTCCAGGAAATCGCGCGAACTTTGATCGAGCTTACTCGTATCTTCGGAGTTTTCTTCATCGATCAATCCCTCCACCTCCGGCTCGTCCTCATTCACACCAAAACTATAAATGAGTGCCACCTTCAATTGCTTGTCGCTTGGCAAATAGGCCATTTGCTTTTTGAACTCGGCATAATACCTTTTTGCGGCATCGATGGAAGCAGTAGCCAATATGGAATTGAAACCTGCCAGACGGCGTTCCCTCAGCTGATAATAGGTATTGCGTTTGGTTTTTTGGTCGAAATGTTCGAGTATATATTTCACAATGTTATCGATACGTTCCAGCGCCAGCAGAATCCGTTCCCTGTCGATGTCCCATACTTTGGTATTCGCAATATTTTCCTGTTCGCGCATGGTACTGACATAATCGACGCGAAAAGGCAGCACATTTTTATCCCTTATCGCATCCACCACCGTATAGGTATGCAATCTTTCGCCGAAGACCTGGTCGGTAGTCATCAAATCGGGACGGATGGCATTACCGGCCAAATTTTTTGCCAAAATAGGAGTTCCGGTGAAACCGAAAAGGTGATATTTCTTGAAACTTTTGGTAATGGCCACATGCATATCGCCAAACTGCGATCGGTGACATTCATCGAAAATGATGACGCAATGTTGATTGAATGCCGGTAAATTCTTGTGTTTTTTGATCAGTATCGACAATTTTTGAATAGTGGTAATAATGATGTGCGCCGCAGGATCTTCCAGTTGCTTCTTCAATACGGCCGTACTGGTATTGCTGTTGGCAGCCCCTTTTTCAAATCTGTCATACTCCTTCATCGTTTGATAGTCGAGATCTTTGCGATCAACCACAAACAGCACTTTGTCGATATAAGGCAATTTGCTCGCCAATAAAGCCGTTTTAAACGAAGTCAACGTTTTGCCACTGCCGGTAGTATGCCAAATATATCCGCCTGCCTGAGGAGAATTGAAAATTTTGTAATTGTTTGTAACGTTTATCTTTCCAAGAATGCGCTCGGTAGCCACAATTTGGTAGGGGCGCATCACCAGCAGCAATCTGTCGGCAGTGAAAACACAATATTTGGTAAGCAGGTTGAGCAAGGTATGTTTGGCAAAAAAGGTAGAGGTAAAATCCATTAGGTCGGGAATAGGCCGGTTGCCGGCATCTGCCCACCACGACGTAAACTCGAAACTGTTGCTGCTCCGTTTCCCCTTAGCCGGTGCCCCGCTTGTAGCTTCTTTAATGTGCGTAAAACGGGTAGTGTTGCTGTAATATTTAGTATGCGTTCCGTTTGAAATAACGAAAAGCTGCACATACTCAAACAGTCCAGTACCAGCCCAAAACGATTCGCGGCTGTAACGTTCGATTTGATTGAAGGCTTCTTTCAGATCCACGCCGCGTTTCTTGAGCTCTACATGTACCAGCGGCAACCCGTTGACGAGGATGGTCACATCGTATCGGTGGCTTCGACTAAGCTCATCCACCGAATTACTAGGCTCAAGTGCCGCATAGGTTTCCGGAGTGGGGACGAAAGGTGAGGTACTGCTGTATTGGTTGATCACCTGCAAGCGATTGTTGTGGATGTTGTCCTTGTCGATGAGATAAATGTTTTTCATCGCTCCGTCGTCGCATTGCAAAAGCTGAATGTAATCTTCCTGAATAATGGCCGTTTTCTTCTCTATCCCGTAATTGCGGTTTGCGATTTTGCCGTTGAAAAACTGTTCCCATTCGGTATCCGAAAATCGATAATTATTCAACAACTCCAACTGTCTGCGCAAATTGGCAATCAAATCGTTTTCCGATTTTATGGGCAAATATTCGTATGCTTGAGCTTGCAGCTGTTCGATAAAAGTCCTTTCGAGTTCGGCCTCACTCTGAAAAGTAGTTTCCTTGCGGTATTGCTGTTGGTATTCGCTTACAACAGTCGATTCGGTATTTTCGGATAATAAGTCGTACATTATAAATACTGATTATTTTAACAATTTGCGATATCCTTATGAGCATAAGTGCCTCCATATCGTCCTGCTTTTGAATACAAACCGATTGCACTTGTTCGTTCCACAAATTCTTTTACACTGATTTTGAAATTGTTGAGTCCGGATTTACTTTTAATTATGGCGAATTCGCCATAATTAAAAAGAGGGTTGTTAACTTGTTCCCAAATACCCATGTATTCCAACGTATTTCGATTTCGCAGCCAATCGGTAACAAAAAAATCACCGTCTTTTGCTTTTATCATATCTGTGATGCAAATGTATTCTGCATTATTTGCTTGAACAACAGTAATCTCGGTATCCTTTACCTGAATCTTTGCCATGATTTTCGATGTTTTTGATCCCTATTCATTTACTTTTTTGAAGTTGAGCAATTTCCCACGATAGTACTCGTATTGTTTGCGGCGTGCTTCAATTTCGGCCGGTAAACCAATCGAAATGTCGTTCACCAAACTATCGAATTTATCCAATATTTCCACAATTCTCTCCTGCTCAGAAAGGGGCGGAATAGGGATTTTCAATCCTCTTACAAAACTTAAATTTGCCATCTTTAATTTATCTTGTGACAAATCTGTAAAAGTTTTATATAGTGCATTGCATGAGTAAAATAGATATGAAGTGTTTAGTTTGTCGTTATCTAATGGGTATAATCCCGCAACATTTTGATTTGTACTTGCTTCAAAAGGTAAATATGCCACTTTCCCAATTGTTGCACCAACCAAAGCAATAAGAGTAGTTCCTTTTTTAAACATCTTTGCCGAAGAATTTCTTAAACCTTCTTCTGTTATAAAATCAGTTATCTCTTCAACTCCTTTTTTATTTTTGCAGACTGTAGAGCCAAGCCATTTTATAGTGCCACCATTCCAATATTCAGCTTTATTTTTTGACGGAGTTCCACCTGACTGTATATTGCAAACTTCTCCAAGTGTTTTCCATTCCACTTCTACGCCATTCATCAACCACTTGCCATCCACTTCTACGGGGGTTAATAATTGGTTGCGGTAGTATTCGTATTGTTTACGGCGTGCTTCTAATTCTGCTTCTAATTCTGCTTCTAATTCTGCTTCTAGTTCTGTAAATTTATCGAGAATTTTTACAATTTCTTCCTGAACAGGAAGAGGGGGTACGGGAATGAGGAGTTTTGCAATACTTGAACCATGAACATGTGGTACTCCGCTACCTCTTTTTGTATTGTGTATTTTTTCTTGATTGTGTTTTAAAAAATAATAGACATATTTAGGCGTTAGCAACTCCATATCAGGATTTACAGAAAACGAATCAGATAAAAAAACAGGTATAGTCCAATAACTTACGAAACCTGCATAAGCTCCAGAGCCTGAAACTGTTATCGTTTCCCCTGTTCTATTTGATTTATCGTGATAATAAGAGGGTTTTTGACCCCCTGCTATTACAGGGACATCACCCTCTGTAACATCCTTTTGAGTTATGGAATTACCTCTCTGAAATTTGCAAACTTCTCCCAATTCTTTAAATTCCACGCCGTTGGGGCAATATTGAGCGATCAGTTCATCTATTTTGTTCATGTTGTTGAGATGTTATTTTGGTTTATCATCTTTGAAAGAGAGGTTTCTTGCTTCGCTCGAAATGACAGGCTTGCCGGGACGAGATGAGGGGTCATCATTGAGGGAAACTCTTCATAATAAATACAATATTCGATATTATATTTATCTGTAAATGAGTTTTTTATCAAATGATTTTTGTGTTCGTAAATCCTACGACACAAGTCGTTTGTAACACCAATGTAAAGTGTCGTCCGGTTTTTATTGATCATTATATATACAAATCCGGACTTATTCATTTTTGGGGAGTTTCTTTGTAGATTGTTCAATTTTCTTTTCATCGGTTGCTACGCAGCGTTCCATCTTTTTAATGTCTTCGGCAGGTGGCAGTTCTTCAGGTTTAATGCCGCGCTTGCCCAGCATTTCGCGTACGGTTTTATTGTTTTGCACATGCTCGGTGGTTATAGATGATTCGCCCTGCAAATCTTTTTCGTTTACGTTGTAGTTGGTCATTTCGGTTGCGAGGTTCTTGGCGGCAATGGTAAGGGTAGGCAAAAAATCAGCCAGTGGGCGGGTTGATTTGATGCCCAGGCGCCGTTTCATATCCTCGGTGGTATGTCCGCCAAACAAAGCGGTGTCGCCTTTTGAACGGATACGCCCAAACCCTTTATCGTCAACACCTCGCTCGTAAATGTTTTGCGAGAGTTGTTTTTCGGCAGCCCGTAATTTGTCTCTTGTTTCCAGTCTCGATTTTAGGTTCAAGCGTTCTTCAATGAGTTCAATTTTTCGGGTTTGTATGGCAAAATAGCTTTGGGCGAAGGCAATTTCTTCTTTTTTAGGGTCTCCGTTTTGAGCTATCAGGTAACAGGCAAAACGGGTAAGCATGAAATCTTCTATATCGCGTTTGCCGCCTTTTCCGATTTCAATCATTTTCGTGACCTCACGAAAATGATCGTCCACATTGATACCCTGAGTTTTGCATGATTCTACCGCACGATTTATTGCAACAACGAAATTTTCCCATCGTGCATAGCCCAAAATTGCTTGCAATTCTCGGGCAAACCAAATTTCAACTTGTTCTTTTTGATCGTTTTCAATGTAATGAGCAACAGAATCGAAGGAATTTTTATATTGGGTTATTTTAAGTTTATCCATGATTCAGCATATTTACAACTAGTTTATTATTTAAATCCATCGAATTCGAGGGGGGTAAAATTTGATTATGCTGCACCTCCTTCCAAATCGGCCACAATTTCATCGATAGCTTCGCGAAGTTTTTGCTGGCGGATGACGATCTCGGCAATGCGGGCGTTCAGTTTTTCGATATCCACTTCTTCGGTCTCGTTATTCTGCTCCACGTAGCTGCTCACGGCAATGTTGTACTCGTTTTCGGCAATGTCGCTGTTGGGAACCAGCCGGGCAAAGTGGTCAATATCGTGACGCGCAACATAAGCATCGAGAATTTTTTCGCGATTAGCTTCGCTGAGCTTGTTTTTGTTGCCGCCGCGTACAAATTCGGCTGAAGCGTCGATGAAGAGCACGGCATTGTCTGCCTTGCTTTTTTTGAGTACAATAACGCATGTGGCTATGGTAGTGCCGAAAAACAAATCTGGAGGCAGCTGAAGGACTGCATCCACATAATTGTTGTCGATAAGGTATTTGCGAATTTTCTGCTCAGCACCTCCGCGATAGAGCACGCCGGGAAATTCTACGATGGCAGCCGTACCCGTTGTGGACAACCAACTGAGCATGTGCATGGTGAAAGCCAAATCGGCTTTGCTCTTTGGTGCCAGTACGCCGGCGGGAGAAAAACGGGGGTCGTTGATCAGTAGAGGGTTGCTGTCGCCTTCCCACCGGATGGAATAAGGCGGATTGGAAACGATGGCATCAAATGGCTCATCGTCCCAGTGTTTGGGATCGGTGAGGGTGTCGCCGTGGGCAATGTCGAATTTTTCGTATCCGATATCGTGCAAAAACATGTTGATACGGCAAAGGTTGTAGGTGGTGAGGTTGATTTCCTGTCCGAAAAAACCCAAGCGAACGTTTTCTTTACCGAGGACTTTGGCAAATTTGAGCAAAAGGGAACCCGAGCCGCAGGCGGGATCATACACCTTGTTGACTTCGGTTTTCCTCACCACGGCAATCCGGGCAAGGAGTTCGGAAACTTCCTGAGGAGTGAAAAATTCGCCTCCCGATTTGCCCGCATTGCTTGCATACATGGTCATCAGGTATTCGTAGGCATCGCCAAAGGTATCGATGGAATTATCCTGATAATCGCCCAGCTGCAAACCGCCGATGGCATCCATGATTTTCACCAGCATTTCGTTCCGTTTGAGAACGGTGGCGCCGAGTTTGTTGCTGTTGACATCGATATCGTCAAACAAGCCTTTGAAGTTTTTTTCACCGGGAGAACCTTTTGCAGAATCTTCGATGTTCTTGAAAACACGGCTCAGCGTTTCGTTCAGGTTGGGATCGTTTTTGGCGTTACGGCGCACATTCTCAAAAAGTTCGGAGGGCAGAATATAAAAACCTTTTTCTTTTACGGTTTCGCTCCTTCCTAATTCGGCTTCCTCGTCCGAAATGGTAGTGTAGTCGAAGTTGGGATTGCCCGCCCGCCGTTCCTCTTGCTTGAGGTAGGATGCGAGGTTTTCGGATATGAAGCGGTAAAACAACATACCCAACACGTAAGATTTGAAATCCCAGCCATCGACGCTGCCTCTGAGGTCGTTGGCTATTTGCCAGATGGTTCGGTGAAGTTCGTCGCGTTCCTGTTCTTTCGTCATAATATATTGAATGTTCTATTTGGATTGAAATTAATGTTCTTTGATTTGTTGACTTACGGACAATAAATTAAGTTTCATCGTTTGCCTTAGTATCATTTTTAAATCCATTTTGCAATAACATCTATTGTTTCATTTATTGGTTTATTTTCATCCTCAATTCTATCTATCTGAACGACAATCGGCATTTCAGCCAACTGTCCGGCAATAACACATACACCAGTAGAAAGAATTGGCAATGACTCAATAGAGACTTTGTCAAGATACGAAATAGCATTGTTAACTTTTTCAATATCATTTTCATTTACAAGTCTGTGGATAAAATAATTATGAAGTTGAGATATGATTGTTGAAGAAATATCTGAAGGCCTTTGGCTTGCAATAGTCATGAATACGCCAAACTTTCGACCTTCTTTGATTATCTCTTCAAAAACTTCCAAACGATAATCCTTCCAAGTCTCACTTTCCCTATTTGATTGATAGGAAAGGATATTGTGTGCTTCATCAACAATGATGTTCAGATAAGACAAATCTTCTTCTTTTTTTGCTTTATGTTCCTTATATAGTTTGTGAGCCAAAAGCATAGGAATTATTTTCTTTGATTCAAGATTTACATTGCTAAGATTCACAACAACGATGTTATTGTCTTTCCAAAAATCCGTATTTTCCTCTGAAAAGTCATAGAGTTTCTCAATATCGGCTTCAATACTCTTCAATTTGTTTATTGCAGGAGCAATATGCTCATTCATAGCTCTATTATTTAATACATCATAAATAAGTTGAACATACATAATTTTGATAAACTTATGAATAAAGTTATCAGAAAATGCAAAGGCATCAACTTGTTTGTAAATTATTAGATTTTCAACAAGCTCTGGATGCTCACGAATATTGTTCTTGAAAGCATTAGTATTATTCCCAACAGTATAGAAATAATTGTTCTTATTGTGAAAGTTAAAATCCTTTCTTAAGCTTTCAGCAATGTCCTTTGAATCAAACTTTTCAGGTAATATATTCTCAACATAATCAAGGAGTAAATCTGCTTTAACTTTATCTGACATGCAAAGGATATCCTTTATTTGCTTCTTGAGTATATTTTTAAAATGATTTTCTTCCTCTTCTCTATTGTTTTTGTCTTTTTGAACTTTTTTCATCAAATCAATACAGCGCTTTATAAAAGGCCTTTGTGTTTTTTCAGTCGCATTGGCAAATATGCAAAGTAAATCAAGATTAAGCAGATCTTCATTTGAAAAAGGTAATGTGTCATTTTTTTGTCGCGTCGAAAGATTATAAACCTTTTTATTCGAGATAATTACGTCCTTTCCAGAGTACTCTCCATTAAAATCAAAGAATAAAAACTTGGCATTTGCTTTGAAATTGTTGTTACCTTCAAAATATACAAATAATTGACGATAAAGCTTAGATAGTGTATAAGATTTGCCGCTGCCCGTATTGCCAAAAATCCCAATATGACTTGAAAATAACGCTTTAACTCCTAATTTAATTGAAACAAAAGGATCAGAAGCCAAAGTTCCTATCTGTAACGGTATATCACTACCATCACTAACAAAATGATGAATCTGCTCAAACTCCTCATTGGTAAGTAAAAAACATTCATTATCGATCAGAGGCAACTCTTTTATTCCCCTACAATATTTATCATTCTCTAAATATCCTAAAAGTTTAATTTTTAGTTCTCTGTTTATTTGTTCTTCTTGAGTATAATATTTAGACTTCAGATAGTCCTTGCGAGGAACGATAAACTCAGTTTCAACCTTCCCAATAATTGGGATAAATCCTTTTAATATTTTAATATAACTACCGACCGAGACATTTTTAATGAGTTCACCCTTGAATATGAGATGAGAAGAGTTCTTAAGTTTATCTACCTTCACACTTACTTCTCGCCCATCTACAGAGCAGACTGTTCCAACTTTGAATACAGACTGAAAAATGCTTATGTCTGAATTATCTGCCATAATTTAATGGGATTTCATTATTTATAAGTTCAAAAACTTTATTTATTGTTGCCAGATCAAAATATTCTATTTTATTAATTTCTTCTTTCCCCCTTTCATTCTCTTCATTCGATTTTTTGAAATTTGTCGGTGTAATAATGAAAATATTATTGTTTGGAGCTGGCTTTAGTATCTCATTGTATTTTGCTTCTTGGTCATCATCAAATGCAAATATTATTATCAATAAAGTTGGGTTAGTTTTTGCCGCCCTTAATGTGATTTTTGCAATATGTTCATCGGCAAAAGAAAAGCCCATTACAAAGAGTATTGACTTTTCCTTTTCTAACGAATTGGAATACATTCTCATCAATTCATAAAAATGTAGTTCTATTAATGATTCTACAAATTTCTGCTTAGTAGGATTCACAATGGTTAATTCATCGTATGTCCTAAATAGATTCTTATATAATTCATTAAAATTTAATTCACTATTATCTTCAATTAGTTTAGTCGCTTCATCTTGAATTTCAGAAAATGTTTTAATCATTTCATTACCATTATCAAATTTTACACAGTCAATAAAATACTTAGAATCAATTTTTTGCAATTCAATATTTGTCTCATTTACTGTATTTAGAGTATAATCATTTGAAACAATATTTTTTTTTACACTCCAATTTATTGAACCGTGCATTTTCAATAAATTGAAAACAGGTATTTCGGAAGTATTTTGAAAATGTAAACTTGTTTTGCTGTATGATTTCTGAAAATTTCCTTCATCAAATACTTGATTTATGCTGCCCTTAAAACCGTCATTAAATTCGATTTGTACTTTCTCAGACGCATTCTCTACCAAAGTATCAATATTCGTAGTATAAATATTGGCTTGCTTAGTTAATAACCGATTAGCCCTTTTATTAATAATTTCATTCCAAACAATCAAAAAACTTTTATAACCATCGATAACGGAATTATAGTTATCGGTATTTGTTATTGTATGATTAGGTAGTATCACTTTTGTGAAATATTCTTTATAGATAGATGCTTTCATAACTTGTCTTAGTTCTTCGGATATTGAAATATCATTTGTAAGTTCAGTAAGCCATGTTTCAATATTCCCAAGTGTGGAAAGATATGGTCTTGAAAGTCCAGATCCAAATAAAAAATTTATATTGGCAGACTGAATGAATGTTTTTAATTTAGCTATTTCCATATCACATTTTATTTAAATTCTATTTAGAAAGTTCAATACTAAACTCTTTCTCTCCTTCTAACCTTTTTCAGGACTTTATTTGCATGTAAGAGAGTAAGCAGCTTGGTTACGTCCGCGATAAGGATTTTAGCCATGGCAATTACTTAAGTATGCTTTGTCAGAAGGTTACTATATCCTATTTCGCACTGCATAGAGGCATCAGTTTATAAATTTTCAAAAAAAATCATCATTCTGTTTTATACTTTTATGGGTATGAATTTTCTGTATAATGCAAAGATAACCAATTATTCACATATAAAACAGGCGTAAAAGAAAAGATTTCAACCATTAAAAAGGACAAAGAGAATATTTGTTTTTGACAACCTATAACAAAAAAGAAAAAGCAACTTAAAATAATTGCTTTTGAATGTATAGGATACTAATGGAGAAATGGGCTTGTTGGTTAAACTCCGAAGTTGGCTACTAATTTTGTTCCGGAAGCGTTTGAAAGACTTTTGCTGTTTGCTGCAAGAGAATAATTAATTATCCGAATTTTGCATCAGCAAAAGAATAATGTGAGAATTGATTTAAACAGAAGTAATAGTAAGACACGATCTGGTATCTTATAAAAAAAACCACTGTAAATTGAATATTTACAGTGGTTAGTAGTTAAAAACTTAATCTTTATTTACGGGTATTATTTCACTTCTTCAAAGTCAACGTCTGTGACTTCTTTGTCGCTGCCATTACTATCGGTAGATGAGTTCGAATCACTTGAAGACGCACTTTGTGAAGGTCCACTTTGAGCTGCCTTTGCCATATCTTCCGAAGCGGCATGCCATGCATTGTTCATATTCTCCATGGCTTTGTCAATGGCTGCTATGTCTTCTGCTTTGTGAGCTTCCTTTAGTTGAGCAAGAGCACTTTCAATTGCACTTCTCTTGTCTGAAGGTATCTTGTCACCATAATCCTTGAGATTCTTCTCAGTTTGGAAGATCATGCCATCAGCTGCGTTGATTTTGTCAACTCTTTCTCTTGCAGCTTTATCAGCGGCTTCGTTGGCTTTTGCTTCGTCACGCATTCTCTTAATTTCAGCCTCGGTAAGTCCGGATGAAGCTTCAATACGTATTTTCTGCTCCTTGCCAGTACCTTTGTCTTTTGCTGAAACATTCAGAATGCCGTTTGCATCTATGTCAAATGTCACTTCTATTTGAGGAACGCCTCTTGGAGCAGGAGCTATTCCATCCAGATGGAAACGACCTATTGTCTTGTTATCTTTAGCCATTGGTCTTTCACCTTGAAGGACGTGGATCTCCACTGAAGGCTGATTATCGCTGGCAGTACTGAATATTTCAGACTTTCTGGTTGGTATTGTTGTATTTGCATCAATAAGCTTTGTCATTACTGAGCCGTAAGTCTCGATACCAAGAGAAAGTGGTGTAACATCAAGTAACAATACGTCCTTTACATCACCTGCAAGAACACCTCCCTGGATAGCAGCACCTACAGCAACCACCTCATCTGGATTAACGCCCTTGCTTGGAGTTTTGCCAAAGAATTTTTCAACAAGCTGTTGAACTGCAGGTATTCTTGTTGAACCTCCAACGAGTATGACTTCATCAATATCTGATGGTTTCAGGTTTGCACCGCTTAATGCCTTGCGACATGGTTCAACGGTTCTTTGTATCAAAGAATCACAAAGTTGCTCAAATTTTGCTCGAGTCAAAGTCTTTACGAGATGTTTAGGAATACCATCAACCGGCATGATGTACGGCAGATTAATCTCAGTGGTTGTTTGACTTGACAGCTCTATTTTTGCCTTTTCAGCTGCCTCTTTGAGTCTTTGCAGTGCCATCGGATCTTTTCTAAGATCAATACCGCTGTTTTCATTCATGAACTCTTCTGCCAGCCAGTCTATTATCTTCTGGTCAAAGTCATCACCACCAAGATGAGTGTCACCATTTGTTGATTTAACTTCAAATACACCATCACCCAATTCGAGTATAGATATATCGAATGTACCTCCACCAAGGTCGAAAACGGCAACCTTCATATCTTTATGAGTCTTGTCAAGACCATATGCGAGTGCTGCAGCTGTTGGTTCGTTGATAATTCTTCTAACCTTGAGACCTGCTATCTCTCCGGCTTCTTTTGTGGCTTGTCTTTGAGAATCGCTGAAATATGCAGGAACTGTAATTACAGCTTCAGTGACCTCTTGTCCAAGATAATCTTCGGCTGTCTTTTTCATCTTTTGAAGAATCATTGCTGATATCTCCTGTGGAGTATAAAGACGTCCATCAATATTTATACGGGTTGTATTATTATCGCCCCTTTCAACCTTATATGGGACACGTGCAATTTCAGCTGTAACCCTGTCATAAGGCTCACCCATGAATCTCTTAATTGAGTAGATGGTTCTTGTTGGATTTGTTATAGCCTGTCTTTTCGCAGGATCACCAACTTTTCTTTCACCATTTTCGGTAAAAGCAACAACCGAAGGTGTGGTTCTTTTGCCTTCGCTGTTAATTATGACTGTAGGTTCATTTCCCTCCATTACGGCAACGCAGGAGTTTGTTGTACCAAGGTCAATTCCAATTATCTTTCCCATAATATTTATATTTTAATTGTTGTCAAAAATTAATTTTTATAAAGTCTGTATGAAATACATCTAACATTGTGCCAAAAGGAAAAACTGACAAGGTGTCATAAAGTCAATTCGAAATAATTATATAGCTTTGTTGGACATTAGAAAAACATTAATTATAAAATTACAGATCATGTCTGTGGAAGGTAAAAACAGAATCATAACAACACAGAGATTGTTGGAAATGAAGCACAATGGTGAAAAAATAGCTATGCTGACAGCCTATGACTATACTTTTGCCAAGATCATTGACGAGGCAGGAATTGATATTATTTTAGTTGGAGACTCAGCCGCGAACGTTATGGCAGGTCATGAAACTACTCTTCCAATAACTATTGAACAGATGATTTATCATGCTCAAAGTGTGGTTAGAGCTGTTAAAAATCCCATGGTTGTAGTTGACATGCCTTTTGGAAGTTATCAGGGTAATTCAAAACTGGCTGTTTCAAATGCAATTAAGATAATGAAAGAGACAGAAGCTGATGCCATTAAAGTGGAGGGAGGATCTGAGATTATTGATTCCGTGCTTACTATTATATCTGCCGGTATCCCTGTTATGGGGCATCTTGGATTAACTCCTCAATCAATTCATAAGTTTGGGACATTTAGTGTTCGTGCAAAGGAGGAAGCTGAAGCTAAAAAACTTCTTGAAGATGCAGTTTTGCTTGAGCAGGCAGGATGTTTTGCTATTGTTTTAGAGAAAATTCCTGCAGAATTGGGCAAAAAGGTGACGGAGGCGTTGAAAATTCCGATCATAGGTATTGGTGCAGGCAATGGTGTAGACGGTCAAGTGCTTGTAATGCATGACATGCTCGGCCTGACTAAGGAATTCTCTCCAAGATTTTTGAGAAGATACCTCAATCTTCATGATGAAGTACTTGGGGCGGTTCAGAATTATATAAAGGATATTAAGAATAAAGATTTTCCGAATGATTCCGAACAATATTGAACCTGCCATTCTTTACGAGGACAATCATATCATTATTGTAAACAAGAGGGCAGGAGAGATTGTACAGGGCGACAGCAGTGGTGATGAACCTCTCAGTGTCAAAGTAGCACGTTACATAGCCATGAGAGATTCAAAACCCGGAAATGCTTTTATTGGAGTACCACACAGACTTGACAGGCCGGTAAGCGGCATTGCGCTTTTTGCAAAAACCTCCAAAGCCCTCGAAAGAATGAATGCACTTTTTCGAAATGGTGAGGTTGAAAAAATATACTGGGCGATTGTTGCAAACAAGCCAAATCCTTCTTCAGGAGAGTTAAGACATTTTATCGTCAGAAATCAGGACCAGAATAAATCATATGCGTACGATGTCCCAAAAGAAGGAGCTAAAGAGGCAATTTTGAGATATAGGCTTTTATCTTCAGGAGATAGATATCATTTGCTTGAAATACTATTACTTACCGGTAGACATCATCAGATAAGGTGTCAACTTTCAAAGATTGGGTGTCCCATAAAAGGTGATCTCAAATATGGTGCTCCAAGGTCCAATCCGGATGGAGGCATTTTACTTCATGCTCGCAGCATAAGGTTTAAACATCCTGTAAAGGAAAATGAAATTTATGTTGAAGCTCCTGTACCTGACGACAATCTCTGGAGGGTACTTGCTCAAACTTTGTAGGCAGACATATCGCTACCGGACAATTCTGCTTCTCTTATTTCTGATGAGGATATGTCTATCATAGGAGCATTTAATGGTTTTACTCCGTATTTTTTACATAAAGACTCGATATCATATCCTTTTCGTGGGTAAACCCAGACTTCAAATTCATTGAGTAATTCTTTCCATCTGTTCCATTTTTCAATAATGGCAAGATTGTCTGCCCCTATAATCAAAATTAGCTTGTTGCCTTTTTCACGTTCTGTTATTGTTCTTAATGTATCAATCGTGTAGAGTGGTTTAGGGAGTTTAAATTCTATAGATGAAACGTGTATCTTACATTTGAGTCCTTTTTGAAGAGCCTCTTTTTCAAGATTTGCAGCTACTTTTTTTACATGTTTCAATCGTTCTTCGGCACTCTTTTCATTGGACTCATCTTTAAGTGGATTAGCGGGGCTGACGACAAGTCTCAATTCATCAATGTCGCAATTCTCCATTAAGTAGCGGCAGATAGTCAGATGCCCTACATGCATGGGATTAAAAGACCCGAAATATAGGGCGATTTTCATGACAGGAATTCTTCGGTTATCTGTTCAGCTTCTTTTAGACATTGTTCAAGAGAATCATTTACAAGTACTTTGTCAAACTGACTTTCAAATGTGAGTTCATATTCTGCTTTTTTTATTCTTCGTTCAAGTGAAGCGCTGTCTTCACTTCCTCTTTTGACAAGTCTTTCGCGCAGAACTTCAATAGAGGGTGGTTTTATAAAAACAGCAAGCGCAGCATCTCCGTAAAGTTTTTTTAGATTCAATCCTCCTTTGACATCTATGTCAAATACTATTACTTTACCTTCATTCCAAAGCCTTTCAACTTCACTTTTAAGTGTGCCGTAATAATATCCCTTATAAACTTCTTCATACTCAACAAACTCGTTATTGGCTATTTTTTTTCGAAACTCCTCGGTGCTCAGGAAATAATACTCTCTTCCATTAACTTCGTTTTCTCTTGGCTGTCGGGATGTTGCAGAAATTGAAAATCCAAGCACCGGAAACTTCTTCATCAAATGAGAGACAATCGTACTCTTGCCCGCACCCGAAGGGGCAGAAAAAATCATGGCTCTATTTTCTTTCTTCATAAAGATCTTTTTCTGAGTTCACAGAGGAAAACTCAATTATAAATTTTGCTATTTTATTAACACAATCATTGAAAAACTTTTTCCCCTTATCCGGAGTAGACTTCGAAGGATTCCCGACGCCAGTGTCAGTTGTTGCGTAGATCCATTTTCGAGGTGTCCATGCCCACTTTTCTCTAAGCCCTTCGACTGTAAATTGATTTTCTGTTCCTTTTCCTGCTTCGTCAAGAGGGAGTACAAGATCAGGATAGAAATATTGCATTACGGAAGTTTCCAACTCCCCTGCATGATCACCTGGTTCTTCGAAATAGTTTTCCGGTTTGCAAACAAGCCACCAGTTTATATTGCAAACCATTATTTTTGGATATTTCAAAGACATTTCTCTGATTATGGGAACAAAGGAATTGCCTCCATGTGCATTGATAATTATAAGTTTATTAATACTATGTTTGTTAAGATCAGTCAAAATGTCATCTAAAATAGCCATTTGAGTGGAAGGACGCATGTTCATGCAAAGTTTTATATCCATCTGGCCACTGTTTACTCCATATGCTATTGAAGGAAGAACAATTGCATCTGCATTTGACTGGTTGGCTATTGCAGCAGCTTCTGATGCAACTTTTTCTGCAAGCATAGTGTCGGTTCCATATGGGAGGTGAAGATTATGGGCTTCAGTAGCACCCCATGGAAGAAGTGCAATTTTAATATTGCTATTATTTATTGATTTCCACGTATTTTTCTCAAGCACGGATGATTTCATGCATCAAATTGTTTTAAATACAAAGTTAAATTTTATTGTTAACTTTGAGGAAGTTTATTCATTTTCAATTTTATTAAAAACATTTTCAAATGGTATCTTACAAAGAACTTGGCTTGGTAAATTCAAGGGAGTTGTTTGCCAAAGCAATTAAAGGGGGATATGCTATTCCTGCATTCAATTTCAATAATATGGAGCAAATGCAGGCTATTATCTCCGCATGTGTCGAGACGAAGTCTCCTGTTATACTGCAGGTTTCAAGCGGAGCCAGAAAATACGCCAATCAGACAATTCTGAGGTATATGGCTCAGGGAGCGGTTGAGTATGCCAAAGAGTTGGGATGTGCCATACCAATTGTTTTACATCTGGATCATGGTGATTCTTTTGAACTTTGCAAATCATGTATCGAGACAGGATTTTCTTCAGTAATGATTGATGGTTCACATCTTCCTTTTGATAAGAATATTGAACTTACCAGACAGGTTGTAGAGTATGCTCATTCGTATGATGTTACTGTTGAGGGTGAGCTTGGAGTTCTTGCCGGAGTTGAGGACGATGTTGCTGCAGAGCATCATGTATATACTCAGCCAAATGAGGTAGAAGAGTTTGTTGGTCGAACAGGAGTCGACTCTCTTGCAATCGCTATCGGCACTTCGCATGGTGCATATAAATTTAAACCAGGCCAGAAGCCTGAAATAAGACTTGATATTCTTCATGAGATTGAGAAAAGAATACCTGGTTTTCCTATCGTTCTTCATGGTTCTTCAAGTGTCCCTCAGGATATTGTTGCTGAAATAAATAAATATGGCGGCAAGATAAAAGATTCAGTAGGTATTCCTGAAGATCAGCTTCGTAAGGCTGCAGAAAGTGCTGTTTGCAAGATTAATATAGACTCTGATGGACGTCTTGCAATGACTGCTGCTATTAGAAAAGTTCTTGCAGAACACCCTGAGGAATTTGATCCACGTAAATATCTTGGTCCGGCACGTGATGCTCTCAAAGTTTTATACATCCATAAAGTAAGAAACGTGCTTGGAAGTGAGAATAAGATTTAAACAGATCATCTGTCGGAGTTTGTTGCAGATCTATTATTACCAATAATTTGCAACAAATCCTGACAGGTATGTGCTTACATGAAATCACTATTGGCTTCAACACCAATGAGCTTTATTTTCTGTGTTGCAGTGTCAATATAAATAGTGACATGCCCTATGTTCTTGTACTCTTCACTTGGTGCCCAACAGAACAGGTCTGATTCTATTCCAAATATAACTCCTCCCATTTGTGTTACAGCTGATGCATCCATTCCAACTTCCAGGAAATTGTTTAATTTGAAGTCTTGTCCTCTTATTGCCACGCTTTGTAAAGAGCCGTCAATAAACAGGAAGTCATTAAATAGTCCGGTGGAGCTATCGGTGTAGCGATACGTAACCCACCCCTCAAAATCAGGGTCGTTTGCACTTATAGTCGTAAGAATCCCGAGGCTGTCGATTATTTGTGCTTCAGTATAATCTCCTCCCAAGACAAGACCGTTTACTTTTATAGTGTCATATTGGGCAAGGAGGTTTGCTGAAACAAACAGCGATACGATAATAAATAATATTTTTTTCATATTCTATTAAAATTAATGGTTACAAGTTCTGGTGATATTGGCATTTGAGTCGAATTTAGTATAAATATAGTTTTCCACATTCTTTTTCACTCCATTTTCATAGACATACAGATGCAGGTGAGGTCCTCCGCTTGAGGGGCTTTTTGCCGCTCCGGTGCTACCACCCACTCCAATAACCGTACCCGGTTCTATGGTGCTTCCAACAGACAAGTTGCTATTGATGTTGTCCAGGTGCATGTAAACTATGTCAATTGTTTTCCCATTAACATAGGATCGTACCTTAACCATGTTGCCTGCAGAATATTTATTAGGCTTTAAATATCCGTATACTTCTTTATATTTATTCCACGGCACATTAGGGTCAAAGGTATTTTGAATACCAATTATCACCCCTTCCAAAATCGAAAAAGAAGGAGTATCCTGTTCCACTCTCAGGTCCAATCCTTGATGCTGATATGTTTGAAGTTCACCATATTTATTTTTTCTTACCCTAAGTGCAGTAAACCTTCCTCCGTTGACGGGGTTTCCTGGAGTTCCCTGGAGGGCCATATTCATCAGTGGATCAGCTGTAGTTGCATCTCTACATGGTTGGTTTTTTTGAAATACAGCCATGGCTGTAATGTCGAAAAATAGCTGTAGGCTGAAAGCATGATTATTTCCGTAGTTGCTAAGGTCTTCTGTCCATTGAATGAACCTACATCCAAGGTTAGGTATTGCTTCAATAGATACTGTTTCTCCCCATTGGTAATTGCCGGATCCT
>Ga0208461_1001143_pt1 | contig 24678 bp, 17 predicted proteins | sample AD_JPNTR4_MetaG_FD_184448 | JGI IMG/M metagenome (GOLD analysis project Ga0208461, IMG submission 184448) | Active sludge microbial communities of municipal wastewater-treating anaerobic digesters from Japan - AD_JPNTR4_MetaG (SPAdes) (version 2) | ecosystem: Engineered > Bioreactor > Anaerobic...
AATAATCATAACACGCCCTCCGGCCGAAAAACAAGCGGAAAAAAAGAAAAACGCCGCCATTCCGACGTCCGGGAGAAGAACTCCCGTCAGACTGCCGTTATCCCATCATCTATCTTGAATCCCACCCAAACCTCACTCCAGAAGCGCATAGCCTTCCGCTGCGTGTTCGGCTATGCTGTACACCACTATGCAACAGACCCCATCAGCCGACACGCCTCATTTGAAATGGGCCGGAGATCTCTTTGAAGTGACACTGCGGCTCGACCGGCCGCGGCCGGGACGCGCCGTTTTCCGCACCAACCTCGGCATGGCGCATGTGCGGCGCCAGGAATTGATCGCCAGCACCGAATCGGGCGAGCCGGTGCTGGCGCGCGACTGGCACGATATCCCGATGCCCGCGTGCGAGCCCGGTGTGTTCCGCGTGCGCATTCCGCTGACCGAGGTCGGCATCTTTGAGGGCAAGGCCTGTTTCTTCGCCAAGGGATCGTCCGTGCCGGAATGGCCGGAAGGCGACAACCTGCGCATCAAGGTCGGTCCCGCCCACACCGCCTGCGCCAACACCGTGTACACCGCCTTCGTGCGCCAGTTCGGCGCGGCGCTGCACCGCAACCCGCGCACGCCGGAAATCGGCGCGCATGAGGCGGCGCTCGACCGGCAAGGCTACACCGTGATCCCGCCCTCGGGGACTTTCCGCGATCTGATCCGTCGGCTCGACACGATCATGGGCCGCCTGCGTTTCCGCATCGTCCAGCTCTTGCCGATCCATCCGGTGCCGACCACCTACGGCCGTATGGGGCGCTACGGCTCGGCCTTTGCCGCCCTGGATTTCCTTTCGGTCGATCCCGCGCTGGCGGAGTTCGACACGCGCGCCACGCCGCTGGAGCAGTTCCGCGAGCTGGTCGACGCGGTGCACAGCCGCGGCGGCAGCCTTTTCATGGACCTGCCCGCCAACCACACCGGCTGGGCCGCGACGCTGCACACCCACCATCCGGACTGGTACAAGCGCCGCCCCGACGGCGAGTTCGTCTCGCCGGGCGCGTGGGGCGTGACCTGGGCCGATCTCGTGGAGCTGGACTATCGCGACCCGCGGCTGCGCACCTACATGGCCAAGGTCTTTCTCTTCTGGTGCAGCCAGGGTGTGGACGGCTTCCGCTGCGATGCCGGCTACATGATTCCGGCTGAGACCTGGACCTACATCGTGGCCCGCGTGCGCGAAGAGTTCCCCAACACCGTCTTTCTGCTGGAAGGGTTGGGCGGCAAGGTCGAGGTGACCGAGGCACTGCTGACCGAGGCCAATCTGGACTGGGCCTATTCCGAGCTGTTCCAGACCGAGGACCGCGGCGCGTTGGAGTGGTACCTGCCGCGCGCGGTCACGTTGGCGGAGCGCTGCGGCCCGCTGATCCACTTCGCCGAGACGCACGACAACAACCGCCTGGCCGCGCGCGGCGAGTGCTACTCGCGCATGCGCGTGGCACTGTCGGCGCTGCTCTCGCACCAAGGCGCGTTCGGCATCACGGCGGGCGTCGAGTGGTTCGCCACGGAAAAGGTGGATGTGCACGGCGCGTCGGCGCTCAACTGGGACGCGCCGAACAATCAGGTGGCCGAGATCGCGCGCCTGAACGCCCTGCTGGAAACACATCCGGCCTTCGGCCCCGGCACACGCCTGCGGCTGGTGCAGCGCGGCGAAGGCCCGGTCCTGGCCGTGCTGCGTGAGGTCGAGTCAGAACCCAAAGACGACGAGAGCGCCGTGCTGGTGCTGGTCAATCTGGACTGCGCGCACGCGCACACCGTGCATTGGGACAGCGCGGCCTTTCATGGAACGATTGCATGGGATCTCCTCACCGGCGAGGCCTTCGCACTCCAGGCTGGCGCGGGCCTCGCGCTGGCCCCGGGCCGTGTCTGTTGCCTGACGTTGCGTGCGGAGGACATCGCGGCGACCCACCCCGCGGCGGCGGATGTCGAACCCGCCGCCGTTTCACGGCGGCGGCGGAACCTCATGGCGCTGCGGGTGCGGCTGCAGCTCATGGCGGCGGACAACGGCGACGGCGCGCGTTTCGCCTGTGACTGCGATCCCGACGAACTGGGCGCGGCGATGACCGCCGATCCGGACGCCTTTTGCGCGCGCGCGCCGGGCCAGTTGCCGCGCCGCACCGTGTGGCGCTGGCCCGAGGATCAGCGCCGCCAGGTGATGGTGCCCGAGGGGCATGTGCTGCTGGTGCAGGCCGCCGCGCCCTTCCGCGCCGAGCTGAAGAGCGGACGCCGCACGCAGGCGCTCGAACGCGCGGTGCGGCTGGACGACGGCACGTGGGGCGCGTTTCTGACGGTGCCGCCGTATGACGCGGCGCTGGACGGCACATCTGCCGAACGGCGCACGCTGGTGACGACGGTCTTCACCGGCGAAGGCGTGCAGCGTGCGGTCTCCGACCTGCTCGTGCTGCCGCCCGCAGGCGCGGCGCGCGCGGTGTTGCGCGTGGGCGGCGTGCGCGCGCGCAACGAGCCGGATCTCTGCGCGGTGCTCTCGAACGGCGCGGGCGCGATGGCGCAGGCGCGCGCCGCATGGAGTGCCCTGCGCAGCCAGTATGATTGCCTGTTGGCCGCCAATCCCGATCCGCGCGTGCCGGCCGACAAGATGGTGTTCTGGACACGCTGCCGGACCTGGCTGCGTTATCGCGGGTATTCGCACGAGATCGAGGCGGCCTGTCTCGACACCTTCGAGGCCGATCCGGCGGGACGCTTCGCCGAGTGGTGCTTCAAAGTGCCGTGCGGCATGGGGCGTTGGGTGCCGCTCTGTTTCCGGCTCGAACTGGAGCAGGGCGTCAACCGCGCCCGGCTGATCCTGTCACGCCTGACTGTTGACGGGCGCAAGCGAGACCCTGCGCAGACCGGCCTGCTGGAGTCGAGCGAGACGGTGACCGTGATCGTGCGACCGGACATCGAGTGGCGCAGCTTTCACAGCAAGACCAAAGCCTTCTTGGGCCCCGAGAGCGCCTGGCCGGCAGCCGTGCGTCCCGCCGAGAGCGGATTCCTGTTCGAGCCGGTTGCCGGCAAGCGGCTGGGCATCGAGGCGACCGCGGGCGCGTTTCATCATGAGCCGTCCTGGACCTATATGGTGGCGCATCCCGAGGAGCAGGAGCGCGGTCTCGACGGGCACAGCGACCTCTTCAGCCCCGGCTGGTTTGAGCTGGAGCTGGAGGACGGCGGCGAGGTCGCGCTTGAGGCGGGCGAAGAAGACGGCAGATTGGGGCGTGCCGGCGGTGTCCGAACGCTCAACGCTCAACGCTCAACGCTCAACGTTCAACTGCAAGATCCGACATCCAAAATCCCGGCAACCCTTTCGCAGGCGCTGTCGCTCTACGTGGTGCGGCGCGACGCGCTCAAGACCGTGATCGCGGGGTATCCGTGGTTTTTGGACTGGGGGCGCGACACGCTGATCGTGCTGCGCGGGCTGATCGCCGACGGCCGTCACGCGGACGCGCTGGCGATCTTGCGGGAGTTCGGCCGCTTCGAGGAGCGCGGCACGCTGCCGAACATCATCCATGGCAACACGGTGGGCAACCGCGACACTTCCGACGCGCCGCTCTGGTTCTGCGTGGCGGCGGGCGATCTGATGGAGGTATTGGGTGACCGTGAGGTGCTCGAAGCCGATTGCGGCGCGCGCACGCTGCGCGAGGTGCTGGTGTCGATCCTCACCCGCTACCGCGACGGTACGCCCAACGGCATCCGCATGGATCCGGCGAGCGGGCTGATCTACAGTCCGCCGCACTTCACCTGGATGGACACCAACTATCCGGCGGCCACGCCGCGCGAGGGATATCCGGTCGAGATCCAGGCGCTCTGGATCGCGAGCCTGCGGCTGGTGGCGCGCAAGATCGACGCCGAATGGAACGCCTTGGCCGAACGTGCGGCGCTCTCGCTGGCGCGGCTCTTCACGGTCCAAGAGGGATGGCTGGCGGACTGCCTGCGGGCCAAGGCCGGCGGGCCGGCCGAGCACGCGCCGCAGGAGGACACGCTGCGGCCGAACCAGCTTCTGGCGGTCACGCTGGGCGTGCCGCTGACGCCCGAGTTGGCGCGGGCGGTGGTCGGCGCCTGCGAACGGCTGCTGGTGCCGGGCGCGATCCGCAGTCTGGCGGACCGGCCGGTCTTGGCCGATTGCGGCGTCTGGCACAACGGCATGCTGCTCAACGATCCGCACCGGCCCTATCAGGGGCATTATCTGGGCGACGAGGACACGCGGCGCAAACCCGCCTACCACAACGGCACGGCGTGGAGCTGGATGTTCCCGCTTTATGTTGAGGCGCTGGTATCGGTGTACGGCGATTCCGCGCGCGCGGCCGGGCTCTCGCTGTTGGGGTCGGCGGCCGAGCGGCTGAACCGCGGCTGTCTGGGTCATCCGCCGGAGATCTGCGACGGCGACGCGCCGCATACAGCGCGCGGCTGCTGCGCCCAGGCGTGGGGGGTATCGGAATGGCTGCGCGTCTGGCGGCGGATCACGCGTCATGCGCCGATTCCCGTTTCCCGCCTTTCCAATGTTGACAGTACTAGACCACCGCTCTAAACTGCCACCCTGGAAACGTTCATAGCCGGGGGACAAAGTGATGACGCGTGGGCTCAGATTGGTGTGTTTCTGTTCGTGTTTGGCACTGGCGGCGGTGTGCGGTGCCGCAGACGGCGGGTTCACGCCGCTGTTTAACGGCCAGGATCTTTCCGGCTGGATGATGCTCCCCGGCAAGCCTCCGGCCTTTGCTGTCGCGGACGGTCTGCTTGAAACGCGTGTCCCGGGCGGCAGCGACCTCTTCTCTGTGGCGCGGTACGGCAACTATGTGCTGCGTTTCGAGTATCTGCTTTCAAAAGTGGGCAACAGCGGTGTGCTGATCCGCTGCGATCCCAAGGATCCATGGGGCACCGGCGTGGAGGTGCAGTTGCTGGCACCGTGGACGCCTCATCGCGATGACTTACACTGTACCGGGTCGCTGTACGGGTATGTGGCGGTCACCAACCGGCCTGATGAAACGACCGGCGTTTGGCATCAGATGGAGATCCGCTGTGACCGTCATGTGATCCGGGTGTCGGTCGACGGGTGCCTCACGACCGTGGCGGACACACGCACGGTCAAAGCGCTCGATGAGAAATTGCTGTCCGGTGCAATCGGCTTCCAATCCAATCACAGTAAGCAAGGGGAGTTCGCGCAGTTCCGCAAGATCGAGATCCGCAATCTGGATGAGGAGCAAGACTACGTGCTGGCCGGCTTCTCGCATGAGGACGAGCGTTTTCGCGTGCAGGCCCGCGAGGCGGCTGTGTCGCTCGGGCCTGCGATGATCGGCCCGCTCGTGCGGGTGATGGAGGGCGATGCGGTCATGGCGCGTAGCGTGGCGCGGCAGGCGTTGTTTGATATCGTGGCGGCGGCCAGCGCACCACAGACGGCTGTGGCGATACGAGACGCGGCGACGCGGGAGCTGCGGAAAGCACTCGGCACCCGGCTGTCCGAGACGACCGCCGGATATGTGTCGTGGCTGTCGGGCATGTTGCGCAAGTGACGGGAACGGAGAGACGTGATGAAGGCAGGTGTCGGACGCAGGCATTTTTTGAAACAGACGGGCGCGGCGCTCGCCGCGGGGCCGTGGATCGCGCGGGCGCAGACGCCGCCGAGCGAGCGTATCCGGGTGGCGCATATCGGAACCGGCAACATGGGTGTTGCACACATCCATGCGTTTGCCGCCATGCCGGATGTCGAGACGGTGGCGCTGTGCGATGTGGACAGCGTGCGGCTGGCGGAGGGCGCCAAGCGTCTCGTGCAGCGCAAGCCCACCGCCAAGCCGGAGACCTACACCGATTACCGGCGCATCCTGGACCGCAAGGACATTGATGTGGTGACCTGCGCCACGCCGGATCATTGGCACGCTCTGGTCGCGATCCACGCGTTCGAGGCCGGCAAGGACGTGTACGGCGAGAAACCGCTCTCGTATTCGCTGCGCGAGGGACAGCGCATGGAGCAGACGCTGCGCCGCACCGGGGCGGTGTTCCAGCTCGGGACACAGATTCACGCCGGGGACAACTACCACCGCGTGACGGAAATCATCCGCGCGGGCGCGCTGGGCCGGATCAGCACGGTCCGCCTCTGGAAGACCGGCGGCACGAACGGACTGGGATTCCCGCCCAACCAGAAACCGCCGGACACGCTGGATTGGAACATGTGGCTGGGACCGGCTCCGTACGCCGACTATACGCCGGTGCGGTGCCACGGCAGTTTCCGTTCGTTCTTCGACTATTCCGGCGGTGTGTTCGCGGATTTCTGGTGCCACATCGCCGACATCCTCTTCATGTCGTTGCAGCCCGAGGGGTTAACAACCATCGACGCGCGCGGCGAGGTGCCGGGGGACGGCATCGCCGACACGCCGAAGTGGATTGACGTCGATTTGACGTTCAAGGATCTGAATGTGCACTGGACCACCCAGCCACCGCCTGTGCCTGGCGCGGAGAAGATGTCGATCGGAGCCCATTTTGAAGGCGAGAAAGGGACGCTGACCTGCGACTACACGAGTCGTAAGATCCGCATCGGCAATGCGGTCATGGACGATCTGCCGGACGTGCCTGTGACGTTGCCGCGTTCCCCGGGACATCATCGAAACTTTTTGGATGCCGTCAAGAGCCGGAGTCTGCCCGAAAGCAATCTGCCGTACGCCCGGAAGATGACGCTGCCCATGCACCTGGCATTGGCCTCGTTCCGCCTGAAGCGGAAGATCGTCTGGGACAGTGTGAAAGAAGAAGTGATCGGCGACCCCGCAGCCCATTATCTGCTGGATCGTAAGAACCGCAGCTTCTTGAGTTGATGAGAGCCGTTTACCGCAAGTCAACGTTGACAACGATAGGGGCGGACGCGGGCGATTGCGCGTCGCCTGCGCCCTCTGGCTGGCCCGAGTCCTCTTCTTCGCATCTGTTGCTTGATCTCGTTCCAACCCAATTGCATGGCGCGGTTTTTTCGCGGGCAGGCGACTACTCCTGCGGACGGGCGATCTTGAAGGTCCAGGCGTAGTCGCACGGCATGTTGCCGGGATTGATGGCCGGCGGCTCGATCGTCAATTTCCCGCCTTCGCACTTGAATGTGACGGGCAGGGAGCTGCCGAGCAGCGAGACCGACTCAGCCTTGGAGATAGGGCCGATCACCAGCGGGGCCTGCGGCCACTTCACGCAGATCGCGTAGAGGGCGTCGGGCTTGCGGGTGAAGTAGACCTTGGTATCGCGCATGTTCTTGGGCCGGTGCTTCCAGGCGTCGGTGGCGTAGATCGCCTCGCCGTTGACGCTCAGCCAGCGCCCCATGTCGAGCAGGCGCTCTTCCATGATCGTGGGAATGAGACCGTCCGCCTGCGGGCCGATGTTGAGCAACAGGTTGCCGCCGCGGCTGACCTTCTCGATCAGCGTCTCCACGCACTGTGCGCTGGTCATATAGTGGGCGGTAGTCTCAAAGCGGTTGAAGCCGAACGAGCCGCCGATACCCCGGCACTCTTCCCACGGGTGCGAGAACTGGGTATCGAGCGAACTGCCGGTATGAACCAGGTCATACTCGGTCGTATAGTGACCGCCATGCTTGCCGCGCGTCTTCTTGCCCCAGCGGTCATTGACCACCACGCTCTCCTTGACCGGTGATTCATTGTAGAGCCAGGCCAGGAAATCGACACTCCGCAGCTCTTCATCCGAATAGTCCCACTCGCCGTCGGTCCACACCACGTCGGGCTCATAGCGCGTGACCAGCTCTTTCATCTGCGGCATGTTCATCTCCGCCACCCAGCGGCCGATGTTCTCCTTGTAGAGCGGCGCCCCCCACTCGAGCAGCGAGTAGTAGAAGCCCATGCGAAGGCCGGCCTGCTTGACCGCCGCCGTCAATTCCCCAGCGAGGTCGCGGTGCGGGCCGAGCACCTGCGCGTTCCAGCGCGGGCTGTAGGCGCTCGGCCAGAGCGCGAAGCCATCGTGATGCTTCGACGTGAGCACCACATACTTCGCGCCGGATTTTTTGAAAAGCTCCGCCCATTGTTGGGGATTAAAGTGTTCGGCGCGGAACTGCGTGGCGAAGTCCGCGTAGGTCACGCGGTCGCCATAGGTGCGGGCATGGAAATTGGTGAAGGCCGCATTGTTGGAGCGCATGCGGTTGTCGTAATGCTCCGAATACTTGGCGTAGACATTGGCCTCGTCGGTCGGCGCATAGGCCGGCACCGCGTAAACGCCCCAATGGATGAAGATGCCGAATTTGGCCTCCCGCCACCACTGCGGAACCGGGCGTTTGTCGAGCGACTCCCAGTCGGCCTTGTACAGTTCGGCACGCAGCACGGACACGGCGGCGCAGGTGATGAGAACACACGATGTCAGGTAACGTTTCATAGGCGTCTCCAAAGTTAAGCGTGAGCAAATCCCGGTCATACAGGATGGGGCACAGCTTACACGCCTCAGCCCCTGGAAACAAGTCCCGTCATGAAACCGTCGTATCGACGCGCATGCGCCGGCCTTTCAGATGCAGGTTGGCACCCGTGATGATGACCTTCTCGTCTTCGCGCCTCAGATCCAGCGGCTCGCCCGCCCAGACCGCCCAGCCGCGCACGGCGGCCCGCGTGTACAGATGCTCCAAGGTGTCGGAAAAGCGTTCCTGACCGCGCCAGAACGGCAGCGGCCCCAGCCGACAGATGAGCGGCGCATGCGTCAGCGTTTTCACGGCGGAGCCGAAATCCTCGAAGGGCGGTTGCGGCGTCCCGTAGAAGGTTGACAGATCAGCGGGATCGGGTTCGGCCGACAGCAGCGGGCCGGTCTGCGGCGGCTCCTGCATGGACGCATCACCGAGCAACTCGTCGCGGCTCACGCCGCGAACGGCCAGCAGCAGCAGCGGATTTTTGGTGATCGCTTCGCCCAGCAGATAATAGACCGCAGCCAGGTGCTTGCAGGGATTGGCGTAATCCGGACAAGAGCAGCGGCTCGACAGATCGTTCTCACGCTGCGGAAAGAGCGGACAGCCGGCCGCGTGGAACAGTCCCTCCACTTCGAACGGCAGCTCGGCGACCAGCAGGCGCGCCACCAGCATCGGCTGGGCGCGAAGCGTTTCGATCAAACGTGTCTTGCTGTCCTCCGTCACGGTACGGAAGCGGATGGTGCTGGTGTACGGCTCTTTATTGGCCCCCTGTACGCGGGCGCTGATCAGGCCCGGCGTGATCTCGAGCTGTGACACCTGCCCCGACACCGCGTAGTTACGGCCGCGCCCCAGGCGCGCCCCAAGACGGAAGCGCTCGATGACCTCCGTCCAGCGCCGGCTCCACCACACGCGCTGCGGCCCGCTGTGCGCATGCTGTGAACGGATGCCGCCCTTCACCGTCAAGGGCGTGCGCAAGGCGTATCGCTTTTTTTTGCTCATTCCTCCACCTCGTCGGCAATGACCGTTTCGGAGAGCCGCAGGATCTGATCCAGCTCGGCGTTGGAGAGTTCAGTCAGAAACGCCTCGCCACTGGTCACGATCTCAGCAGCCAAGGCGCTCTTGTGCGCGATCAGGTCGTCAATCCGTTCTTCCAGCGTGCCGCCGCAGATGAACTTGTGAACCATCACGTCGCGCGTTTGTCCAATACGGAAAGCACGGTCGGTGGCCTGATCCTCGACCGCCGGATTCCACCAGCGGTCGTAGTGAAAGACGTGGCTCGCGCGGGTCAGGTTCAGACCGGTGCCGCCGGCTTTGAGCGAGAGGATAAAGGCCTGCGGCTCGACGCTTTCCTGAAACGCCCGCACCAGGCTGTCGCGCATTCTGCGCGGCACGCCGCCATGCAGAAACGGCATCTCGCGCCCGAATGTTTCGCAGAGGCACTGCTTGAGCAACGCCCCCATCTCGGCGTACTGGGTGAAGACCAGCGCACTCTCGCCGCGCTCGAAGATCTCCTCCAGCATCTCTTCCAGACGCTGCAGCTTGCCGGACGGGCGCGCCATCGCCTGGGGCTGACTGAGATAATGGGCCGGATGGTTGCAGACCTGTTTGAGGCGGGTCAGCACGCTGAGAATCAGGCCGCGCCGCGCGATGCCCTCAGCGTCGGCCGCATCGCGACGAAACTGCTCCAGCACCTCTTCATACAGGTGCGCCTGTTCGCGCGTGAGCGTGCAGATGACAGTGCCCTCGCGCTTCTCCGGGAGATCCGCGATGATCTGCTTGTCGGTCTTGAGACGCCGCAACAGGAACGGGGCCGTGATGCGCCGCAGCCGCGTACGCGCGCCGGGATCGGTGCCGGACTGGATCGGCCGGAAAAAGGTCTCGCGGAATGCCGCCCGTTTGCCCAGCAGGCCGGGATTCAGGAAATCCATCAGCGACCAGAGATCGCCGACGTGGTTCTCGACCGGTGTGCCGGTCAGCGCGATCCGGTAATCGGCCTGCAACGCGCGGGCCGCCTGCGCCTGGCGCGTGTCGGGATTTTTGATGTTCTGCGCCTCATCGAGCACGATGCCGGCCCAGTTGACTTGACGTAAGTCGGCGTAGTCGCGGTAGAGCAGGTGGTAGCTGGTCAGCACGACATCCACCCCTTTGGTCTCGCGGGCAAATGAATCGCCGTGCCAGCGCTGCGGGCCGTGATGCAGCATCATGCGCAGCCCGGGCGCGAACCGCTGGCCTTCGCGCAGCCAGTTGCCGAGAACCGACATCGGGGCGGCCAGCAGCACCGGACGGCGTTCTCCCCGTGCTCTATCGTGCAGCAGGAAGGCCAGCGTCTGGATCGTTTTGCCGAGACCCATGTCATCCGCCAGACAGCCGCCAAAGCCCCAGTTGCGCAGGAACGCCAGCCAACTGAAACCGCGCAACTGGTAGGGACGCAGCTCGCCACAGAAGTCGGCGGGCTGCGGCAACAGATCGAACGACTGCTCGCCGCGCATCTGCCTGAGAAACGGGGCCAGCCACCCCCCGCCCCGCACGTCGGAGACCTCCAGCCCGCCCCGGCCGGCGGAGCCCAGTGCCATCCGCACGACTTCCAGCGCGGATTGCGAATCCGCCTGTTTGCGGCGCGTGACACGCAGCGCCTCCTGGAGCTGGCGCACATTGACCTCAATCCAGCGTCCCCGGAAAAAGACCAGCGGCGAGGGGGAATCCAGCAGCGTCTCCAGCTCCGCGCGCGAGACCGGCAGGCCGTCCAGCGTAGCCGTCCAATTCAACGCCACCTTCTGATCCAGCGTCTGCGGGCCGCCGGCTGCGCCGGCATGCGGCACCGCATCCACTTCCAGCGTGACGCTTTTCTGCGCGTTGCGGCTCCACCACGCCGGCAGACGGACGCCGTAACCGGCCGCCTCCAACAGCGGCGCGGCCGTGCTGAGAAAGGCGTGCGCCTCTTCGGATGACAGCATGCAGCCCAAACCGCGCGGGTGGATCTCGGCTTTAGCCAATGGCGAGAAAAGCATACTGGCCTGGCCCAGCGCGATCAGGATCGCCTCGTCCGCACCCGCAAAGAACGTTTCGCCGTCCTTGCGGCTCTCACCGCTGAAACGCACATGCAGGAACCACGGCTGTTCCGGCGCGGGCGACTCCTCCAGTTCGAAATGCAGTGTGTCGTCACAGGCCGCACGGCCTTCGACCGGCCGGCGCCACAAGGCGACCGCGTCATGTAAAGCGTCCAGCTCATCCCTCGCGTCCCAACGGATCACCCGGTCCTCACCGCGCAACGCGGCAAACCAGGCATCATGCGCACTATAAAATTTGCCGTGCTCGGCATGCGAGCGCGAGAGCGTCGTCACCACGCTGAACCGCACCAGGTGGTCGGTCAGCTCATCAAGCAGCGCGGCGGCATAGTGCCGGGGTTTTGTGCCCAGCGTGAGCAACGGCGGCAGGCGCTGGGCCAGCTCCTCGAGCCGCCGCCGGTCGGGCGGATCGAGCGAGGCCTGCCAACGCGCCTCAAAGCGACTGTCGTCGCGCCGCGCCAGCGCAGGCAGAAACCGGCCGCGGGCCACGAGCGAACCGGCAAACCGGAAGAGGTGCGCGAACGCCAGCAGATCCTCACCGGCGAAGACACCGTCGGCCAGACGCCGTTCCCGGCAGACTCCCAGCAGGGTGAAGGCTTGTTTCCAGGTCAGCTCGGCGGCTGTGACCTGCCACGTGTCGAGGCTCAACGGCGGCGAGACCGACACTTCGGCCGACAAGAGGAAAGGCTGCGACGGCACCGGGAACGGGCCGTCGTGCATCTGCCCTGTCGGCAAGCGCAGGTCGAGATGCGACATCTGCAGATCCGCGGTTTCCCACAGGAACCCCTTGAGGATGCCGCCGAGGATTTCTGCTCCGGCATCAAAAGGCGACAGACGCACCTGTACCGCACCCTGCGCTCTGGGATGAAGACGACACGGGGAAGCCGTCCGTTCGCCCCACACAATCACCGTGTGCTGGCGCCAGCTTATATGTAAAATCACGAGCATCCCATCGGTCTCTATCCTTCGTAATGGCCCGAGCAGGAGGCAATGATGACATCATCACCACGCACATAGAACACCAGCCGGTTTTTTTCATCGATCCTGACAGCGTAGAAACCCGAAAGCGCACCTTTCAGCTTTTCGACTTTCCCGATCGACTGATATCCCTGATGCCGGATTGAGATCAGAAGACTGTTTATTTTTTTGAGCGTTTTCCGGTCGAGGTAATGCCAGTCGAGGTAATGCCGCCAAGCCACATCATCGAAGTAGATGCCCATATCACACCTCGATGAGCGCGTGTTCTGAATACTGGCCGTTCAGAATGCGTTGCTTCGCTTCAAGTAACTGTTGTTTGTACGCTTCTCCCGTCAAACCGAATGTTGGCGACGGCGTATACGCGGGGACTTCAACTTTGAACGGGATAGACTTCGTTGCGGCGACACGGGTCAGGTAGACCGAAATGCCATTGGCTAAACTCAGTCCCATGCCTTCAAACGCTGCGGTCGCCGCCGCCTTCAACGCCTCATCGATACGGATCGTTACAGTGGTAGAAGCCATCTTTTTATCCTCAATTTGTGTTCAAACGATAGTGATTTGTGTTCAGAATGTCAATGCCATCGCTTTGACTTGACGCTGGGGGCCGGAGACTGCATGCTGGTGCGCATGCTCAAAGACGGACATATCCGCCTGCTGCCGATCCACGTCGCCAACAAAATCGCGGCCGGGGAGGTGGTGGAGCGTCCCGCCTCGGTGGTGAAAGAGCTGATGGAAAACGCCATCGACGCCGGTGCCACGCGCATTGACGTGACCGTGACGGCCGGCGGACGCAAGCTGATCGAGGTGCGCGACAACGGCTGCGGCATGGGACGCGACGATGCCCTGCTCAGCATCGAGCGGCAGGCCACCAGCAAGATCCGGGATGTCGATGACATCGAGCGCATCGACACGCTCGGGTTCCGCGGCGAGGCGCTGCCCTCCATCGCCTCCGTTTCGCGCTTCACGCTCAAGACGCGCCGCGCCACGGATGAGGCCGGGACGGAACTGGTGGTTGTGGGCGGCAGTCTGCACGACGTGCGCGATGCCGGCGTACCGGTCGGCACCACGCTCGACGTGCGCGACCTCTTTTTCAACGTGCCGGCCCGCCGCAAATTTCTGCGCGCGTTCCAGACTGAGCAGGCGCACATCCGGTCGGTCTTCACGTTGCATGCCCTGGCCCATCCCGAAATCGGCATGAGCCTTACGGCCGACGGCCGCGAGCTGTCACGTCTGCCGCCCGATGCCACCCTGGCGGAACGTACCCGCGATCTTTTCGGCGCGGACTTCTGCGCGGGGCTGATGCCGGTCGACCGGACGTTCGGCGACATTCGCGTTTACGGCTTTGCGGGTCTGCCCAACCAGGCGCGCAACGACCGCAGCGAGCAGTACATCTTCATCAACCGCCGTCCGGCCACCGCGCCGGTCATCGCCTACGCATTGCGTGAGGCTTATCCGCCGCTTGAAGGCGACCGCAAGCCGATCGTGCTGCTCTTCATCGAGATGCCGCCCGACCGGGTGGATGTCAATGTGCATCCGACCAAGCGCGAGGTGCGCTTTCACAAACCGGTCGACGTGCGCGAGGCGTTGATCGGCGCCATCACCGACGCGATCGGCACCACCCGTCGCCGCCAGGACAACGGGCTTGTGAATAGCGTTCCGGGGCGTGAGACTCCGGCGTGTGCGCCAGCCGCTCCGATCCCTCCAGTCGTGCAGGCCGCGCACGGCAGCACGACGGAGGTCTCGCTGCGGACATTGGTGCCGGAAGCCGCGGCGCAGCCCTTCGATTACCCCGCGCCGGTTCCGCTCCCGCAGGTGGACGCGCCCCGTCCGGCCGTGACGCCATCTCCCGCACCGTTGCCGCCCGCCGCCGCGCCGCCGCCGTCCGGACAGGGCCTGCCGCTCTTTGCCGATCCGCAGGCGGGTTCGCCATGGCGCTGGTGCCGCGTGCTGGGCCGTCTGGGCGGACGCTACCTGCTGCTGGAGACCGACGGCGGCCTGGTGACGGTCGATCCGCGCGCGGCGCGCGAGCGCGTGCTGTACGAGCGGCTGATGGACAACGCGCGCCGCGGCGAAACCCTGTCGCAACGCCTGCTGCTGCCCGAGACGGTGCAGCTCGCGCCGCCGGATGCCGCGCGCCTGCGCAAACACCTGCCGACCGTGCAGGCGATGGGGTTCGGCGTGGAAGAGTTCGGCAATGACCACTTTATTGTGGAAGCGCTGCCTGACGCGCTGGTCGCGGTCTCCTGCCGCGAGCTGCTGGGAAACATCGCGCACGATCTCGAACACGCCGGTACGCGGCGCGGCACCGAAAAATGGCGCGAAGAGCTGATCGCCAAGGCCGCCTGCCGCGCCGCCAGCGGCAGCGACGAGCCGCTCACCGACGAAGCGGCCGAACGATTGGTGAACGACCTTGCCCATACGCGCATGCCCTACACCTGCCCGCGCGGCCGCCCCACCATGATCTTCACCTCTTATCGCGAGCTTGAGCGTAAGTTTGGACGATGAAGCGCGCATTCCGGCAACCACGACGGGAAAATCTGCGCGCCAGGCAAGCGCGAAACCGGTAAGGCGGGATGCCCATGCCACGGGAGGCAGGGTCGAGGCCGGGGAGAATGTGATGAAACCCTGTGAAAAGAAGAGGGTCGTGCACCTGGGGCTGGTGCGGGTTGTCGCCCTGTCGATGGTGGCTTTCCTGGGGCTGCTGGGTGCCGCGATAACGGTTTACCCTGGACGCGATGCGGCAGCCGGAGGTTACCGCTTCTGCCATGATTTCATCAGTGCGCTGGGAATGACGCGAACGGAGGGCGGACTCGACAACGCTTGGGCGAGCGTCCTCTTCAACAGCGGGCTAGGATTGGCCATGTTGGCTCTGATCCCGTATTGGTATGTGCGGTCGGACTGTGTGCGCGGTCCGCGCGTGGTACGCTGGGCGGCCTTCCTGCTCTGCGCAGGGTTCTCGCTGGGTGTGTTCGGGGTGGCGTTGACGCCCTATGACCGGCACCCCCATCTTCACAACGTCTGTATCTACACCGCGTTCGCCTTGATCGTGCCCGGCATTCTGATCATGTCCATGGGGGCGGAGAAAGCCTTTTCAGGATGGCGCTACAAGATGTTCTGGGTGATTTTCGCAGTCCTCCTGCTGTCGGCAGAAGGCGTGCTGACAGCCATGGTCAAGCAGCGCGTTCTGCCTTCGCGCCCCGTGAACCCGGTTCTGCAGAAGATCAACGTGATGGCCTTCATCGCGTGGGTGGCCGCCGACCTGTGGCTGTTCCGCGCCTACCTCAACCGCCTGGCAACAAGTGGAACATGCCGGCGTGGACAGCGGCATTGTAAAACCGTAATCGCAGCTTCCGCGCAAGGATCGTTTCGGTAATCTGCTGGCGCACTGTGGCGTTGTCCTGAACCGGACGATCGGCCGAAGCCAGCAGAAAGCTCCATTCTGTATGGAACGACGGTATGAAGACAGAGTACGTCACCACATGCGGGAAAACCTGCTCAAGTAACGCGCGCGCCGCCAGATGGACGCGCCTGTTGGCAGGACTGAAGTCGCCGGCCTGCATGGCGATGATGCCGCCCGGCAAAAGATGCTCGCGCACCTGTTGATAAAACCCGGGCGTGGCCAGGTGCCGCGCGGGACCGTCCGCGACCGGATCAGGCAAATCCAGAATGATGACATCATACCGTTCCCGCGACGCTTCCAGCAGACGCAACGCATCCACGATGCGCAGCTCCAGGCGCGGATCTTCATAACAGTTTGCATGCCACTGCGGCAGATGGGTGCGGCAGAGATCCACAACCTCTCCGTCGATGTCGGCCATGAGCACTCTGCCCACACAGGCATGACGCAGCACTTCACGCGCCGTAGCGCCCTCGCCACCGCCGGCAATCAGCACACGGCACGGTTGCGGATGCATGACCATCGCCGGTTGGACCAGGGTCTCATGGTAGATGTGTTCATCCAACGCCGCGGATTGCAGTTCGTCATCCAGTATCAGCATTCTCCCGAAGGCCTGACTCTCCACGATCTCAACCCGTTGAAACGCGGTCTGGCGGTCGACCAGCACGTTGGACAACGCGATCAGGTGGACCGCATACGGGTTCGAACGGTCGGCATACCATTCCTTCTCGGAAAAAATCATGTCGCAGATCCCTGATGTTCCGTGTGTTGATCAGCCGACGATCTGATGTCCGGCAGGTCATCCAGCCGGCCGCGGCATATCTCCTGGGTGTGCGCCGACTGCGCACACAAGCGTTTTTCCAGATGGCGGACAGCGACCCACGGATCCACTCTGCGTCCGCATGTGAAGACGTCTAAAGCGGCGTACCCGTGCTCGGGCCAGGTGTGAATCGCCAGATGCGATTCCGAAATCATCACAAGCCCGGTAACCCCCTGCGGTGAAAATTTATGGAATGCGGTTTTCAGAATGTCAGCACCGGTTTCGACGGCGGCAATTGTCATTTCATCCGTGATCAACTGAATATTATCGAGCATTTCCGCTGGACAGCCGTACAGCTCCGTCAAGAGATGACGCCCCAACGCGTTCTTCACATCCAACACCTCCTTTCTTGCTTTCCACCATAGCACAGAAAACAAAATTGTCAAATCCGGCACGTGTTGCGCACACAGGCGATCTCCCGAGGCCTCCTTGAGTGCGCAACAAACCTATAGTACGATGCGCGTGTTGGGGTTTGTAAGCGAGCCCGTCGACAGCAGAGCGGGAACCAACGAGGGGGGAGCTTTCAACGCTCAAAAAATGGGGAGGCGCGGAATGAAAGGGATGAATGGCGAATGGTCGAGAAGGGGGTTTGTACTGGGCTCGGCGGCTGCCGCCGCGATGGCGGGCGGGTGCCGCTCATGGTGCGTGGACGAGTGTAAGGCCGATCCGAACCTGACGGCCTTTCTGAGCGATATTCACGTGAGCGGGTTGAACGTCAAAGGTCAGCCGACCTACCAGAATCCGCTCTTTGAGAAGGTGATCGATGCGGTGCTCGCGCTGCGGCCGCGCCCACAGCGTGCTGTGGTGTTGGGGGATATCGCGCTCTGGAACGGACGGCACGAGGACTATGAGGCCTCGCTGCCGGGGCTGGAGCGTCTGCGTCAAGCGGGAGTCGAGCTGTTTGTCGCGATGGGCAATCACGATCATCGCGACGTGTTTTTGCGGTACCATCCGGAATATGCCAAGATCTCGCCAGTTGCCGACCGGATTATATCGGTCGTCGATCTCGGCAGCGCCGACCTGTTGCTTCTGGATTCGCTGAAGGAGACCGGTCGCGGTGAAGGTACCGGGAATGCGGTGGAAGGTGAGATTGATGACGCGCAATGGAGCTGGCTGGAGGCCCAGGCGACCAGTCGGGAACGCCCGTTTTTTGTTGCGTCGCATCATCAACCAGATGATCTCAGCGGTAGAAAAATGCGAGAGATGCTGGCGTCCACGAAGTACTGTGTCGGCTATCTCCACGGGCATTGCCACAGATGGATGACCACATGGTTCAAGAAGAACTATCAGTCGCGCCGCATTGTCCGCGTTGCGGGTGTGCCTTCAACCGGCTGGTGGGGCGATATCGGTTACACACTGCTTCGGACCGGCCCGGACCACGCGGAACTGGCGATGGCGCCGGGCAACGACTTCTTCTTCCCCGCTCCGCTCAAACCGGGCGAGAGTCGTCCGAGGGAATGGGATGACATCCGTTCGGAACACGCGAATGCCCGGTGCGTGTTCTCATACGGTGCGTGATAGGATCAATTTGCACTTGTTGTCGGTAGCACTTCCAGCCTATGCTACCGGCATGCGCAGCGCCCCCGTAGACGAGGCCCCGGACAGCGACGTCGCGCGCGGGGTGGACGAGATGCTGCGGCGCTGGCGCGCCGTCGTGATCGACCGCCTCCACAAGCTGGCGACCGTGCTCCTGCTTCCCCCGCTGCTGCTGGTGCTCGCGGGCCGCGGCGTGATGCTCTCCTGGCCGCTGCGCGGCTTCTTGCTGCTGAACTACCTGGTGCTGCTGGCCTCGACGGTGCACCGCAGCCTCGATCCGCGGATCCGCGCGGGCATCCTGCTGGGTCTGATCGCGTCAACCGGCGTCGTGCGTCTGGCGGTGGGCCAGCTCGCGGGGAGCGGACGCCTCTCGCTCCTGGTGATGCCGCTGCTGGCGCTGCTGCTCGTGGGGCCGCGCGCGGGCTGGGCGGCGGCGGCCTTGAGCCTGGCGCTCTATGCGGCCACGCCGGTCCTGCTGCACGGCGGCGGCTTCGCGATCATCGGCATCCCCGCCGCGGCCCCGGCCGCGCCGCCGGCGTTCTGGATGCTGCAGGGCGCCTCGCTCGCGGCGATCCTGCTGACGCTGCTCGTCCTCTTCACCTATTTCCTGCGGCTGCAGCGCCGCACGATGATCGCCGAGCGGGCCGCGCACCGCCAATGGGAGCAGGAGGTGAGGCGGCGCCGTCAACTGGAGGAAGCCATCGGCCGGCTCGGCGCAGAGGAGCGGCGCCGGCTCGGCGCCGAACTGCACGACGGCCTGTGCCAGCAGTTGACGGCCGCGCTGCTGCGCTGCACAGGGCTGGAACAGGCGCGCGGGGCGTCCGACGCACCCCGCGTATCCGAATTGGCTCAGATCCGCGCGTCCATCCAGGAGTCCATCGACACCGCCTACGAGGTGGCCAAGGGCCTTTGCCCGGTCGGCATGGACGCCGATGCGCTCGTGCCCGCGCTGGAGCGGCTCTGCCAGGAAGTGCGTAAACGCCACGGCAAAGCCTGCCGCCTGCTGGGGGATCGGGACGTGGCCATCCGCAATCCGGAGCACGCGCTGCTGTGGTATCAGATCGCCCGCGAGGCGGTCACCAATGCCGTCAAGCATGCGCGGTGCAAACACATTTCCATTGCACTCGAGCGCGTGGCTGGCGGGCTCGAGATGCGGGTCACCGATGATGGCCGCGGGCCGGCGACAGAAGCGACGCCAGCGACAGGCATGGGCTTGAGCATCATGCGGTACCGCGCGGGACTGCTCGGCGGCACCCTGCGCATCGGAGCCGGTGAGAACGGGGGTTTTGAGGTCGCCTGCCGCGTGCCGCTACTGGAGGATACCCGATGAGTGCAGACCATGCATCCCGAATCTTCATCGTGGATGACCACCCGCTGGTGCGGGACGCCCTCGCCCAACTGCTCGCCGGCGCCGGATTCGAGGTCTCTGGCGGAGCCACGGACGTACGGGAGGCCCTGGCCCATCCGGCGCTCGCGGCCTGCCGCCTCGCGATCATCGACCTTTCGCTGGGGGCCGAAAGCGGGCTCGACTTGATCCGGCGCCTGCGGATATTGGGCATCGCGGTGCTCGTCTATTCCATGCATAAGGAGTCCAACGTGATCCGCCGGGCGTTGGAGGCAGGCGCCAGCGGCTATGTCACCAAGAGTGAGACGGCTTCGTCGCTGCTCGATGCCGTGCGGGCGCTGCTGGCGGGCGCGCGTTACCTGAGCCCGCGCGTGGAGGCGGCTCTCCGCGAATCGTCATCCATCGAGAGCTTGAGCGGACAGCAGCGGCAGATCTACCGTTTGCTGGGTCAGGGATTCTCCAACGAGGAGATCGCCGGGCGGCTGGCGATCAGCGTGCGCACGCTGGAGTCGTACTGTGTCCGCATCATGGACAAACTGGGCGCGCAGGGTGCCCGCGAACTGCGCCGCCAGGCGATCCGCGACGCCGCGCACGACATCGCCGACGAAGCGCCGCCGGCCTAGCCGGACGCCTTTTTTCCGGGGCGTGAGGGGGAAATCCCTCTCCCCGCGAACCCGCGTTCCTGTTCAAATGGAGGGTACCGGACACAACGGTGACACAACCTCGGAAGAAAGGATGACCATGAGCAACAAGCACACCTGGACTGCGGTATTGGCCACGGTTGCGGCGGTCTGCCTCCCCTTGTCCTCTCTCGGCCAGCTCGACGGGATGACGCTGGATCAGTCGAACGACAATTTTGGCTACTACTTCTACGATGCCAGTTCCATCTGGCAGTCTTTCACCGCCGGGATGGACGGACATCTCCGCGCCATCCAGGCCCACATCTATGCGACGAATGACGCGCCGTGGACGGCCACGTTCGAAATCCGCGAAGGGCAGGGAACAGCGGGTACCCTGCTGGCCTCGCAAACCATCGCCGGCGACGGCGTGAAGCAGCAACGCACGTTCGTCCTGGAAAACCCGGTCCGGCAAGTATCCGGCGCAACGTACAGCTTCGTCGTCCGGAACGCCTCCACAGGGTTGACGGTCCGGGCTTCCGCTGACCTCTATGCCGGAGGCCGGAGCCACCACGCCAACTACGACTACAACTTCATGACCTGGGTTCTCGCCAGCAACTGGTCGGACCCCGCCTGGCGCGACACGACGTTCACATCCGGTTCGACCGTGATCACCACGCCGGAACAACTGGCTCAGTTCGCCTGGCTGGTGAATGACGGCACCTCCTTCACCGGCCAGCGGATCGTCCTCGCGGCCGACATCGATCTCGGCGCGCATTACTGGACACCGGCAGGCACCGACGCGGCGCGGTTCGACGGCACTTTCGACGGCGCGGGCCACACCATTTCCGGCCTGCTCATCGAGCATCCGGGGGTCGATTGCCAGGGGCTTTTCGGTGTGACCGGCTCCAACTCCTCGATCGAAGACGTGGCGCTCCTCGACGCCGACGTCCGCGGCGGTACCTACACCGGCGGCATCGTCGGCAGGAGCTATGGCGAGGTGCGGCGCTGCCGCGCCGCGGGCACCGTCGCCGGCGGCAGCATGGTGGGCGGCGTTGCGGGACGCGCCGAGAGCACGCTGCAGGGGTGTGTGAACGCCGCGTCGGTGTCGGGCTTCAACGGCGTCGGCGGCGTGGCGGGCGTGGCAAGCGGCGTGACCGAGGAGTGTGCCAACAGCGGCAGCATCGACGGCGCCAACGATGTCGGCGGCGTGGCCGGTACGGCCAACAGCGAGCTGCGCCGCTGCACCAACAGCGGCACCGTCACCGCCCAGATGGGCGAGAGCACCGGCGGCGTGGCCGGTTCGTGCGTGAATGCCTCCATCCTCGCGTGCTCGAACAGCGGCGACGTCGACGGCCCGGCCAGCGTCGGCGGCATCGTCGGCAATGCGGCAAACGGTGTGATCGACCGCTGCGCGAACACGGGCCGCGTCGGCGGCGGCTGGGCCGGCGGCATCGCCGGCGGCCTCAGCCGCGGCACGATCCGCAACTGCGTCAACCGCGGCGCCGTGGATCTCCTGCCCAATGGCGTCGGCGGCGGCATCGTCAGCGATAACAGCAACGGCACCGTGATGAACTGCGCCAATGAAGGTGCCGTCACCGGTGCCGGCGAGTATGGCGTCGCCGGCGGCATCGTCGGCTGGAACTGGGGCGGCCAGAACCGGAATTGCGCCAACAGCGGCGCGGTGACGGGCGAAGGCGCCCTGGGGGGCCTCGCGGGCGGCAACGATGACGGCGGAGTGGTGGCGGGATGCTTCTGGAAGCGGACGGGCACCGCGCCCTTCTCCCTCGACGCGATCGGCATGGACGGCCTCGGTGATGTCGAGGGCTGCCGCTTCTTCGGCGCCGCGCCGGGCACGCTGGACGCGCCGGTGACGGTTGGCGGTCATGTCACTGACAGTCTGGCGGATGCCTTGAACGCCTGGATGGCGATGGCGCGCGACGACGAAGGCCTGCCGTTACGCCGCTGGACACCCGGATCGGCCTGCGCCTATCCGGCCGTCGTCGTGTCCCGCTGGAGTGACGAAGGGAACTTCACCACCGACTGGTACGATGCGGAAGGCGCCGAGTTCGTCATCCGCACGCCCGCCGAACTGGCCGGCCTGGCGGTGCTGGTGAATGCCGGCACCACGTTTGCGGATCAGTGGATCACGCTCGCGGCGGATCTGGCGATGGCCGATCACGAATGGACGCCGATCGGTGCGGTGGACGCGGAGGGCGAGATCGTCTCCGCCTTCGCCGGCTTTTTCAATGGCAACGGCAAGACTGTTTCCGGCATCTACGTGGACCGTCACTCCGCCTTCGTGTCCGCCGGGTTATTCGGCGCGGCGCAGTCTGCGTTCATCGCCAACCTCGCCGTGGCCGGCGCCGACATCTCCGCCGCGGGCGGCGCCGGCGCCCTGTGCGGTTCCCAGGAGGGCGCCTGGATCTTCAACTGCGCGTCCGGGGGACGGATTTCCGGCGGCGAGACCGCAGGCGGCATCTCGGGCCGGCTCGATGGTGACATGGGTCTCGTCATGAACAGTTGGAGCGACGCCCGCGTCGACGGGCCCACCGCCGGCGGGGTCGTCGGGAGCGCGCCGGAGGATCCGAACGTCGGCTACTGCTTCTGGAAACAGACCGGCGCATCGCCCTACGACCTTCCCGCCGTGGGCGATGGCGGCATCGACAACTGCTACGCCTTTGCCGGACCGCCGGGCGTGCTGGCCGGACCGCCGGAGGAACTGCCGCCCACGCTCGCGGGCGCGCTTAACAGCACGGTGTACATGATGGGTTCTTTTTTCGGCATCGACTTCTACGGCTGGACGCCGGGAACGGCAAGCCGCTATCCCGTCATGGCGCCCCTGATCCGCGTCGACGGCGAACCAGTCGAGGCCACGTTCAGCGACGGTTTCTGCGCGGGGCTGACCTACCCCGAGGTCGACGCCGCCGTCGCCGCCTACAGGGACGCGCACCCCGAGACAACCGCCGAAACATTCGGCGCGCTGTTGTGCCAGGCCGACGCCATGGGCTTCACCTTCGGGGAGCTGGCGGCCGACGACGCGATCTTCGCTTTCGACCCCAGCCTCGCCATCACGGCTTTCGATCCCGCCGCCGGCCGGCTCACCTTCCGGGTGGCCAACGGGATCGACACGACACCGCAGGCGGCCATGAACCGTCTGGCGGCCTCAGCCGCCTGCGCGATCACCGTCCAGCAGATGGGCCATCCCGGCGGAACGGCCGTCGCGCTGTGTCCCGCGGTCGAGTTTCATTCCGACGGAACGGCCTGCGCCCCCATTACGCCCACTGCCACCGACCGGGCCTTTTTCAAGATCCGCCTGGATCACTCGCTCCCGTCAATGGCTGCCGGAAACTGAGCGTTGCCCGGTCGGTTTGTTAACCAACAACCGCCGCGTCCCGTAAGCCAACCTCGAGACCTCAAAACCCGCCTTGCTCAATCGGTACCGCTGCATGATCCCCTCACTTAAACTCTAACACCGCCGCCTCATTGAGGCGCCAGTTCTCGGCACCCGTGCCTTCCAGCGAACGCCAGACCCTGTCTTCCGCACGATAGAGACCGTAGTTGAAAGCCACTTTCATTCCGGGTTTCGGCTGAATCCCCAACTCGTTGAAAGGAATGGCCCATTCGCCGCGCCAGCCGCTTTTCCAGTCGTTCCGCTTTTTCCCGTATGGTTTCGCTGCAAACCGCACCGCCTTACCCAAACGTTCCGCCTCCTCCGCCGGCAAGCCCGCATCCGTGACGCTCACACACGCGCCGCCCGCGAAACCGCGGATCACCACCGTACCCTTGGCACCCGCGATGCAAACCTCCGCACCGTCATCCCGGCCCCATTGATCCCCCTTCGCCAACAGGCCGATATCAAACAGCACCGTATTCGCGGCCACATACAGATACTGGTCGTCGTACATCAGTTTGATGAAGGCAGGCGCGCCACTGGCCAGCCAGCGTGACGGATCGCGGTCGATATTCACAAACGACCCCGCCCACTCGCCATCTTCGATCTCCCCGTCCAACACCGGCGGTTGTTTGGCGCGCGGTACCGCCACCGCCCAAGTTCTCCGCGCGGGCGCGGGCGTGGGCGGCATCTCCTCCGTGATCGTAAAGGCTGCCGGAATGGCCCCCTTCTGCGCGTTACCGGTAAAGAGCACATTGCCCACCCAGGAGGTCACCGCATTGGGCGCCGTCACCGTTATTTTCCCCGGCGCGTACAACGTGTTACCCGCAAAAATACAATCGCGGGAACGCGGGAACGACAGCTTCATGTTCTCGTCCGAAACAAAAACATTGTCCCGAATGATCATTCCGGTCGTGATGTGGTTGTGGGTCGGCATCGGCACCCCGATCGCCACGTTGCGCTCGACCACGCTGTGGGCCGAACCTTCATCGAAATAGTAGGCGGAAGCGCAGCGGTTCCAAATCAAGAATTCTTCGAGTTGCGAGGCTGCTGGATAGCGCGATTAGGAGCGGGCGGGGCGGCGATCCTCAGTTTTTCAAGCAAAAAATTTCTTCGGATCTCTTTTTTTATTGACCA
>Ga0208461_1001148_pt1 | contig 24634 bp, 14 predicted proteins | sample AD_JPNTR4_MetaG_FD_184448 | JGI IMG/M metagenome (GOLD analysis project Ga0208461, IMG submission 184448) | Active sludge microbial communities of municipal wastewater-treating anaerobic digesters from Japan - AD_JPNTR4_MetaG (SPAdes) (version 2) | ecosystem: Engineered > Bioreactor > Anaerobic...
GCGCCTGCGCCCCGCATTGAGCCGGCGCCGAAGCCCGCCGCGGAAGAAGCAACGGACAAAACCAAAGGCAAGCGGCGCAAAAAGGACGCCAAACAACAGGAATTAATTGTTCCCACAATTGAAGTCATGAGCTTCAAGGAATTGAGGAAGGATATAGCCGAACGTTGGAAAAAACGCACCAAAGGCAAAAAGGGTGCAAAAACAGAAATCGTTGAAGAACCCCCAAAACGCGCAAAAAAAATTCGTCCGAGTTTTTATGTGGATGTTGATACACTGCCCGCCGTTCCCACCAAGCGCCCCAAAACATTGAAGAAAAAAGCCGGGCAGGAAAAGCAAAAAACAAAATCGGTTATCATTTATGGAGAAGCCACCGTTGAGGAATTTGCCCAAAAAATCGGCGCATCATTGGAAGATGTTATAGCAAAACTGGAATCATTGGGCGAGCAATTTACCTCAGAGCAGTATTTATCTCCCGAGTATTGCGAGTTTCTTGCGGAGGAATTCGGCGTTGAGCTGGAGATTATCCCGGAAAGCGATGAAAATGATATCCGCGAATTTGTTGCGGCAGATGATGAGAAAAAATTAGTCCCTCGCATGCCAGTTGTCACCATCATGGGACACGTGGATCATGGCAAGACCACGCTTTTAGACAGCATCCGCAAGTCTGACATTGCTAGCCATGAATACGGCGGCATCACCCAACATATCGGGGCATACTGCGTCAAAACTCCCAAAGGGGATCTTGTGTTTTTGGACACGCCCGGTCATGCGGCTTTCACGGCGATGCGCGCACGCGGCGCAAAAGTGACGGACATTGTTATCCTTGTTGTTTCCGCCGATGACGGCGTCATGCCCCAGACGATTGAAGCCATCAACCATGCCAAGGCAGCAAACGTTCCCATCATGGTCGCCATCAACAAGATTGACAAACCCGGCGCCAATCCGGAGCGAATCAAGCAGGATTTAATGCGTTTTCAAATGGTTTCGGAGGATTTGGGCGGCGATACAATCTTTGCTGAAGTTGCCGCCCGCTCCGGTTTGAATGTGGAAAAACTTTTGGAGATGATTCACATCCAGGCAGAGGTTCTGGAGCTCAAAGCAGATCCGGATCGTCCTGCCGAAGGCGTCGTTCTTGAAACCCACATGGACCCCCTGCGGGGCGTTATCTCAACGCTTCTTGTTCAAAAGGGCACGCTCAAATGCGGCGACGTTATTCTCACCGGCACGCAATTCGGAAAAATCAGGGTGATGATGGATGACCGCGGGCGCCCCATTAAAGAAGCCGGTCCTTCGATTCCGGTTGAGATTGTTGGATTGACGGGCATCCCAACGGTAGGAGATACTTTTATTGTTCTTCCCGATGAAAAAGCGGCGCGCAGAATCGCGGCAGCCCGAGCCCTCAGGCGGAAATCGCGCCGCATTCGCCAATCCCGCCATGTCACTTTGGAAAATCTGCATTCATACATCAGCGATACGGAAAGCAAGACTCTGAATATTATTTTGAAGGGCGATGTGCAGGGTTCCCTTGAGGCTATCACTCAGGCTTTGGAAAAGCTGAACTCGGAAAAGGTTAAAATCAATATTTTGCATACAGCCGTGGGAAGCGTTTCAGAATCGGACGTGAACCTTGCGGATGCCTCGGATGCTATTATCATCGGGTTTAATGTGAGACCGGAGCAATCGGTGGTGGAGTTGGCACAGGAACAGCATGTTGAAATCAAGACTTATCGTATTATTTATGAATTGCTCGATGAGGTCAGGCTTGCCATGCAGGGCATGCTGGAGCCGAAATTTAAGGAAGTGGGGCGAGGCAGAGCGGAGGTTCGCCAGGTTTTCAAGATTACCAAACTGGGCAATATTGCCGGTTGTTTTGTGACAGAAGGCGAGATACGGAAAACGGACAATGTGCGCCTGTTGAGGGATAATGTGGTTGTCTATCAGGGAAAGATTTCATCTTTGCGCCGAGTCAAAGATGACGTTGCCAGTGTCTCGAACACGCAAGAATGCGGCATCGGGCTGGAGAATTTCAATGACGTCAAGGTTGGGGATATTATCGAGACTTTCATGATGGAAGAGATACCGCAGGAATTATAATCAATAGTCGTTCGTTTGCAGTTGTTTTTATTTCATTATCTTGTGCGGCGGTGGTTGCATGGACAAGAAAGAGCTGGCGGAGGTTCTGGAGGACATCGCCACTCTGCTTGAAATCAAAGGGGAAAATCCCTTCAAAAGCAACGCCTACCGAAACGCCGCTCGAACCATCGAAACATTGGAAAAGCCGCTGGAGGACTTTCAGGTTGTTGAGGATTTTCGCGGGCTGAAAGGAATCGGCGTTTCTATTGCGGAAAAAATTCTCACCTTGCTCAAAGAGGGCAGGCTCCCGTATTACGAGCAGCTGAAAGCAAGCATTCCCTCCGGTTTGATTGACATGCTTTCAATCCCCGGTTTTGGACCGAAAAAGGTGCGCGCGGTTTATGAGAATCTGGGCGTGTCAACTGTGGGCGAATTGGAATATGCCTGCCATGAAAATAAGTTGGTCGAGCTTGCCGGCTTTGGCGCGAAGACGCAGGAAAATATTCTTAAAGGCATCGAATATCTCAAAAAATCGCAGGGGCGTTTTTATTTTCATGAGGCGCTTGATCCGGCGCGGGAACTTTGCGCCGCCATGCAAAAGGTCGGCGGGTTGAAAAAGATTGAGATTGCGGGCAGCCTTCGGCGTTTCAACGATACAGTGAAGGATATTGATATTCTGGCGTCGGCTGAGAATCCGCATGCCGTGATGGATGCGTTTGTTTCGCATTTGCTTGTGGAATCGGTCATAAACCGCGGCGACACCAAATGCAGCGTCCGGCTTATCAATGGCATCAATGCAGATTTGCGCGTCGTCTCAGAGCCGCAGTTTCCCTATGCGCTCATGTATTTTACCGGGAGCAAGGCGCACAACGTTGCGCTGCGCGGGCGCGCCTTGAAAATGGGATACAAATTAAATGAATATGGTTTGTTTCCGCGCGATTCTGAGACATCGGAGTTTTTGGGTTCTGAAAAAGAGGTGTTTAAAAAACTCGGGCTTGCCTTTATTCCGCCCGAGCTGCGCGAGGACAGGGGCGAACTGGAAGCAGCCGAAAGCGGGAGCATCCCGCGCCTTGTGGAAATGAGCGACATCAAGGGGATATTTCATGTTCACACGCCTTATAGCGACGGGCTTGCTTCCATTCGAGAATACGCCGATGAGTGCCTAAAGCGCGGATTTGAATATCTGGGCGTGAGCGACCATAGCCGTTCCGCCACCTATGCCAACGGGCTTTCGCCTGAGCGGATTCAAAAGCAGGGCGAGGAGATTGACGCCCTCAATAAAAAGATAAAAAATTTTCGGATTTTTAAGGGAATCGAGTCGGACATTTTGTCGGATGGTTCTTTGGATTATCCTGACGAGGTTTTGAAAAATCTGGATTTTGTCATAGCCTCCATCCACAGCGGTTTCAAAAAATCAAAAGAAGAGATGACGCGCCGATTGATTAAGGCGATAGAAAATCCATATACGACTATGCTCGGGCATCCGACAGGTCGGCTGCTTTTGGCGCGGGAAGGCTATGAGGTGGATATGGAGGAGGTTATCCGCGCCGCCGCGCAGAATGGGAAAATTATTGAACTCAATGCCAATCCTTACCGTTTTGATATTGACTGGAGGCTTATCCGCAAAGCCGTTGACTCGGGCGTGCTTATCAGCATTAATCCCGATGCGCATCGTTTGGATAATCTTGATTATACTTTTTTGGGTGCGGGCATGGCTCGCAAGGGATGGAGCGAGGCGCGCCATATTTTCAACACCCGCTCCGCCAAGGAGGTGGAAGAATATTTCAAGAAACGGTCGGGGTAAATCCAAACGTTGCTCAGCAATGAAAAACGTTTGACAATGCGGGGGAGATTGGGGAACGTCCGATTTGTTTATTCAGCCGGAAATTTTAATTTGATTTGTAAAAAAAGGTGAACACTTATGATGGGCAAACACAAAGACAAACATCCAGAGAAGAGACTTTTTTTGATAGGCGTTTCGCTTTTCATCTGCGCCTTTATTGTGCTGGGACAGGTGGCGCTGAAGGTGCGGGCGGCGGAGAAAGACGATGATTTTTACAAATATGCGGATATATTCACGGAGGTTTTTTCTGAGGTAAAAGGCAAATATGTGGAAGAGGTGGATTCGGGCAAGCTCATGGAAGGCGCCCTGCAGGGGATGTTCATGACGCTCGATTCGCACAGTCAGTTCCTTGAGCCCGATTCGCTTTCGCAACTGGAAAAGGATACCGAAGGGGAGTTTTCCGGTATTGGCATCCACATAACAATCCGCGATGGCGTCCTGACGGTCATTGCGCCGATCCCCGGGTCACCTTCGGCAAAGTTGGGCATTCGGGCATGGGATCGCATCATTGAAATTGAGGGGAAATCCACGGAAGGCATCACAATCATGGAAGCGGTCAAAAAACTGACCGGCACCCCCGGCACAACCGTCAATATTACCATCTATCGCAAGGGCGAACCCAAACCTTTATACTTTACAGTAACGCGTGCAAACATCAAGGTTAATAGCGTATATTTCAAGAAAATCGGCGATGATATCGGGTATATCCGCCTTGCCAAATACAGCGAGAGCACGGCGGCGGATATGAAAAAGGCTCTGCTTTCCCTGAAAAAAGAGAACATCAAAGGTTTGATTATTGACCAACGGTTTAACTCCGGCGGTCTTTTGGATCAGGTGGTGAAGGTGGCGGAATATTTTGTGCCCAAAGGCGAGATGATTGTCAGCACAAAGGGGCGTCTTTCCAATCAGAATCGGGAATTCAAATCACAGGCTGAGCCAATTATGGAGCTGCCTCTTGTGGTTCTGGTCAACCGCGCCAGCGCCAGCGCGGCTGAAATCCTGACGGGCGCCATTCAGGATCATAAGCTTGGCGTGATTATTGCGCCCCGCGGCGAACATACCTTTGGCAAAGGCTCTGTTCAGACTATTGAGGAGCTGAAAAATACAATTTCTTGGGACGAGAACAACAACCCCAAACGCTGCGCCCTTCGTCTCACCACCGCCCGCTATTACACGCCGAGCGGAAAAACCATAGACAAGGTGGGCATAACCCCGGATATTGAAATTGATTTGCCGGAAAACCACGAAGCGGAGTTAGCCTCCCACGGGCTTATGGGGGATCCGGATATGACGGAACCGGCTATCAGTAAAACGAAAAAACCTCAAACGATTGACGAGGATGAAGAGACTTCGCCCGTTTCTGAACTTGATAAATCAGATGATGATAAGTTTTATATGAAGGCGGAAAAGGAAAAGGAAGCAAAGGAAAAACTCTTTTTGGATGTTATGCTCGAGGAATCGGTCAAAATTATGAAGGCATATCTTTTGATGAGCGGCGCAAATTCCGGCAGCGCAAAAATTCAAGCGGAATAGCTCAAGCCCGTCCGCAAACGAGGTTCAAAAAATCGCGATGAAAATTACCACAGCTGAAGAAATGCGGGAGATCGACCGCATATCCATAGAGGAGCGCGGGGTTCCCAGCCTGTCCCTGATGGAAAATGCCGGCATGGCTGTTTCCCAATATATTCTTCATCGCATTGCGCCGAAGCATGTGGCGGTTGTGACGGGCAAAGGGAATAATGCCGGCGATGGGTTTGTGGCGGCGCGGCATCTTTACAACGCGGGAATCAAAGTTACTCTTTTGATGCTTTCAGGAGAAAAGGAACTTTCCGGCGGCGCCGAGAGGAATTACTCCGTCCTTTCTTTGGAAATTCCGCGCTACCTTTGCACAATGGGCAGCCAGATTGCGATGAACCTTGAGGAGGCTGATTGCGTAGTTGACGCGATTTTAGGAACCGGCGTCAAGGGAGAGGTGAATGGTTTATACCGCGAGGCGATTGAGGCTATTAATGAATCGCAGACTACGGTGGTGTCGGTGGATATTCCCTCAGGTTTGCCGGCGGATGCGGAATATTTTGACGGACTTTGTGTTCATGCGGATTGCACGATAACGATGGGGCTGCCAAAGATTGGGATGATGCAATATCCCGCTGCGGGGTTTTGCGGTGAGATTATCGCCGCGCCCATCGGACATCCGGAAGATCTTTTGAATGAATGTTGCGAGTCGCGCACACATTTAATTACTATGGAATTAGCGCGCGAAACGCTCCCCTATCGTCCGGCGGACGGGCACAAGGGAACCTTTGGCTCGGTCTTGGCGGTCGCCGGCTCCACGGGGATGACGGGCGCGGCTGCGCTCTGTTCGCTTTCAGCGGCGCGTTCCGGCGCGGGTCTGGTTTTTCTTGCAATTCCGCAAAGTCTCAATCCGATTCTTGAAATCAAGATTACTGAACCGATCACGATTCCCCTGCCGACCAAAGAGGACGGCATTCCTGATACGGGGATGCTTTCGGGCATTCTGGATAAATCTCGCTTTGTTGACGCCATTGCGCTTGGTCCGGGCATGGGACGAACCGCCGGAGCGCAGAGCCTGATTCGGGAGGTTTATGCGCAATCAACGGTTCCCCTTGTTCTGGATGCGGACGGTATCAATGCCTTTCAGGGCGCGGCGCATCTTTTGGGCGAACGCAAGGCTCCCGCTATTTTGACGCCGCATCCTGGAGAGATGTCCGGACTTATTGGAATTCCATCGGGAGAGATTCAAAAAAAGCGGTTAAGCATTGCGCGGGAATTTGCCATTGAACGGGACGTTGTTCTGGTTTTGAAAGGGGCGCGGACAGTTATTGCGGCGCCTTCGGGAGACGTCTATGTGAACATCGCCGGCGACACGGCATTGAGCAAAGGCGGAAGCGGGGATGTTCTGACGGGATTAATTGCCGGATTTCTTGCGCAAAAGGTTGAGCCTTTATATGCGGCGATTCTGGGTGTTTATATCCATGGTGTTGCGGGAGAAAAAGCCGCCGAAGCCAGAACGGAACGCGCGGCTCTGCCCAGCGATGTTCTGGACGCTATTTCCTCCGCGTTTAAAATTATAGAAAAGTAGTAAAGGATTTGCCTGCCTGCAAACCTCATCAGGGTTTATCGGTTTCAACGCTTGAAAATCTCTGCGAGCTGCCTTTGAGAAAGACTTGAAACGAGGGGCGATATGTAAATTTTGCCTCTTCTTCTTTCAGCTGCCATATAAAATCAATTTCGGCTGTTTCGCCGGGTTCGATGCGCGGGTAAAGCGTCTCGCCGATAGTTGTTTCGGGTGTTTGAATTTTGCTTTTGAAAAATCTGACGGACACGTTTTTAGCTTCGGTCTCCCCTTCATTTCTAACTTTTGCCACAAGATGGGCAATGAGGTCTTCTTTTTCTTTTTCTGTCTGACGAATTTCAATGCCGTCGGTTATGAGTTTTGCTTTTGTGCGGACATAAATTTCCACAGAGGCTGTGTTGTTATTTTCGTTTGATTCCGCCAGCAGCTCTGATGAATCCGCTTTGACGAAGATAATATTTTTGCCGCTGTTCTTGATGGGATCCCATCGGAGGCGAACGATTTTAGTTGTCTGCGGTTTGAGATGGGAAACTTCGCGCTCGGGTTTTCCGGTGTAATCGAAGAGGGGGCGTCCGCCTTGCGCGGGGTCGTTATCAAAAAGGCATACGCGGAAGTGTTCCGCGGGGGATTTGCCTTGATTTGTGACAGGGACGTCAAAGAAGACGGTCTTCCCTTCGGTTGGTTTTTCCTCCGATAGTGTGATAGTTTCGGATTGGATTACGAGGTCGCATAAATCTTCTGGATTGTATTCGAATGTAAAATAATTATTGTCGGGATTGACGTCGCTTATGCCTTGAGGCGGCAGGGCTTTCAGGGTGAACATTTGTCTGGTGGAGGCGTCCTGAAAGTTAAACGTCAAAGTTGCCGGATTGGGAAGTAGCGCCGCCATCGGCGGGAGCCGCAAACTCCGTAAGACAACGCCTTCGGTTGTTGCGCCGGAGCATAGAACCAGATTTGCATAATCAAGCGGCATGGTTCCCAGATTATAGACGGGCAGGTTTAAGTTCATCGTCACGGATTCGCCGTTTTGGGCAAACGAGCGTTTCATGAGCATTTCTGAGATGCATAAATCCGGCGAGGTTTGAGAATCGTCAAGGGCGGCAACTGCGATGATTTCGGATGATTGAACAGATACGTCCGGCGCGGGGTTTTGATAATAATTCATCAATTGAAATTTGTAGATATTAAGTCCGGCATGGGGAATAACATCCGCCGCAAGGGTGCGCGAGGCATTGGCGGGAATTCCCCGCGAGAATGTTTGAGGAGGGTTCGACGGCTGGGTTAGGTTGAGCAATTCAACACGCGCATCCGCGCAGGGGACAGGGGTGTTATTTTTCAGCTCGACAGAAATTTTTAGGGGTTCGCCGAGGCGGATTTCCTTGAGGGCTTTTTCGGGGCGGGGATTCTGCAGCGAAAGGCAGGGGTCGCCGACAATGATTGAAACCGCCCCAACGGCATCTTGTCCTGTTTTTTCGTTGAAGGCGTAACACCGAGCCGTCCATTCACCGGCGGCGGAATTTTCTGGGAGTTCAAGAAAAGATTCATAAACGCCTTTGGTGTAATCAACAATGGGGAGCGTTTGAGAGGGTTCATTTGCTGGCGGCCAGAGTTGAAGGATGGCTTTGCCTTTTTGGGGCGAGGCAATTGCGGCGGTGATTTTGATGGTTGCGGGCAGTTCCTTTGATGAGATTATTTTTTTATCGGCAGACAAGGAGACATCGCCCCGAGGGATTTGCAGGGCAAGCGCGGGGTCTCCAAGAAGGATGAACATTTGCATAATCTCGACCTGATTTTTTCTAAGGAGATAAAGTGAGCGGGCAAGCGCGGTTGCGTCGCCCATCCGGCGAACGCGTTTTTCAAAAAAGGCTTCATGGAGAGCCGCTGAGAGTTTCATGTGTCCGGAGCTGAAGCCGGGACCAGACGGGACAAAAAGACCGATGGCGCCGCCTGACGGTTGCCGCAGCATGTCTTCCGAGATGGCGATATTCCACTTGGGGACGGGGTAATCAATGGCTCCGCTGTTGCAGGTCATGTTGGCAACAAAGGTGAGATGATTTTTATTTGTGAGGCGGATGTTGTCGCTGTTGATGGTGTCGCCGCCGAACCAGATGCGCTCATCTGCCCAGATATTGGGCGAGCCGTGTCCAAAGAATGAAAGATACACTGCGCCGTTTTGGAAAAGGTCGAATATTTTTGCTGTGGCAACAGTGCTGATTTTGGCTTTTGTGCGTTCAACAAAAGCTTGGTCCAGATAGAAATTATCCTCAAGGGGCAGATATTCCAGATAGACGGTCTTTGCGGAGAAAGCGGCGGGGGTGAATTCTTTGCGCAGCGTTTCCGCCTCCTTGTCAAAAGGGCCGTCATCCGCCACCAATCCAAGCGTGGCGCGCCATTCGCCAAGAGATGGTTTTGTTTCGTAGTGTATGATTTTATTTACGACATTTTCCGCATCGGCAAGATTGTTAACGGAAATCCTTCCGAGGAGGATATCGGGGTATTCATCTTCGCCGATGAGCGTGGTGAACCAGTGCTCGGACGCCCATTTATCCTGATCGCCCATGCGCGAGATATGGGAATAGGCAGGGACGTAGTTGATGATATCGTTGCGCGCCTCATGCTTGTAATCGCTTGTGGCGTCGCCGATAAAAAGGACGTAGGCAGGCGGAATTTTCCAGCTCACAAGGGTTGAGGCGAGAAATTGTTTGATGGGGACGGGGCTTTGAATGCCGTGGCTGAACTCGTCATAAATAGCGCGAACATCCACGATTTTCACTTTCATGCGGGATTTTTTTTCTCGATGAATCGCCAGACGTTTTGCGGCTGGGATGAAATCGGGGTGGGCGATAATCAAATAATCGGCGGCTTGATTCGGGGCGTGAAGGTTTTCATTCAGGAGAAAGCGGGTTTCATCCGGATGGCGGACGAAATCAAAAATGGTGAGAAGGCAGGAGGCGGGCTGGCTTCCTAAAGAAAACGTCAACTTTCCGGGGATTGTTTTTTTTGTGATGATAAAACGGGGGCGGTAGCAATCGGAATAGTCCATAGCGACGATGGCGCGCGGCGGGACGTTGCCGATGGTGTATTGAGCGGGGAGGGAGTCCGGGGCTTTTTCGAATTTCAGTTCTCCCTTTTCCATCAAATACTGGCGCGGATATTCGAGAGCGAGATTGTCCATATACAAACCTGCTGGGGTTGGCGGTGCGAGGGTTTCGGTCGTAAGAGATGAAAGGCTCATTGAAGAGGCAAGAGGTCTCATGCGGATCGAGAGTTTATTTCCACGTTCGCGCAATGCGGCAAAATCATATTCGAATTGTTTGGTATTATCCTGCGGACCGGTGATGGAAAACCTCTGGGAGGGGGCGTCGTTTATTTGCATCTCCAATTCTGCGGGGGTTTCCCAGCTGTCCGGCTGGCAGTAGATTTTAAGCGTTCCATTCCCCTTGCCGGGCTGCTCGGCATAACCGGGGAGATTAAAGACGGCTTCAAAGGGTTCATCGGCGGAGAATTCTTGCCAGATCCAACGCATGCCTTTTATGGAGAGAAAATTACCCGAGTGGATTTTGCATTCGGTATCTTCTTCGATGGTTGTTTTCGAGATGAAATACTCGGGCGATTGAGCGTTGGGGATATCATCCGCGCCGATGGTCTCCATGCGCAAGCCCTCCGCATCGGGTTCATAAGTCAGCACGAAAACATTAGCATCGGTGTATTCGGATTCAACGGGATAGGCATAGAACAAAAGGGCGTCATTTTCCTGAAAGCGCTCTGTCAGGCAGCCCCAAGAAAAAAGCGGGATATCGCGTCCGGCGCATCGTAGATGAAAATATCGGGGGTTCATATCGGCGGCGTTGATTCCGGATTTGGAGAGCAGCGCGCGGTCAATTTTGCAAACGCCGGGCTCTTTGTTTATGAGGACGAGAGGCGTCATGGTTGAGGCGCGGAGCCCTTTTGCCTGTTGAACGGATTGAGGCAGGGTATTGGTTGTGGGGATAGAGATTTCAGCGGCGCGCAAACGATACGCATGAGCCATTTCGGGATTATCTACAAGGGCATCAAGGATAGGCTGGAAATCCTGCGGTCTGTTTTCTTTTGCGGCTCCATGCAAGGAGGGCAGAGCGGATGTGTCATCGAATTGAAGTTGCAGCGCGATGCTTTTTAATCGCGGGTATTGGGCAGCCTCGCCCGGAACGTTGCTAAAGACAACGGGCAGCGCCATCATGTTGATTGCGGGGTTCAATCGAATGGACTGGATGTAGTGGAAGCGGAGGAAACCCTCCGGCGATACGAGGATGTTTTTGAGGATGTTATCATTGATTATTTCTCCAAATTTATCTTCGGCTTCCTTGCGAGTTAGAATCGTCGGCTCTTCGGATTTATCCCAGAGCATCAGGTTGTAATCGAGAAGAACGGGGCGCAAGTTTGCCCGCGGCGGTGTGAGAAGGACGATGAGGCGTTCTTTTGAATCGTCATTTTCCCACTGGCAGAATATGGAAATATGGGTTTTATCCGAGCTCACTTCGAGACCGGCGGCGGGGAGAATCTTCCCGACGGAAGGGGGCGACTGCTCGCGCCGGCGGACGCAGCCGGGGGCAAGTATCGAGCAGAAAATCAAGCCGGTAAAAAGCCTTAATAGATAACGGGGGAAATGCCGCCTTGATAATTTTTTCATAAACGCCGCTCCCGATTATTTAATAAAAAACGACGCCCGCAAAGCTGACGGAGGTTGTCCCCTGCTCGTCCACAGACTGGTCATAATCCACAACGGTTCCTTTTGCGTCTTCCATCATTTTGAGAAGGGCGTAAACGGGCGGCAAACCGCACACTCTATAGCGGTCATTCTGTCCGGCGATGATGCTGAAAAACTGTTCTTCGTCGGCGTTGCTGATGGCTTCCAGAATTCGTTGGTCTTCGCTCCGCGTTTCCAGAAGAAAAGGATTGGAGAGCATTTCGGGGTCGCCAAAGGCGGGACCAATATGGGAAAAATCCGCTCCAACAACAAAGAGAACTTGTCTGTCATTTTCGGCGAGAACTTTTTTAAGGGCGCGGGGAAATCTCATATAATCTTCATCTTCGGCGGGGGATTTGCCGCTCTCAACATAGTCGCCCAGCGATGAACACAGGATGGGCAGGATGGTTATGGGTCCAGTTTGGCGGTAAATATATTGAAGCCAGAGAACCTGAAATTCGATGGAATGCTCGGCGCGATGGCTGAATTCATCGCCATAGAGTTCATTGGGTGGTATGATATCCTCGAGCGCGCCGAGGATTTCTAAATCCGTCTCCGCCAGCCCCAGCGGGGTTTGAAAGTTTTTTTTAGTAAAAATGAAACGCGAGGCAACGGGCTCATGAAGCGTTCCCAGAATGACGATAAGGTCTGGCGGGAGGCAATCGGTCAGGCATTTATACACCGAGCCATAAACGCGTTCGCCGCGGAAAAAATCAATATGCGGGGCGATGATAGCGCGGGGACATGCGGGGGTTTCCTGCGCCGTTTCCTGCGGGTAGGGTTTGCCCTCCGCCAGAATTGAATCAAGCAGTTCCGCCACATCTTCTTTTTCGACGGGATAGGTTGAGCCGGCGTGGAAGGGTTTTCGGACGCGGGATTTAAGATAGTCTTTGATAACGCCTTCGCTAAATGCGCGAAAATTATCGTTATCGAGAAAGTAATTCTTATCCAGTTTTTCGATGATGGAGTCCAGTTGTTCGGACATGAGAAGCGCGCCGAAATTGCGCATAAAATCCGCTTGAATATCGCGGGGCGTATGGTCGCCATTGAGGCAGGCAAGGATGAAAATCATGGCATCGTTATCGGGGACAACAAGCGGCGCGGGGCTGAAATGCTCCGGGTCTTCGAGCAGGATCATCGGCGAATTCTGGAGCATAATCCGACGAGCGGAGATATTGCGAAGTTTTAATTTTTCCAAGTTCACCTCCTTTTTTTGGAAGGGGGCAATAAAAAAAGCGGGAATGGTTACCCGCTTCTTAAATATAAAGAAAGTTGGGGGTTAATTGTCCCAACGTCCCGGAGGACCAGGAACCCATGTGCAATTGGGCTCTCTTTGCGAACGCCAAATGTTTCCATCAGAAACGGTTCCATTGGTTGGGTCATAAGGTCTCTGAGGGTTGCTTCCTGTTTTAGTGCTTGCAAAATATTTATCCGGTCCAATTGAGCACATCCGCCATTCACCGTAATACTCAATAAAATAAGGTAGGCTTGTCCAGTCATATTGTTTGAGTTTCTGGTAGGTAAACCACCATTCATCCTGAGCAAGAGCGCCTTCAGCCTCAGGAACAAAGGGATCTCTGATACGGTTGCTTGTAATATAGGCAACAGGGGTGGTCAGCCAATGTCCCGATAGCCCCCAGCCTCGAGGATCATACCAAGGCGATGATGAATCACCTTCTGTGTGCGGCGGCAAAACATTATAATCAGTAGCATAAGACTCAACGGCTGTTGCTAGACTTCTAATATCGGCTTTTGCGCGCGAGACTTTGGAGCGGACTTGCGCCTCCAAAAAGTTGGGGACGGCGATAGCCGCTAAGATGGCGATAATCGCCACAACAATCAAAAGCTCAATCAGAGTAAAACCTTTTTTCATATACTTCCACCTCCTTTTTGCGAAATTGGATGTAACCTTAAACGAACCATTTCAGGAAGGCAATTGCGAATTTTGATTGTAGGTGTCAAGAAACAATTTTAATTTTTTTATTTTTTTGAGCGGGTGGGCGGCTTTTCCATCGGCGGTGAAACCAGAAGTATTGTTCAGGATACTGGCGGATGATATCTTCCAATATGCGGGTGTGTATTTGGGTAAGTTTCTGAATTGCGGATTCGCGGTCTTCCTCTTTTGACGGGGGATAAATCGGAGGCAGGAATACAACTTTGTGGGTGGCAAGCCCTGTTCGGATGTCAAAGGCGGGTAGAATGGGCAGTCCAGAGCGAATAGCAAAGAGGGCGGGACCGGTGAATGTGGAGGCAGGTTTGCCAAAGAAATCTACAAAAATCCCCGCTTTACGCGCATCCTGATCGGCAAGAAACGCCACGCAGCGTCCGCGTTTGAGGGCGGCAAGTACTTCGCGGATGGGTTCGCCACGTGTGGAAATGACCTCCATGCCTCGTTGTTTGCGCATTTTGTTAATCATTTTATCCACATGGGGGTTATGGATGGGTTTAGCAAGAACGGAGAGCGGCACGCCGCGCGCGGCAAACCATGCGCCCATAAGTTCCCAGTTGCCGATGTGGGCGGTGATGGCAAGGAAGGGTTTTCCGCCCGCGCCGACTTGTTCGAAGTATTCGGCGCCTTCGATTTCGGCAATCTGGCTAGTGGCGTCTTGGCTGTCTTTATTACGGAAATGGATGAACTCAATGATGAGGAGGAAGAAGTTTCGGTATATTTCGCTCAGGAGTTTTTTTCTTTTTTTAGCGTTCAAATCGGGAAATGCGGTGTTGAGGTTTCGAAGGACAACCGATTTGCGGACTGGGAAAAGAAATGCGAGGGCGGGCGCGAGGGAGTCGGCGAGTTTCATCGCCCACGAAAAGGGTATAGTGCGCCAAATACCGAAGGCAATAAGGAGTCCTGCGTATTCGATGAAATGCCGAAAAAGGCGCATGGGATTTTTTTTACTCTTCATGCAAGCCGCAGAAGAAGCGGTTTTCCCAAGTGTAATTGGAGTTGATAACCTCGCCGCTCCAGATATGCCCAACGCTTGTGGGGACATTCTCATCATCAAGCGTGAATTCTTTTCGGTAGCCCAGCGGACGCAGGTGGCGCGCCGCGATGCGCCGGGCGGCGCGCTCGACTACATTGAAAGAGCAATCGTCAACCGCGCTTTTGATGGCATCTTTCCATTCGATTTCTGTGATTCCGAACTCCGCGAGGTTGTATCGTTGATAGGCGGTTTCAAACTGGATGAGTTCATCCTTCATTATTTTGACAATCTTTTTCGCCTCCGCTTGTTGATTAATCCAGTGATAAACATGGATGGCGTTGGACATGCCTAAAACGAGCATGGCAACATTTTGGTAAACGGCGCGCTGGTCGAAATTTTCCCAGAAGACGGCGCTGGATTTCCTCGCATCAAGGCAGAAGTAATAAGCCTGAGCAGCGGTGGCGGCAACGGCATATTCGCGAAGGGAGAATTTGTTTTTCAATCCTTTGAGGAGATGCCCGCCGACAATTTCCTCGATGGTGAGCTCGGGTTCGGAGTAATTGTTTTGTAGGAAGTGCTCCCGCCAATGGAGGAGGGAGTAATGGAGGATGAAATCCTCGACATTTTGCTGGATGATTTTTTTTTCTTTTGAGGAGACGAGGCTGGCAAGGACGCCGAGCATGCCGCCCTGCAAGGTTTGGCGATCGCCGATGACCGCTTCAGCGCAGATGTCCACAGCGCGGTTGAATGCGAGTTTCCAGCATTGGGGACCGGGCTCTTCGATTTCCCCTTTTGGGGTGACGCGGATATAAGGATGGTTTTCATCCACGAGTTTGTATTCGGCGTTGCTATCCAGCGTGCCTTCCCAACGCCCGAGCGAGACGTTGTCATGATGCCAGTCATTCCATGCGGTGTTCTCCTTGAGGGTTATGGTGTTTGTGTCTCTTGGGGAGCGGGCGTATTTTTTTAGGAGTTTGCGGCGGATAAAGATATCGGGCGAGACTGGCAGATAGCCGAGTTCGGTCAGTTTGATAACCTTCTGTTCGAAATTGCTGGCGGCTTTGATGGTGTAAGTGAGGGCGGAGATGTTTTCGAAGTGCGCCCAGCCGTAGTCAATTTTCTTTTCGTTGAGCTCGGAGTCCATTTTGGCGATGGTGCGATCGAGCAGTTTTTTCACCGATGGGTTGGAAAAGGTGACCCAGTCGGAGAAGTTGCGGTCTTTGAAAACCACTGTGATAAAATCTTTTTTATCCGATTTGAGGGGAAGTATGTTCCATGATTTCATAAGGATGTCATTGTCGCGCTCTTCCGCCTGCGCGTTATCAAGCAGGATAATAAGATGGCTTTCTTTGATGCCGTCCGCCTTGCATTGGGCGGAAAATTCTTCGTGCAGAATTTGAAGAATCCGATTATTGTAGCCCCCTTCTGGGAACCAGAAGCAGGCGACGAAAAGTTTTTCTTTATGCACATCGGCGATACACTGGTGATAGGATTTGAGGATGGGCCAGTAGAAGAGCAACCCTGCGCGGATAAGGAAGCGGATATCGAATTCATGTTTGAGCGCGGGAAGTATGATATGAAAGGGGATGGTTGCGCAGGGGGCGACGATGCCTTTGTTATAAAGGTCTATCAATTTGCCGTATGTGTTTTCATTCAGTTCATAATCAAGTTCGATAATACGATGCAGCGTATCCGGGTCAACGCCGAGCGTTGCCATAGGCACCAGCCCTTTTTCGCGGAACATATCCTGCAGGGTTTGCGCCACATAGGCGGAGATATGGGAAAAGATGCGGGCGTAGATACGGTAGCATTTAATCATTAGCTCCGTCCAGTTTTTGCCTCTGATTAATTCCTGCCCGAGGCGAGTGCTGACGGGGGCGATGCGCTCTGTGTAGCGGGGAGGCTCGGAAAACATTTCAATGAGAAATTCGGGGTCTTCTTTGTCGATGTCAACGGGGAGAAGGCGTCCGATGTCAACACGCGAGCCAACCTGAGGCGAGAGTTCAACGAAGATCGGATGTAAAAAGTTCATGTTCCAATGCCTTTACACAAATTCATTTTTCGTCCATTTGGCGCGAAAAAAGTGGGATGGGAAAAAATTTTGAGCATAACAATAATGTGAAAAAATGATGTTTGTAAACGTATTTACAATTATACCTGTGAATAATAGGGTTGATACCCTTTTGGATTCAAGAAAAAAAAGTGTTGACACCTATTTTTTTAGGATAAAGGTGATTATTTGCTTTTTGGGGCATTTTTTTCCCTTTCAAAAAATTATGAAATCTCCCGCTTGCTGGTTTTTCATTATTAAAAAACATAAAAAACCTTTTATAAAATGACTTGCGGCGGGTAAAAAGGGTTTGTTAGAAACGGCTATTAATTGAGTGCGGGTGTGGCGGAATGGCAGACGCGATGGCCTTAGGAGCCATTGGGGAAACTCGTGGGGGTTCAAGTCCCCCCGCCCGCACCAACTATCCCATTCAAGCAATTCAATTTTTTTTATGCATCACTTTTTCAGATAATCTTCCGCCTCGGCGCGCAAGGGATGGTCGGGGAATTTTTCCAGAAACTGGCGATAATATTTTCGGGCGTCAGCTGGGCGGTCCATATTATCAGAGTAAAGCCTGCCCAGATTGAGGTATGAGAAGGGGTCGTTGGGCGCAAGGGCAAGGACGTCTTTGAAATACTTCTCCGTCTCTTCCGGGTTTTTCAATTCCAGCGCCATCATGCCGAGGTAATAATATGGCGCGGGGTCTTCTGGGAATTCTTTTTTTGCCTGTATGAAATACTCGTTTGCTTTTTGATAATTTTTTCGCCGCATCTCAAGCTGCCCAAGAGCAGTCAGAGCGGGCAACAAACGGGCATTAAGCTCCCGCGCTTTTTTTAGATGTTCCTCAGACAGCTCGGGCTGCGAATGGTGGTCAAGATACAGCATGCCAAGCCTGAGGTGAAAGAGCGGCATGAGAGGGCAGAGGGCAATAGCGGATTTATAAGATTCGGCGGATTTTTTATAGAGAGCGGCATCGGCGTTTTTTTCACCGGCATCGCGGAGGGCTTCGGCATGGAAGAAATGCGCCGGGGAATAATCCGGTTGCATGGCGATGACTTTTTCCTGCAGGGGGATAGATTCTTCGGGTCTGCCCATAAGGCGCAGGACTTCTCCTTTATTGGCGATGGGCGCGCCATAAAAAGGGGCTATCTCCGCCGCTCGTTCAAAGTGGATGAGCGCCTTGCTGTAATTTTTTTCCTCTTTGAGAACGGTGCCGATATTATTATGGATGCGAGCCACATTGGGGCTTGTTCGCAGGGTTGCCGCATAAAGGGCGTTATCGTCCTTCCATTCGGGATTTCTCAAAAGGCATCGGACGCCATAGGCTAAAACCAAAAGGGCGCATAAGATAAGGGCAATGCCGCGTCGGCGGAAATATAAATCCGCGCGGCTGAACGCCCAACCGACGACTATGCAGAATCCCGCCGATGGGAGATAAAGCAGCCTCTCCCCTATCAGCGTGCCAATCATTTTGAATGCGTTTGAAACAGGCGCCAGCGCAAAAAGAAAAAATAGAACGCCCCAGAGGGGTATCCATTGTTTATTTTTCCAAAAATAATAAATCAGCCAGACATGCGCCGCCAGCAATATGATGGAAATAACCGCGCCCGCTTCAAAGAAGCCGGTAGCGAGCGGGACTTGATTATAGGAATAATCCGCCGAGAGCGTTAAAGGGAAAAGGAGGAGGCGCACATAAATCCCGAAAGCCTTGATGACAGTGGCGTAGTAGGGTATCCACCCGCCGCGCTGTTCCGCCAGAACGAGGACGTTATCAATCGGGGAAACTTTCATGCCTGAGGTGACAAATCCGCCGAGGGCGTGTCGGCGCATTATTAGATATAGGACAAGGGTAATGCCATAAAAAAGGAAGGCGCGGACGGTGTTTGTTGGGGGCATTCTATTCATTAACGCCAGAAACAGGACGGCGGGGAGAAGGGCTATTGCGGATTCTTTGGAGAGCATTCCCAAGAGAAAAAACATGGCGCTGGCAAGCAGGCATACCAGTCTTTTAGCGGGGAGGTTGGTTTTATGGGCGTTCCAAAACTGAATGAGCCCGGCAAAGACAAAAATGGCGGCAAGGATTTCCGCGCGTCCCACGATGTTATTCACGGGTTCTGTGTGTATGGGATGGGCGGCAAAGAGGAGCGCAGAGATCAGCGCCATTTTTTCATCGCTGCCAATCTTTTTCAAAAACCAGTAAAACAAGATAGAGAACAGCGCGTGCAGGAGAATGTTTACGAGATGATAACCTAATGGGTTCAATTTTCCGGCGGTATAATTAAGGGCGAAGGAAAAAACAGCGAGGGGGCGGTATTCATTTGAGCGGCGTCCCGAACCGCTCCACCATGATGTGCGCCAGATTTCCGGCATGTTTTTCAGGCTTCGGATGAGGAAGTTATTCTGCACCATATCCACATCATCAAAGGCGAATCCGCCGCCCAAAGCGTTTAAGTAGCATCCCGCAGAAACAACAAGGATTATCAAAAAAGGGATGAGATTTGCGCGTGGGTTTTTCATATTGCTTTTGTCATTTTTGATGCGCCGCCCGCTCGATTCTAAATGAAAAAGAAAAAGCAGCCAGTATCCAAAAAAGCAGCGCGCTCAATGGCTGATGAAGCGGAAAATTAAAAAGGGCGTCGGCAAGGATGCAGAGGATGCCCGCAAGAATGCCCGGCAGGATTTGATTTTCGAGCTGCCTTTTAGGGTTGGCAAGCGTCTCCCATCCGCGCAAAAAGACAAATGCAAGGAATGCCATGAATAGGGCAAATCCGATGATTCCCGACTCTGCGGCGATTTCAAAAAATTCGTTATGGACGTTAATCGGCGGCACTCCCTTGCCGTAGTTGAGGAGGTAATCATAGATTCGATTTTCGGGACGCATTTGAAACTGGTTAACATAATCCCAGTAAAGGACTTTGTATCTGCCATATCCGACGCCAAGAAAGGGGCGGTCTTTCAGCATTTCGCCCGCCATGCGCCAGCTGTAAAATCGGCTCAAAAGGGGCATCGAATCCCCGAGGCGTTCCCGCAGGCTGTAGCGCGGGGCTGCCAGCGTCAGAAACAAAATTGCGATAACTGCCAGAATGATGAAAGTTTTGAAAACGTTGCCTGCGATTTTGACTCCATCAAACGGGATGTTTTTCATTTTTGAGCGGAGAATAAATAAGACGGGCATCGCCAGAATCAGGGAAAGCCATGCGCCGCGCGTTCCCGCCAGTGCAAGGCAAAAAGCCAAAAGAAAGGACGAGGCAATAATCAGGCAACGCTTTAGCCGCGCGGTTGTATTCAAAAAGGCGTTAATGTGGATTGGCAGGAGCGGGGTCAGATACGCCGCCAGATAATTGGGATGACCAAATATGCTCAGGACATTCAATTTGCCTTTTTTGGATTCGGCGGCATAACCGAGGAATTCGATTCCATAATTTTGCAGGATGCCATAAATAGCGGACACCGCGCCCACCGCGCATAAAAGGATTAATATCTTATTCATATCAGCGGGCGTGATTTGCGCTATGACCAGCGCCGCAAAAAGTCCCATGCACACAAGGAGAAAAAGCATCTCTTTTAGACTGAACAAAAAAGAACCGGAAAAAAATGCGGAGATTATGAGCGCTGCCGTGTAAAGCCCAACAAGGATAAGCGGCGAGTCTTTGGGACTCAGGGGAAAAATCTTTATCGGAAAAATAAAAACAGCTGCGGCGATGCCGAAAATAAGCGCCGCACCGCATACCATGATGTAATGCATCTGGCTGAGCGAGGGGCGCTCAAAAAGCGGATATAAAAAAAAGGGGGCGGATATAATCAGGGAGGATATTGATATTAGAACAATTCTTTTGAATATTGGATGACTCATTCGTGATTATTCGCCCATATTGCCCGCGAGCGGAGAATCAATAAAACTCGTAGGTTGTTTTGCCCTGCGAGCCTTTAACCTGCGGCTCCCCTCTGGATATTCGAACCAGACCGTGCCTTGTCAGCGGATCGCCCAACAGCAGAAACATCTTAACCGCCTCCTCAGAGGGACATGCGCGCGAGGCATAAAGGAATATATCGCCCATGTAGCGGTTATCGTTATCATTGAAGGCGGCGTTGAACATTTCCTGCATGAAGATTTCATCATTTTGGATGTAGCTATAGGAGGAGGAGGCGATGACGCCGATGGCGCCTCCGTTATTTTTGATGAGGAATTTTTCGCCGATGCAGTTTCTGGCGGCGGGATTATCGAAGTTATTTGTGAAACAGGTGGCGGCAAAAACCATAGGCGTCATGTGGGGGTTGTTGATGAGGTCAATTTTTTCCGGCTGGAAGTTGTATTGGAGTTCTTCGGAGGAATGAGCGATGTTGGTTCCGGTGAGCCAATAATAACGGGAGCCGTGCCCGGCATAAAGGAGGAGGGCGACGCCTTCGTTGCAGGCGTCTATGATGCGCTGGGTGACATCGAGAGAGCTGGTGACATTGCAATAAGCCTTATCCACGGCGTAATCCTGAAGATAATCCGAGGCAAGGCGGTTGCAATAATCATGGAAATCGGAAAGGGCGCTGGCAGTGAGCAGGACTCTATGACGCCATCCCGATTGAGTGAAATTGATTTCATAGTTGATGATTTTATTGACCACCATATCCGCCTCTGCCGGCGTTTTGACGGGGAGTCGCCCGAGCGCAACTTCGGGGACGAAATCGTCGTCCACGCTGGCAAAATAGGAGTCGGTGGCGTATTCTATTTTATTGTGCGGGACATACCATGTGGGGATGAAATTCTGTTGCATCCCTGTGGGGTTTGCCTGCCTGTCAATATTGTGCCAATCCCAGCTCCAATCTCCGATTAGCAGAACATATTTGAGTTTTGGCTGCTGCCAGTTATTGTAAATATGGGCAATGGCTTGTTTGATGGCAGTGGGGTGGATGTTAGAGCCGTTGAATTCATCGTAGATATAATCCACAGGTATGACCTTGGTTTTTGCGCCGCGTTTGGCTCTGTATTTTGCAAGCCTTTCCGCCTGAGCAAGGAAGTTTTCGTGCGTGATGATGATATATTCGGCGGCATGCTGGCTGGTTTTGAGCCCCATATATTGCGAGAGTTTAATTTTTGACGGAGCTAAAAGCGCCGGTTCAGCGGCGATGAAATATTCCTGAACGGTGGATTGCTCAGTGACAAAGGAGGCGGTATAGTTGCGTCCTGAAACCATTGATACAGCGGGTGTAATGAATTTATTTTCGCCGATATCATAAAGATATATTTTGTTGTTGGAAAAATTGCCGATAGAGATTTCGCGTGTCTGTTTGTAAAATCCTCTTGCGACCTTGAAATCAAGCGCGTTGGAGATGGCTTCGGATTTGATGGGGTATTCGATTTCATACCAGTCCACGTTGATGTGATCCATTTTCAGGTCGTTGACGTTTATGAGTTCGAACACTATTTCATTTGCGCTTTCTTTGAAAACATTGAGCGGGATGTTGAAATTCTCAAGGAGGCATTCTTTGACGCCGCGCCAGCGTCTTTCTCCGAGCGGGTGGTCGTTGATGCTGAACTTGATATTATGGTCGTAATAGTTGGGCATGTTCAGTTCTGATTTGCCGTAAACATAAATGCGCGCGCCGCCTGTTTGCTCGACGGCGTTCGGGTTCAATCCGGGGAGATTGAAATTGAGGACGCGGCGGTTTTTATCCAACAGCCAGGTGACAGGGATGTAAAAACAGTAGTCGGTATCTTCGCCAAAGGGATGGGCAAAGCGGTCGAGGAACAAGTCCTGCTCGAAGTGGATTCTGCGGCGGAGCACATCGCCCGCTTTTGGCAGTTGGGCTTCGCCGCTGTGATAGACCTGCGGCTGGTTGAAGAGCCCGCGGCGGTTGAATTCAAGTCGGAAAACATTTTCATCGGAATAAAGGGAGCGATATGAATATGTGCCGCGCGGTTTTGTGGCGTAGAAGACCATATAATCATCTTTGTCGAATCTGTTATCCTCTTCATATCCGACGATTAGGAATGGGTATTCCTTTCCATTGCCAAACAGGGATGTATTGCTGAAATCTATTTCTTCGGGGGCGATGCCCAGATTTTTAATCTGGCGATAGGTGATTTTGTAAATACCGTCGGCGGGGATGTAAAATTTGATGGCATCCGGCTCGCCTATTTTTTTTGGAATGGGCTGTTCCTTGAGGAGGAGAAATTGGGTTTTTTCCTCGCCGTTAAGGGCAACAGCCTGAATGAGAATCAAAAAAATCGTCGCCAAAAAAAAACGGATCATTTTTGCGCGGGTCATGCGATTATTGTGCCTTCCTCGTAATTTGGATTCGGCGGACAAGGCAGTTGCGGTCCTGCCCTTTTGCCAGCCGTTCGGAATCGTTGTTATATTCGAAATCAATTGAATTTTCTCCTTCTGTCAAAAAAAAGACCATAGAGTATTTCCGCCAATCTTTTCCGCGAATGTAAAGGCGCTTTTGGAAGATGCCGTTCACTAAAACACCGGCTCGGGGCCAGATAAGATTGGAAGGCGTTCCCCGCGCTTCTATATCAACTATATATTCCCCGTTGGCTGGGGCTGTCAAATTAAAACCGAGCCGAGCATTTTTGAACAGGACAACCGCCGGAACTTTTTCATCCGGAACAAGGGACATTATATCTTTTTCCATCGGATAATGTTCAAAGGTAATCTGCTTTTGAAACGAGGTGTCATATCGCAGGGCGGGGGCGGAGGTGGTGCATCCATCAAAGAACCCGCCGATGCCTTTGCCGGCATACTCATCCCGCAAGATGAGGTCGGCATCCACAAAATCAAGGGCGCGCGCGCAGTCATAACAATAAGACGCCTCGTCTGGCTCGCCGCGCAGGAGATAAACCGCGGCAAGGTGCGAGAGCAGGAGGGGGTTATCGCCGAAGATTTTTAGGCTGTCTTCGAGCGCTTCGCGAGATTTTTCCAAAAGGTTGACTTTTGAGCAGGCTATGCCGAGCAATCCTAAACGGACGGCTTCGAGTTCGGATGAGAGTTCTTGGGGTTTTTCCAAAAGGTTCAGCGCGGCGTATATGCGCCCTTGCTCAAAATCTATGATGGCTTTGGCAAGGGATTGTTCGCCGGTGGATAAAACTTTTATTTTACTGGGCTCGGCAAGGAGCGGCGAAAGCATCTCCGCAGATTTAATGATGTCTCCGCGATGGAATTGAAGAAACGCCATTTCTTTTATGGCTTTTTTATTTGCGCGATTATTTTTGATAAACAGCGCCAAAGATTTTTCTGCGGCGGGGTAGTCGCCCAGTTTCCAATACGCCATCGAGAGATAGTATGCGGCGGGGTAATCATGCGGGCGGCGGAGAACGGCGGTTTCGAGCTTTTGGATTGCTTTTTCATATTCGCCTTTATTGAAATAGAAAATGCCTTTGTTGCGCATGAAGAAGCTGCGGGAGGAATAACCCGCCGATACAACAATGAGAACGAGGACAATTATGGTTATCCAAAATTTCCGCAATGAATCCAACCGCCAAAGGAAAATTTTATCTGGGTTTGCCCGCTCCCATTTCGGTCTGTTGAACGGGCTGCTTCTGAGTCTGTTGAACCGGCTGAGGGGCGAGTTGATGTCTGAATGAGCGCAGCAGGTGTTCCGCCACTCCCCAAATGACATATCCCCAGAATCCAAAGAAGAAAATCAACGACTGTAAATGCCAGAGGGCAATCATAAAACAGACAAAGACAATGATGAGGACGAGATAATCGAACGGTTTTTTTTCCCGAAATTCAATATGCTTAAGGCTGGGGTAGCTGATATTGCTGACCATCAGGCAGCTGAGCCCGACAAAAAGGACTGGGAGGAATCGAAGAAAAAAGCTGGACGGCTCTCCAAGCCGGTATAATCCTGTGTGCCAAAAAGCAAGAAAGGTGACAACCACCGTGCAGGCGGCGCCGGGGATGGGGAGGCCGGTAAATGTTTT
>Ga0208461_1001163_pt1 | contig 24432 bp, 15 predicted proteins | sample AD_JPNTR4_MetaG_FD_184448 | JGI IMG/M metagenome (GOLD analysis project Ga0208461, IMG submission 184448) | Active sludge microbial communities of municipal wastewater-treating anaerobic digesters from Japan - AD_JPNTR4_MetaG (SPAdes) (version 2) | ecosystem: Engineered > Bioreactor > Anaerobic...
AAGACGCCTGGGCGCAGGCTGGAGCGTCATGCACGCCCACGATGGGCGGCAGCGCTCTTCAGATTACAAAACGCCCCGCGACGCAAGCCGTCAGGCGCCGCGTTGCGGGGGGTTTTGCAAGAGCCTCTGCGTGTTTACGGTTTCCGGCATTTTGCCAGAAAACCTTTCACAAGGAGAACAGCCTTCTCATCTTACCTCAAGGATAGGAGGACATGATGCGCGATGTTTTGGCATTTCTGGGGAAAATGGCCTGGTGCCTGAAATCCATGCCGCAGACGGTATGGAGGGGAGCTGGCTCCCGCTTTCCAGAGCGGCGGCAAGCCGCCGCACGACACCACATGGCGCTTGGGCGCCTGACGCGCGGTGCCGCAATCTGTTTCTTGATGGCGTCGATTACGGCCGTGGCTGAACCTAAACCGCAGGCGGTGGCCGAAGCGCTGGCCGCACCGGTTCTGGACACGACGGCGCGACTCGCCTCGCACGAGGCGATTTTCAAACAGGTACTGGCCGCAGACGAAGCGGCCGACCAGGCGTGGGGCAGGCTGACGACCCAGGAAGCACTGGCCGCTCATCAAAAACAGTTACGCGAACGCTGGATCGGGTCGTTCGGCGGCTTCCCGGAACGCACCCCGCTCAACGCGCGCGTCACCGGCAGCGTGGATCGTGAAGGCTATCGGATCGAGAAGATCCTGTTTGAAAGCCAGCCGGGGCTCTTCGTCACGGCGCACCTCTTCCTGCCGCAGGCCCCGGCCTACAAGCCGCCGTTCCCGGCGATCCTGATCTGTTGCGGCCACAGCAACAACGGCAAGGCCTCCAAAGATTATCAGCGCGGCGCAGTGCTGGCCGCGCAGGCCGGACTCGCTGCGTTGATCTATGACCCGATCGATCAAGGCGAGCGGCTGCAACTGCCCGGCAAGAATCCGCCCAACAATGTCAGTGGCCACAACATCACCGGCGTCAGCGCCATGCTGCTGGGCTGGAACACGGCACGCTTCAGGATCTGGGACGGGATGCGTGCATTGGATTATCTGCAGACGCGGCCGGAGATCGACGGACGCCGGCTGGGCGTGATGGGCAACAGCGGCGGCGGCACGCTCTCGTCGTATATCATGGCGCTGGACGACCGGATCAGCGCCGGTGCGCCCTCCTGTTACATCTCCACGCTGCGCGATGTGTGTGACCGTTGCGGCCCGCAGGATGCGGAACAGAATTTCTTCGGGCAGCTTGCGATCGGCATGAACCACGCCGGTTACCTGCTGGCACGCGCGCCCATGCCGGCCTGCATGAACTGCGCGCACAAAGACTTTTTCCCGTTTGACGGGAGCCAAAAAAGCTATGCGACAGCGCGCGCCGTATTTGAGCGGTTCGGTTGGGGCGAGCGCGTGGCGATGCTGGACGTGCCCGGCCCGCACGGCTGGAAAGAGGGCAACCGCGCCGGTTCGGTGCAGTGGATGCGCCGCTGGCTGCGTGACGAGACGGATGCATTACCGTTGGACCTGCCGTCCCTGCGTGACCTGTGCGGCTCTTACGACGCCAAACTCGCCGATTGCGGACTGCAGGAGCCCGAGGCGTGGGTCACGCCGACCGGCCAAGTACGCGACCTGCCGGGGGCGCGGTCGGTCTACGACATCATGCGCGATGAGTTGACCGCCATCGAGAAACAGCGCGTGCCACTGACCGGAGAAGTGCGCGCCCGCAAAGTCCGCGAACTGGCGGGGATCCGTCCGCTGGCCGACCTGCGCGCCGCGCGCACAGAGACCGGACGCCAGAACGGCGAAGGATTCACTGTGATCCGCCAGCATTTCGCGCTGCCGGGCGGCGTCACCTGGCCAGCGGTCTCGCTGCTCCCTGAGAAACCGGCCGGTGCGCCGGTGCTGGTTCTCGCGGCGGGCGGCCGCACGCAGGCGGTGGAGACGGTCACGGCCTATCTGGCTGCCGGCCACCCCGTGATGACGGCCGATCTGACGGCGATCGGCGAGATCGGCGCGTGCAAGCATCGGTTCTACGGCTCCAAGCATGCCGATGAGGGCATCGGCGTCATGCTTTATCTGCTCGGCGAATCGCTGGTCGGACGGCAAGCGGAAGAGATCCTCGCCTGCGCACGGGCGCACGCCGCCGCGCATGGGAACGGCCCGGTGATCCTGCACGCGCGGGGCGGGCTGGCGGTCGCGGCCGCTCACGCATTCGCGGCCGAGCCGGCATTGTTCGCGAAAATCGAGCTGGCCGACGCCCCGCCCGCATGGTCGGAGGTGATCCGCCGCGCCGAGCGCTTCAGCTTCGCATGGTGCGTGCAGAATGCGCTCCGCACGTACGACTGGACCGACCTCTGCACGCGATAACAACGGCGGGGTTGGGGCAGTGCTCCGCTATGCTCACGCGAAGACGCGAAGTGTGGAACAGCAAGCGGTATTCAGCGCGACGCCGCTTGTCCTGCCGTGAAGAACGTAGGGACACCGAACACGTCGCACGTCTAGCTCAGCACCAGCTCGCCGTGGGCAGCGGTGACACGCACCGCCGCGCCGGGCGGGTAATCGCCGGCGACAATCTTGCGGGCGATCGGCGTCTCAAGCGCGCGCTGGATGGCGCGCTTGACCGGGCGCGCGCCGTAGACCGGGTCGAAGCTCTTGTCGGCCAGCCACGACACCGCGGCGTCGTCCAGCTCCAGCGTCAGCTCCTGCTCCGCCAGTCGCGCGCGCAGATCTTCAAGCTGCAGGCGCACGATCGCCGTGATCTGGGCATGACCGAGCGGCTTGAAGAGCACGATCTCGTCCAGGCGGTTCAGGAACTCCGGCCGGAAGGCGGTCTTGAGCAAATCCATCACCTGATCGCGAACCTTGGGCGAGATGTCCGACGCTTCTGACTTGCCCAACCGGTCCGACGCCAGAAACTCTGACCCCAGGTTACTGGTCATGATGATCACGGCATTGCGGAAGCTGACCGTGCGCCCGTGGCTGTCGGTGAGACGGCCGTCGTCCAGCACCTGCAAGAGGATGTTGAAGACGTCAGGGTGCGCCTTCTCGATCTCGTCAAGCAAGACCACGCTGTAGGGCTTGCGGCGCACAGCTTCGGTGAGCTGCCCGCCCTCTTCGTAACCGACGTAGCCGGGCGGCGCACCGACCAGACGCGAGACGGTATGCTTCTCCATGTACTCCGACATGTCGATGCGCACCATGGCGGCTTCGGCGTCAAACAGCTCGGCGGCCAGCGTCTTGGCCAGCTCGGTCTTTCCGACACCGGTCGGGCCGAGGAAGAGGAACGCGCCGACCGGACGCTGCCGGTTCTTGATGCCGGCGCGCGCACGCAGCACGGCGTCCGCCACGGCATCGACCGCCTCGTCCTGCCCGACCACGCGGCGATGCAGCACTTCAGCCAGATGCAGCAGCTTCTCGCGCTCGCCTTCCAGCAGGCGGGTCACGGGAATGCCGGCCCAACGCGAGACCGCTTCGGCGATCTCCTCGGAGGTCACCTCTTCACGCAGCATGACCGAACCGTCGGCGGCATGCAACTTGTCCTGGGCGGCCTTGAGGCGCTTCTCCAGATCCGGAATGGTGCCGTATTTGAGTTCGGCCGCGCGATTGTTGTCGTAGGCGCGCTCCGCCTGATCGTAGGCGTTGCGGGCGGCCTCAAGCTGCTCACGCAACACGCGCGTTTCGTCGAGCACCTTCTTTTCGGACTGCCAGCGCGCGGTCATGGCGTCGGCCTGCGACTTCAGCTCGGCCAACTCTTTGCGCAACTCTTCGAGGCGCAGCTTGGAGGCGTGGTCCTTCTCCTTCTTGAGGGCGGTCTCCTCGATCTGCAGGCGCGTCACGCGGCGCGTGATCTCGTCCAGCTCAGCCGGCATGGAGTCCATCTCGGTACGGATCGAGGCGCACGCCTCGTCCAGCAGGTCGATGGCCTTGTCCGGCAGGAAGCGGTCCTGCACGTAGCGGTCGGAGAGCACGGCGGCCGAGACCAGCGCGGCGTCCTGGATGCGGACATTGTGGTGGCGTTCGAAACGCTCCTTGAGTCCACGCAGGATGGAGATCGTGTCCTCGACGCTCGGGGCCTCCACCTGCACCGGCTGGAAACGCCGCTCCAGCGCGGCGTCCTTCTCCATGTGCGTGCGGTACTCGTCCAGCGTGGTCGCGCCGATACAGTGCAACTCGCCGCGCGCCAACATCGGCTTCAGCATGTTGCCCGCGTCGGTGGAGCCTTCCGTCTTGCCCGCGCCCACGATGGTGTGGATCTCGTCGATGAACAGGATAATGCGGCCTTCAGCGGCCTTGATCTCGTTGAGCACGGCCTTCAGCCGCTCCTCAAACTCGCCGCGGTACTTGGCCCCGGCCATCAGGGCGGTCATATCGAGCGCGAAGATCGTGCGGTCCTTGAGCCCTTCGGGCACGTCGCCGCGCACGATACGCTGCGCGAGTCCCTCGACAATCGCGGTCTTGCCCACGCCGGGCTCGCCGATCAGCACGGGGTTATTCTTGGTCTTGCGCGACAGGATGCGCACGACATGACGGATCTCGGTGTCGCGCCCGATGACCGGATCGAGTTTGCCGGCCTTGGCCAGCTCCACCAGATCGTTGCCGTATTTTTTGAGGGCCTCGTACTGGCCTTCGGGGTTGTCGGTGGTGACGCGCTGGTTGCCGCGCACCTCTTTCAGCGCGGCGAGCAACTTGCGCGTATCGACGCCCGCCTCGGCCAGCAAACGGCCCGCCGGGGACTTAGACTCCGTCATCGCGAGCAGCAGGTGCTCGACCGAGAGGTACTCGTCTTTGAGGCGCTTGGCGTAGTCGCCGGCCTTCACCAGCATCTCGTTCAACGCCTGGGTGACGTAGATTTTACCTTCTTCAGTGTCGCCGGTGACACGCGGCTTGCGCGACAGCTCCTCCTCCGTGCGGGCGCGGAGCTGCGGGATGGCCACGCCGATCCGCGTCAACAGGGACACGGCCAGTCCGTCCTGCATCTCCAGCAGGGCGGCGAGCAGGTGTTCACAATCAAGCTGCTGCTGCGAAAAGCGGATGGCGAGCTGGCGCGCGTTCTGCAACGCCTCCTGCGCCTTCTGGGTCCATTTGTTTAAATCGGTCATGGTTCTGTCTCCTTTTCACCCTCTTTGAGCACTAGGTATGCCACAAGGCGATAAAATACATAACCAGTTGACAACAAATAAGATATACAAATTTGAAGGAAGACCAATATGTGTCATACTGGCTCACGAATAAGTAGCGAGACAAGATGATACACATCGATTTGGCCAACATCGGGGGAGCGTCTGGCCTGAGGCAGCCGCCGACTATACATGTCATGCGGTTGCCGGCTGGCGGTAGAACGGCGGCTTCCAGCTTTGTGCGGAAACCGGCCATTCAGACACGGCGATGCTCAGACTCCTGACCCCTCACTTCAGGAGCAGGTCCATCAGGGCCGAGCCCTTGAGGTGGCCGAGTGCGCCATGCCGCGCCGCTGACTCGTCAAAGGTTTGCACATCGTCGGGCCCGACGCCGGGCTGGTAGACCGCCACCGGCACCGGCGTGCGCGTGTGCTTGCCCAGCGCCAGCGGCACCGGGTGGTCGGGCAGCACGCAATAGGCGACCGCCGGGCCGGCACCGTCCATCACACGGCCGACAAGGCGACGGTCGAAATCTTCGATGGCCTTCATCTTGAGCGCCAAATCCTGGGCGTGGGAAACCTCGTCGATCGCCTCGACGTGCACGTAGACAAAATCATAGCCGTCGGCAAGGGCCTTCAGCGCGGCGTCGGCCTTGCCCTCGTAGTTGGTGTCGATGTAGCCGGTCGCCCCCGGAACCTTGATGACGTCCATGCCCATGCAACGCCCGAGCCCGTTGATCACGTCAACGGCGGAGATCACCGCCGCGCGGATGCCGTAACGCTGGCAGATGTTATGGATGGCGCCGGCCTTGCCGCCGCTCCACGGCCAGATGCCGTTGGCCGCGCGCCCTTTGAGCACGTCGGCCGCCCTCGCGATAAGATCGCGCAACACCGCCGCCGTGTGTTGGCCTTCGGTGGACTTGGTGCGCGGCAGGTGCTTCGCCACCGGCTGACCATGATTGTCATCGGGCTTATCGTACGAAATTTCCGCACTGTACTCCGGCCCGGAGAGCACCAGCAGGTTCCGGTAGCTGACACCGGGATAAAAACGGATCGAACCGGTGCCGAGCGCGTCGTTGAGCAGACGGATCGCCTCTTCGGCGTCGGCCTGCGCGATGTGTCCGCCCGAGAAGTCGCGCAAAATGCCATCGGCATCCACCGTCACCAGATTCATCCGGAAGGCGATGTCGTTGGGGCCGAGCGGAATGCCCTGGCTGGCGGCCTCCAACGGACCGCGGCCGCACAGTTCGGTGGCGAGGTCGCAACCGAGCACCGACATGTTGGCGACGTCACTGGAGGTGGGGAAGCCCTCGGGCAGGGTCAGCATGGTGCCGCTGCGGCCGAGCCGCGCGATGGCGTCCATGTGATGCGTGTTGGCCGCCTGAAGCGGAGTGCGGTGCCCAAGTTCAGCGATCGGTTCGTCGGCCATGCCGTCACCGAGGAAAACAACAGTCTTATGCGGTTTCATAACGTGATAATAGTCTCAGACCTGAGCGAGGGTGTCAACGCCGGGGCGACTACGCCAATCCAGCCCGTTTGCGCAGCACCCACTCAGCCGTCAGCAGCAGCGCCAGCAGGAGCAGTACCAGCGGGTGATTCCAGAGCGCGATTTCACGCCGCTCCTGCACCGTGCCCCGCCCCTCGCCGAAAGCTTCGACCAACTCCGTCAATCGGTCGGGAGTCACCACGCGCCCGCCGGTACCTTTCGCCAGCGCCTCCAACGTATCGCGCGACGGTCGTACCGTACCCATTTCGATCGGACGGCGTGAAGCCGTCACAAGGAAAGAGGCCTCAATCTTTTCCGGCGCGACCGCATCAAGCCGCACCACTTCAAGCTCAAACGCCCCGGCCCGCTTCGGCGGCGGCAGCGTGGCCTCGTAAAAACCGTGAGAATCGGCCCGCGGTGTCAAGGCCACGCGCGTCACTTCACCACCATCCTTGCGGCGCAGTACTGCCTCGAGACGCGCGTCGGACACCCCAGAGTAGTCTTCGTTCAGCACGCGGGCCATCACGGTCACCGGGTCCTCGGGGCCATACACCAAGCGGTCGGTTCCGGCGCGGAAACGCTCGCTCCCGGCACGCAGACGCTCGCCCAGCCCCCAGCGCATGACCTGTCCCCAGAAACGGTGATGACGCGTGTCGCCCGTGCGGTAGCGCAGACGCCAGGTACGATCAAACGCCAACCCCAGCACTTTACCGCGTCCCACCCGCTGCGACGCGATCAGCGCGTGGCGCGCGCGGTGCTGCATGACCGCCTCCAGATGCTCGGCCGCCTGGCGCACATCGGTCAGAACCTGCTCGCGCTCACCGCCCTCGGGCAGCGCCACGGCCAGAATCTCGGCCCCGGGTTTCGCCGTCACCGGCAACCGCCAGTCAAACGGCGGCAGCGAGGCCCACACTTCCTCGTTTTCGGACAGACTGCCTGACTGCACCATCACCGGATGCCCTTGTCCGGTCGGCGTGAGCCGCAAGCGGAACGACGGCTCGGGCCCCTGCCAGTAATCCGCCTGCGCACGTACCGTGAACGGCGCGAGCGCGGCGAGCGGTGCATCCGGAGGGAAAGCGTGCGGCATGGCCCTCGGCCCACCAATCAATACGAGGAGCGCGCCACGGTCGGCCACGCAGGCGCGGATCTCCTCCTGCACTTGCGGTGTCAACGTCTGCGTGTCCAGATCGCCCAAAATGATCACGTCAAACGCGCGCCACTCCTCGCGGCTGTTCGGCCAGCCGCCCGATTCGGCATCGCCGAACTTGCGCCCCGCCGAAGCCGGCGGCAAAGCAACTGTGGCCATGCCGGATACGGGGTCGGGATGGACCAGCCAGGACTGGAGATGCACCGATTTGTCGCGCCCGAAAAACAGATTGCGCAGATAACGGAATTCCCAGCGCGGCGAATGATCCACCAGCAGCACGTTGATACGGTCGTCGCTGACCGCCACGTCGGTGCGCCAGGCATTGTTGTCGGCAAACAGTTCTCCATCAAGTGCTTCGACACGTACCTCGTAACGTGCCACGCCGTTGGTCGACGGCTCATGCGCCAGCCGGATCTCGCGCTGCCAATCATCCGACGCGATGGGGAACGCCTGCTCCTCGACCACATTGGTCTCGCACAGCAGCGAGACCTTGATGGTGCGGCCCGCCGCTCCGGTCGCCCGCACCGACGCGACCATCCGTACGCGATCCCCGAGGAACACCGATTCGGGCGCGGCCACATCGGCGACCGCCACATCAAACGGCAGGCGCGTCCCGCCGACCCTGACACCGCAAACCGGCACCCCTTGGGCACCGAAACGCCGCGTCACCGGCAACACCGACGTATCGGCGTTGTGCAGGCCGTCACTCACCAGCAGCACGCCCGCCAGATGTTCGGAGGGGATCTCTTTAAGTATGCCCTCCAAAGCGACGGTGAAATCGGTCGCTCCTTGGAAATGACGTTCCGCAAACGACAACGTGCCAGCCGGGACTAGACCGGCCTGCAGATCGGCCTCGGTCACGCGGGCGATCCCGCGTCCGACCACCAGGAGATCCAGATCATAGCGGTCGCCCAGCGTTGTCAGAAACCGCTTCCCATCTGCGGCCGGCTGCGTCAAGAGCGCACAGGCCAACGCGACACGCGTGGTCTCACAAAATGCGTTTGCCTTGGCGCGCGCCGCCTCCGGCAGGGATTCCCAGAGAGATCCGGCATCCGTCGCCGCATTGGTCAATGCGACTCGTTGTTCCACATCCAGCACACCGATGCGGGCCGCCCACTGTAGGCGTTCGAGCGGCGTCCATTGCCGGTCGACAAACCGCATGGAGGCCGATCCGTCCACCAGTACGGCGACGCGGCGCGTAATTCGCTTGTCGGTCGAGCGCACCAGCACCGGCTGCATCAGCATCAACACCACGAGCGTCACCGACGCGATGCGCAGCAACGGGATCAGCGTGCGCAGACGCGTCGACAACGCCTGACGTTCACGGCGGAAACAGATTAACACCCTTTCAACGCCGAACCCCAGCATCAGGGCCGCCACCCACAGCGGCCACGGGCAGGCGTACGTCGCCAGGCGGCCCATGAACTGCAACAGAAACCAGGCCGCCGCCACCGCCGCAAGCGCGCGCGGCAAGCTCACCGCCAGACGCGGCAGCCGCGCACGGAAACGTTCGGTCAGCACATGCACACCGCATCCAAACGCGAGCGCGGCCAGCGTCATCAGCGCCACCAGCCATGTGGCGATTTCCGGTGACAACAGATCTATACGCACATCATTCATCGTCAGCCTTATTGCGAGGCGCTTCCCGCACCGCCCGCCTCCTCGCCGGTCTTGCGCTGGATGCAGATCCAGCGCGTCAGGAACGCCTCCAGAAGCAGGAGGGCAAACAGCGCAAGCGCCGGGATGCGCCACAATTCACGCCCGAATGTCTTGCCGCGCAGCGCGCTCTGCAAGTCCTCGAACGAGCGCGCGACGGTGATGTCGGCCTGACGCAAAATGATCGCCTGCTCGTCCGGCGTCCATGCGTCGAGGCGGCTTTCCATAGGGTTCTCGGTCACGCAGATCGGGAAGGTGTCGTTGGTGCTGGCCAGATGGCCCAGCCAGCCCGACGCAGCCGTCGGCACCGACACCTCATAGAGTCCCTGCATCAGCGGGCTGTCGGCACGCATCGCGATCCCCTCTTCGCCGCTGCGGATTTTGGCGTACAGCGTGCGCCCGCCCGGTGCCCGTACCTGCGTGTCCACCGCCTCCGCCCACGAATCGGCCGCGCCGCGCACCGGCACTAACCAGTCACTTGGCAGTCGCGCGCGCGGAAAACCGGGGCCCTCCATATCCACCCACACCCCGGCATCGCCATGCTCTTCCGTAAACAACGCCGTAAGCGGATACCGTTCCCCGGCCGTGAAGGTGCCGTGCAATTCCCGTTGCTGACCGTACTCGGCCGTACTCGCCTCGTACTTGCCGAGGGTCAGGCTGATACGGTCATCCGCCCGCAGTGTGAAAGTGTACGTCCCGCTTTGCCGCGGCACGAACGAGCCGCTCCAGCGTACCGAGAACTGGTCCGCCGGCAACCCCTCGGCCGGCGCGTGCGCACCCCATGTTACATCCAGAGTCGGATCCACGCGCGCCAGCAGAACCTTTTTCGGATTGTCTTTCTTGAAATACTCGGCGAAGAGTCCACTGCCGCTGAAAGATGTCAGCGCGGGAGAAGCGAGCTGTACCACCGCGCCGCGCGAGGGCGGAATATTCAGCGTGGCGATCAGCGGCTGCGCAAGGTAGGCGGTCAGTTCCTGGATCAGCGGCAGAAAAGATTGGCGCGCCACCAGATTGCCGGCCGTTCTGTCCAGCGGCACAAAGAGCTGCGCCACGCGCCCTCTGCCGAGCGTCCGTTCCGCCAGAAACACGCTGCCGTTCTGCAGACGGCCGACCACCCCGGCTGTCGCATGGCTCTCCAGCGCCTGACGGTAACACTCGATCACGGCATCGGACAAATCGCCGGACTCACGGAACAGTGCCAGCGCAGGATGCCGGAAGGTATCGGACGCGATCCTGAGGACGGGCTGCGCGCTCGCGGGATCCACTGTCACGCACGCGCCGAGCGCCAGCGGCGCGACCGGCTCGCCCGCACTCTGCCAGCCGTTGAAGAACGCTGGATCGGCGCGTGCGCCGTGGATCAGCAGCAGGCTGCCGCCCCGGCGCACGAAATCGGCGAGTTGCGCCGCCTGCTCGTCAGGCAACGACGGCACGTCCGCCAGCACCGCCACCGCGTATCCGGTGAGCGACCGCTTGAGACCCAGCCCGCTCACCGCCGTCAGTTCCGGCTCCATCAGAAAACGTGCGCGTTCTGGACCCGCACCACGTTTTGACTCATCACGCATCAACTCCTTGGCCGAGGGCATCAATCCCAGCGCCACATACCCGCCGGCGCGATCACACAACCGCACGGCGCGGCCGTCGTCCACCACCAGCACCTTGAGCGTGCGCAGCACCTGAATCACGCGGCGCATGGTGTCGTCCGAGGCCAGATCATCCTCTGCGGCGACACGCGCCTCGACCACCTGCGCACCGGGCTTGTCGAACCGGTGAAGGAAGGAGACCACCCGCTCGCTACCCGGCTCCATCTGGCCCACCGAACGGTCGATTTTCTCTTGGCCCCCCACATGCAACGTGACACGGGCGGGCGTGACGGCCTCGCGTCCGGTATTGGCCAGCGTCACGTCGACGCGCACGTCTCGGTCCGTACCGACCACCGGCCGTGAAAAAGTGAGGTCTTTGAGCGTCAGATTGCGGATGCCCTGCGGCAGATCCAGCACGCGGACAAACACGCGCGGCCTGGCGGGCAGGCGCGCGAACGCCTCCTCCAGAAACCGCCAGCTTTCGAGGTCGTCGGTCTGCCATCCCACGGACTGTCCATCGCCAATCAAGATGATCTGTTTGGCGGCCTGATGACCCTGTGCCAGCGACGCTGCAGCGGCGGCGAGTGCATCGGGCGCACGCAAGACGCCGTGAACCGGGGTCGCCTGTTCCAACGCGGCCTGAACGTACTTGCGGTCGGTAACCGGCGTCGGCACAAGTGGGTCAGGCACCGCACCGGCCACGATTACGCTGAATGCCACGCCGCGCGGCGCCTCCTCAACCAGGCGCGCGGCCTCTTTCAACGCGCGGCTGAAATTGCTCTCGCCGTTCACTTCCAGCGTCATCGAGGACGAACCGTCGATGACCAGTGCCACATCGCGGGCCGCCCCCCCTGCGAAGCGATTGAGGCTGAGGCGCTTTTCCAGCAGGATCGCCGCCGTACTCAGCCCCAGGCAGAGCAGGCAGGCCAACCCCACCAGCACTTGCCAGCGGCGGTAACGGCCCAGCGCGAAACTCATGCCGAAAAAGACGATGCCGAGCAGTCCCGACGGCAGCACGAGCCACCAGGGGAAGGAAGAGCCCGCCGGCACAAACGGTCGCGCCATCGCCAGCACCGCGCAACCGGCGATCAGACAGCGTGCGGCCAACAGCAGCATCTCTTCCAGCAGCAGGCTGCGGCGCCGGCTCATCAGACTGTCCATCAGGAAACGCATGGCGCCCCACTTGATCTCTCGCGCGTTGCGCCGGTTGAACAAGTGGATGATCACCGGGATCGCGATCCCGGCTAATCCTAGCAGCAGATATGGATGAAGAAACAGCATGACACGGTTGAGACTCTAGCCCCTGAGTGACAGATACTCCGCCAGCGCCTGATCATACGGCACGCGCGTGTTCATGCGCACGTAATCAATTTTGAGGCGACCGCACGCCGCTTCGATCTCGGCCAAAAACGCCCGCATGCGCGACAGGTAGGTCGCACGGATCGTGCGCGGGTCGATCGGCAGACGGTTGTCAGCGCACTCCAGATCCTGGAATCTGGTGTACGCTTCGAAGGGGAAGGTCAGCTCCTCCTCGGCGACGACATGAAAGAGCAGCACCTCGTGGCGGCGGTAACGGAAATGGTGCAGCGCCTGAATCAGCGCGGCGGGATCGTCATACAGGTCGCTGAGGATCACCACCAGACCGCGGCGCGGAATGCGTTCCGCGATGTCGTGGAAGATAGTGGCCAAGCCGGTCTCGCCGCCCGGCTCGGTCCGGTCCAGGGTTTCAAGGATGCCGCGCACCTGGCTGGCCCGCGCGCGGGCCGGCAGGTAGGACCGCAGGGCCGTGTCAAAGGTCACGAGTCCTGCGGCGTCCTGCTGGTTGATCAGCAGGTAACCGAGCATGGCCGCGAGGTATTGCGCGTAGGCGAACTTCGAAAGCGGCCCGCCATCGCGCGGCGCAGCCATCTCACCGGCGTAAGCCATCGACCCCGAGGCATCCAACAGCAGCGTCGCGCGCATGTTGGTCTCTTCGATGTACTGCTTGATGAAGTAGCGGTCCTTACGGGCAAGCACACGCCAGTCCAGATTGCGCAGGTCATCGCCGGGTGTGTACGGCCGGTGCTCGGCGAATTCAACGGAAAAGCCTTTGAAGGGGCTCTTGTGCTTGCCGGAGATAAACCCCTCGACCACGCCGCGCGCCGACAGTTCGCAACGGCCGAGTTTGGCCAGCGCCTCGGGTGGCAGCAATCGCATGTAGGAGGGCGTGCTCATCGTCAGAGACCGTCGGCGGAAGGGACGCAACCCGCGATCCGCCTTGCGCGGGCGATGCGGGTTACACGTCCAGGTTCTCGGAAGGACGCAGGCGTTCTAGCAACCGGGCGATGATCGTTTCGCTCTTGACCCCGGCCGCCTCGGCGTTGAAGGTGGTGAGCACACGGTGGCGCAACACCGGACAGGCCACCGCCGCGACATCCATCGTGGTGGCGTGGGTGCGCCCGTGGATCGCCGCGCGCGTCTTGGCCGCCGTGATCAGGCTGATGCCCGCGCGCGGGCCGGCGCCCCAGGCGACCCTCTCACGCACGAAATCCGGGGCCTCGGGCTGGTCAGGACGGGTGGCGCGCACCAGATCGCGCGCGAAATCGATGACGTGTTCCGCCACCGGCACACGCCGCACCAGTTCCTGGATCCGCAGGACCTGCGCGGCGTCCAGCACCTTATCGACCGCCACGCTCTGCGGCCCGGTCTGCTGACGGATGATCGCGCTTTCCTCTTCCCTGGCCGGATAATCGACGATGATGTTGAAGAGGAAACGGTCGAGCTGCGCTTCGGGCAGCGGATAGGTTCCCTCCTGCTCGATCGGATTCTGCGTGGCCAGCACAAAGAACGGCTCGGGCAGCGCGTAGTTCTCGCCCCCGACCGTGACCCGGTGCTCCTGCATCGCCTCCAGCAGGGCCGCCTGGGTTTTGGGCGGCGTGCGGTTGATCTCGTCGGCCAGCACCATGTTGGCGAAGATCGGGCCCTTGACGAAGCGGAACGCGCGACGTCCGGTCGTGTGATCCTCCTCCAGAACATCCGTGCCGGTGATATCGCTCGGCATGAGGTCGGGCGTGAACTGGATGCGCTTGAAACTCAGGTCCAGCACACGGCTGATCGTGCTGACCAGCAGGGTCTTGGCGACTCCCGGCACGCCGACCAGCAGCGCGTGGCCGCGGCTGAAGACCGCGATCAGAACCTCTTCGATCACCTTGTCCTGCCCCACGATCACCCGCGCCAGTTGCCGCCTCATACGCTCGCACTGTTCGCGCATCGCCGCAATCGCCGCCGCGTCGCCCTGTGCGGAATCCCGATTCTCAGACATCGTTTGGCCTCCCTCGATATGTGTCGGAGGATGGTATACCCGATTTCAAATCCGGTCAATATCCGGGCAATAATCGGTCCGTGTCAGGGAGGTGCGAAGTTCTTGCGCTTCTGCCGGGATCGGGAATACCGGCAGAAACGGGAGTGCCAGAGTGGCCGAGGGTAAGCAGACGCTGACCCGGGCTCCGCGCTAGGCGCACGTCTCATGCACAAGCTCGCCGGACGCTGACCTCTGACCGTCCGCCATGCGTTTCTGCCGCCATGTTCACATATGAACAGGCTTTGAGTTTTTTTGATTCTGGCTCGACGAAAGTGAGTCTGCGGACGTATCATAGCACCGTTTGGTGGATCGCAGCTCGGTCACCGGCGCGAGAGATGTACAACGTTCATAGACAGGAGTCATGTGATGAACACACGTAACATAGTAATCGCAGGGATCATGGTTCTGGTTTTGTCCGCGCAAGGCGCAACGTTCACTTGGGACGGAGGCGGCAGCGATAACAACTGGATCACCGCCGCCAACTGGAGCGACGATGTCGTCCCGGCGAGTGACGGTTCGGCCATCTTGGCCTTCTCGGGCACGTCACGCACGACGTCCACCAACACCTTCCCCGCGGACACGGTCTTCGCCGGCATCAATCTGGCCAACAACAATTCGAGCGGCAAGACTGCCGGTTTCAACCTCTACGGCAATCGCATCGTGTTGGGCGGCAACATGACGGCGACGGCGCTGACGGCCAACGGAACGCTGACCGACACGCTGAGGATGCCGATCGTCTTGAACGGCACGCGCACGATCACGACCTCTCAATCGGGCTCAGGGGACACGCTCAGAGCCCATCACATCACCATCTACAGTGTGATCAGCGAAACCGGCGGCGCGTGGGGATTGACCAAGGCCGGCAGCGGCAACCTCACGCTGAACGGGGCAAACACCTACACCGGGCCGACCACCTTGAACAGCGGGTTTGTGTACTTCAACTCGATCAAAAACGTGGGGGACGGGGCCAGCGCTTTGGGCGCTCCCACCACCGCCGAGAACGCCAAGATCACCTCGGGTGCACGCCTGATCTACACGGGCGGCTCGACCACCACGGACCGTGAGTTTCTCCTGACCGCTGGCATTCAGTTTGATGTCCAACCAGAAGCCAGCACGCTGACGCTGAACGGGACTGTCACGAGCACGGGAACGGCAACGGGAACGCTCCTGTTTCGGGGTAACGGTTCATTTGTGGTCAATGGACTCCTCGACGTCGGCGTACTTGGCGTGGGCCGCACGGATAAAGGGACCGTTTATCTGAAAAACCCCAACAACGCTTTTTCTGGCCCCCTCATCATTTCGGACGGTACCATTAGCATTGCCGACATCGCCGATAGCGGCGTGCCGTGCAGCATCGGCACGGGATCCACCATCACCTTCGGCCAGACCCGCTATGCGACCACCGGCAAGTTGCAGTTTACCGGCGCTAATGGCGGCTCATGCAACCGCGCCCTGACCGTCAATAGCCAGTACGGCATCTATGGCGGCATGATCGAGAATACCGTGGCCGGCCAGACCTTGGCCCTTGGAGGCGACGTCAAGGTCGCGACCGATTCGTCGTATGCCCCCGGCGGGGTCATCAACGCGCCGCTCACCCTGACCGGTGTGGGCAATGGCATCCTCTCGGGCGTGCTGGAAACCCGTTTACGCGTCATCAAGACCGGATCAGGCACCTGGACCCTGTCTGGCGCGAACGTCTACACCGGCACCACGACCGTCACCACCGGCACCCTGCTGGTGGACGGTTCGCTTGCGGCCGCCAGCGAGGTGAGTGTGGCCGCAGGCGGCACACTCGGCGGCACGGGTACTGTTGCGGGGGTTGTGAACCTCGCCCCAGGCGGCACGCTTGCGCCTGGGAATGCCGAGATGGGTACGTTGACGTTGGCCAACACGGGCGCGGAGGCACTGACGCTCAACGGCAGCAGGCTCGCCTTCCGGCTGTCCGATACGGTCGGCGTCGCCGATCAACTTAACGTGGCCGGCACGATCGTCCTCAATGGATCCAACACCCTTTCCCTCTCGTGTCCGCCCGCCGGCGCACCTGCCGGCGTCTACACGCTGTTAACCGGTTCCGCCATAACCGGCGACGGCACGCTCGAGCTTGACCGCGTCTACCCTAACGCCACACTGAACGTCAGCGAGACCAGCGTGACCCTGACCGTTTCTGGCGCAGGTATCTTTGATTCGCTGATCTGGCAGGGCGACGGCATCGGCAATGTATGGGACACCGAAACCGCCAACTGGGCGCTGGGGACGTACAGCGACAACATGGCGGTGCTCTTCGATGATTCGGGTTCGGCTGATCCCGCCGTCACCATCACGCCTGTCGCGGTCTCGCCCTACTCGATAACGGTCAATGCCAGTACGAAAGCCTATACGTTCGACGGCGTCGGGATCGCGGGGTCGGGCGGCCTGACCAAATCCGGCTCAGCCAAGCTCACCCTCGGCGGCAATAACACGTACACCGGGCCGACCCTTGTGAATGCAGGGTCGTTGACCTTGAACGGATCGCTGGACGGTTCCAGCATCACGGTGGCGACGGACGCCTCGTTCTCGCAGAGCGCGGACAGCGTGATTTCCGGCCCGGCGGTTTCGCTCACCTTACACGGCAATTCGACGCTCGCCGGCGTGAACACCTATGGCGGCGAGACCATTGTGGGTATCCACGGCACACCGAACAAAAGCGTGACCGTCAACAATGTCTTCGCGTTGGGATCCACGGAGGGCGGCACGACCGTTTTGGGCGGTGACGGATCCACCCTCAACCGCTTGTATCTCGGTAAGGACATCGCCATCACGAACGAGTGGCTCACATTGAACGGTAACGGTGGCCGACGCTCGGGCCTCACCTATAAAGAGACGAGCGGCAGAGGAACGTGGGCAGGCAACATCGCGGGTATTAGTGCGGCGTATTTCGAATGCACCGGAGTGGGCGGCACGCTGGTTCTCGGTGTCGATGACACGAACTACATCACGAATGCGGCGGCGTGCAGTCTCTCGATGCGCGGGAGCGGTGTCATCGAGTTGAACAGCCGAGTGGCTGTCGGCACGGGCAACTCGCTGCACCGTAATGACCCCGGAATACTCCTGATCAACTCCACAAATAACGTCTGGGGGTCAACCGGCTTCTCTGAAGGCACGATCCTTTTGGGCGTTTCAGAAGCGATGCCGCAAACGACCACTCTGACAATTGGCAAGGCTGACAAAAAGGCACTGTGTGTCTTTGATCTCAACGGTCACACCCAAACCATATCGGGCCTCGCCGACGTTCATTACTCGGGCCCGAACGATTCCTCCGGCACGCAGCGCATCCTTAGCGCCACGCCGGCGACGCTGATCATCAGCAACAACTCGGCTCGCACGTTCGGCCTGGCCGGCAGTACCATCGAGGGCGCGGTCACGCTGGTGAAAATCGGCACGGCTGCGCTCACCCTGACCTGCACCAACTCTTACAGCGGTGCGACGATCGTCAGCAACGGCACGCTGGCGGTGAGCAGCGGCGGGAAGCTCGGCGCCCCAACGCCCTTCAGATTGTGGTCGGCGGTACCGGCACGCTGTCGATCTCGACTCCCGACGCGATCTCGGACCAGGCCGTGGTCACGATGCCGCCCCTCGGCGTCTCCAGCGCGAAGATCCATCTGGAGGCGGGTGTCGAGGAGTCCGTCGGCTGGCTGCTCTACGGCGACAAGTTCAAGAGCGTCGGCACCTACGGCGCGACCGGCAGCGGCGCCGACCACATTGACGACACGCACTTCTCCGGCAGCGGACGGTTGCGGGTGCTGAATTCCAAATCCGGGGTCATCATGAGCCTGCGGTAGGCGAACTCAACGAAGGCGGCTGGAGGGTCGGGCTCTGTCCCGACCGCGGACGGCACGGAGGCCGTCCCTCCACCGTCCCGGCCTGCAGGCTCACAGCTCCGTGGCGAGGCGCTGATCCAGATCGTAGGCGTGCAGCGCGTCGAGCAGCGGGCCGAGCTCACCCTCGACGATCCGGTCGAGGCTGTAGAGCGTGAGATTGATGCGGTGGTCGGTCACGCGGTTCTGCGGGAAATTGTAGGTGCGGATACGCTGGCTGCGGTCGCCGGAACCGCGCAGGTCGAGGCGCGTCTTGCCGAGCCTGGCCTCTTCAGCCTGGCGGCGCTGGTCGAGGATGCGCGACCGTAACACCGCCATCGCCTTTTCCTTGTTGCGGTGCTGCGAGCGCTCGTCCTGGCACTGCGCCACCAGTCCGGTCGGCAGGTGGGTGATGCGGATCGCCGAGTAGGTGGTGTTGACACCCTGGCCGCCATGGCCGCCGGCGCAGAAAATGTCGATGCGCAGATCGCTGTCCGGAATATCGAGCTCGTCATCCTCGTCGGCTTCCGGGAAGACGATCAACGTGGCTGCCGAGGTGTGGATACGGCCTTGGGCTTCCGTTTCCGGGACACGCTGCACACGGTGGCCGCCGCTCTCGAACTTGAAGGTGCCGTAGGCGCCTTCACCCACAACGGTGAAAACGATTTCCTTGTAGCCGCCCAACTCGGTGCCGTTGGCATCGATGATCGAGATCTTCCACCCTTTGGCGTCGCAGAACTTGGAATACATGCGGAAGAGCACGGCAGCAAACAGCGCCGCCTCCTCGCCGCCGGTCCCGGCACGGATTTCGAACACCGCGTTCCGCGCGTCCGCCGGTTCAGGCGGCAGCAGTCCGGCCATGACCCGGCGCTCAGCCTCCGGCAGCTCGGCCTCGATACGGCCGAGTTCTTCGCGCGCCATCGCGGCCAGTTCGGGATCGTTGCCGGCGTCATCCGCCAGCTCACGGTTACTCTCGCGTTCGTCCAACAACCGGAAATAGGCCTGCGCGGCACTCTCCAGCTTGCGCAGTGTCGCGTGCTCGCGCACCTTCTCGCGATACAACTTGGCGTTGCCAAGCACAGAAGGATCCGACAGGGCCGCTTCCGCGGCCTGAATCCGGTCCAGCACACGCTGAATCTGCGCCTTATCGATCATGGCACCATACAAAACGGGCCGGAGGAGCCTGCGCCGCACGGCTGCACCCCCGACCCGTTGTTGCAGAAAAAGCTACGCCTTCTTGATGTTATAACGTTTCATGAACTGATCAACACGGCCCTCGGTATCCAGCATGGTCTGCTGACCCGTGAAATACGGATGGCAGGCCGAACAGGTGTTGACGTTCATCGTCTTCTTGGTTGACCGCGTATGGATCACATTGCCGCAAGCACAACTGATCGTCGCGTCCTCGTAATTCGGGTGAATATCCTTCTTCATAAACAAAGCCTTTCCATGAACGGAATGTTCAATGTAGCGTATTTCGCGTATGTCCCGCAAGGGGAAAGTTGCGACATATCAGGCGCGGTCATCATGACCTTCATCATCAAACACGCGCTCAACTCGCACGCCCCTGCCCCGATTACGGGCAGTGCGCCTCTCATCAGCCTTCCAGCTCACGCATCCGCGGCGGGCGCCCGAAGGCTTCCTCCATGTCCGCCCAGACGAGGCCCACGCGAATGGTCAGGAGTGTCATCAGCACCGCCACCAAGATCGCGCCCACGCCCATCAGATAACCGGGGACGCCGAGATTCCACCCGACAAAGAGCGTGCAGACCAGCGAGGCCAGGAACATCGCCTGGCCGGCCAGAATCGCGTTCGGGCGCTTACGCCAGGCAGCCAAACCCTCCGCATGGCCGCGCATCGATTGCAGGATCGGCAGGATCGTGACCAGCAGCATGGCCCGTTTGGCCAGCGGGATATCCATGTCCGGCAGGTTTTGCACCCCCCCGAAATACCAGGCGGCCACCGCAGGGATCTGTCCCGCCAGGGGGAAGAGCGACAGGATCACGCCTGTGGCCAGCCCGAACCAGAACACCGCGTGATCGTTGCGCGCGCGCGGCGGGAATGAGAGCACCACTGCCTGCATGCGCAACGCTGCAAATCCGACCGGATTGACCACACCCATTGTCACATAATGGATCGGCAGCATGCGTTCGGGATCGGCCGCGCGCGAGATGAACGCCCCGACCATGAAGCCGGAGACCGCCAACAGGACGACGCCGAACGAAAGCGGTGTGTTGAAGAGGAACTGCTCTTTCAGGCTGGCCGTATGATGCTCGGCAGGCTTGAGGGCGCACACCCAGGGCCGCGCGAGCAGATAGGCGATCGCGGTCTCCACGGCGATCGGCGCCGTGATCGCCAACACGCCCATACGGTGACCGGTCCAGCCCAGCCGCAGGAAAAGCGGCACCAGCAGGAGGGTTAGTCCGATGCGGAAGATTGTCGTGAGGTTCACCGCCGTACTGGCGCGCGCGTTGTAAAGCGCGACCAGCGGCGCGTTGCGGATGAAGACCAGCACCTGCATCGGGATGCTCCACATCAGGACATCTCGGGCTATGGTATCGAGCGGCGAGGTCAGCCCGAGCACCAGCCGGAAGACGATCCCGTCGAACGGGGGCATGCAGACCAGCGCCTGCACCGAGACCAGCGCGATGCAGAGCAGGTCATTCAGTCGGCGGAAGGCTTGGTATCCCTCGCGGTCGCGCCCGAAGACCATGCCGGTAGTCAGCATGCCGCCGCCGAACGCGAGGATCACGAACATCACGGCCTGACCTTGGGCGAAGGCCGCGAGATCCACGACGCCGTTTGCGCCGTGCGAGACGATCGCCGCAACCAGCGGATAGGTCAGGCTCTGGGAAACAGCCTGAAGCACGAGCGGCACATAGAACCGGAGAGCACGCCCCGGGGTATAATCGGCCGACTGCGAATGGGCAGACACCTTGGTGAACATGCCTTCTGATTTTAGCATGCTGCGGGACGGAAGGCAAATGGGCCGGAGAAGGGAGGAGGGAGTTCTATGGGAACGCCTTGGCCGCCTCGCTGATAAAAAAACAGGGCCGGTCGGCAATAAGTGTTTTAATCAGCCGTTTCATGCAACTGTTTAAACGATGCGTCGAAGGGCGGAGAGGCCGCCCGCAGGCATCAGAAAGGCGGGAACATGAACAAGATGACACACAAAGCGTTTTTCGGGGCGTTCATGGCAGCGGGTTTGCTGGCGGCGATGCCGGCGCGCGCGGGCCGCGTGAGTGTCGGGTTGGGCGTCGGCAACGGCGGCGGGTTCTTGGCCCTCGGGATCAACAGCGGGGGACATGCCCACCACCGCCCTGTACCCGGACACTTCCGCCGCGCCCATCCGGTGCCGCATCCGCGGCCCTTCGGTTGTCTGCCGCCTCGCGTGATCGTCGCACCGCCGCCGGTGGTCGTGGCCCCCGCGCCGGTGGTGGTCGCGCCGCGCGGCTACTGGCAGGAGCGCGAAGAGCGCGTCTGGGTCGAGGGCTGCTGGATCGAGACGGTCGACGCATACGGACGGCGCTGCAAGCAGTGGCAGCCCGGCCGCTGGGAAGTCCGCCGCATCCGCGAGTGGGTGGAATAGGCGGGTTTCGGGTTCCAGTCGCCGGCCGGTACCGCCGACTGCTGCTGCCGACTTGCCGTCTCCCGGTTACGGGGCCTTCTCCTGGCCGCGCGAGACAGCCTGGCCCTCGGGACCGAGCGCGGCGCGCGAGGAGCCGCAGGCGGCCAGCACCTGATCCGTGGTCTTGAAGTGGCACTTGCAGGTCTTGAGGAGCACCTCGGGGCCTGCTTTTTTGACCAGTTCGATGGCCGAGGCCTTGACCTGCTCCGAAGCCCCTTTGTGCGCCTGGATGCCGTAGGTTTCGCCCAGACGGCCCAGACCGCGCAAGAAGGCCTCGCGCGCCAGCACGGAGGCGGCGGCGACCGCAATGTCCGACTCGGCCTTGTGGCGTTGCTCGAGCTTGATCGAACGGCCCTTCTTCATCAGCGCCCGTTCGATCACCTGCTTGGCGCCGAACTGGTCGGCCACGGCGCGCGGGCAGTCCGGCACGGTCTCCAGCAGGTTTTCGATGCAGCGCGCATGCGCCCAGGCCAGCAGCGAGTTGACGTTGCGGATCTTGGCGTAAAGCCGGTTGTAGGCCTCGGGACCGATCGACACCATGGCGAACCGTTTGGGGCCCAACAGCTGGCGCGTCTTGTGGCCGATGAAGAAAACCGCCTTGTCGGTGAGCTGCTTGCAGTCTTTGACGCCGATCTCCTGCATGGCATGGGCGAGGTCGGGATCGACGTATACCGCGCAGGCCACCAGCGGGCCGAAGAAATCGCCTTTGCCGCTCTCGTCGATGCCCATGTGCGGGGCCACGAGGTCAGGGTTGAGCACCTCCTCGTATCCGACCGTCGCGGCCTGCAAGACGTTAGGCTCAAGAAAGAAGAGGACAAAGTCCTCCGCGCCCTTGCCCTGCACCAGGCACTTGCCGCTCTTGTAGAGGTTGACGACGCAGTCCTGCGCCTCCACCGCAATGATCGTGTGCGGCACCTGCTTCGGGCGATAGTTCCCCATCCTGAGCAGGATCTTCAGCGCTTCCTGCTGCTCGCTGTTGAGCACGAACGTATACGAATTCTTTTTTTCCATCGCGTATCGATTACAGCACAAGCCTCGTCCCGGTTGCAAGCCGTAAGGGAATACGGCCCCGTCACTTCCCGATGCACCACAGATTTTTTTCGCCGCGCAGCAGCAGCCGGTTCCTGAGCAACACCGGCGAAGCCACAAAGACATCGTCGAATGTCGTCTGGTTCAGCACGGAGAGGCCATCATCTTTCACACGGCAGACATAGACATCACCCTCTTCGCGGCACAGGTAGAGCGTATCGCCCGCCAGCACCGGCGAACTGTAGAAGGCCCCTTTGCCTTTGGGCAGTTGCGCCGTCCACCGCTCACGGCCGGTTTCCAAATCGAGGCACCCCATCTTACCCTTGAAATTCACAAAACAGGCCTTGCCGTCAAACGCGAGCGGCGAGGCTGCGTCTGTGCCCAAGCCTTGCCTTTCCCACAGACGCGCGGAGGCCGTCATGTCGCCGTGACCGCCGATCCTGACACCCGCCACGAACTGCTCACGCCCATACGGGACAACGGCGATCCCCTGCGCCTGTGCGGGAGAGGCAATGACGCGCCAGACCGGTTTGTTCTCGGGATTGAAGCCACCGCACTGCCACAGCAGATCGCCGCTCGCCGCATCGTGGCCGGTCAGGTGATCCGCCCCCCAGATCACCAGCACGTCGCGCCCCTCGTCCCGGACCACAAGCGGCGTGGTGTAGCTCTGGCGCGTCTCCTCGCGCCCCGGATACTCGCGCGCCTTTTTCCAAACCTCGCGTCCGGTCGCCGGGTCCAGCGCCACCACGTAAGAGTTCTCCTCCTGCATGACCGCCACCACCAGGCAACCGCCCGCCAGCACGGGACTGGTGCCGAGATCCCACCAGAGCGTATCCTTGCCGTAGCGCTGCTGGAGGTTCGTCTGCCAGAGCACGGCACCGTTGAAGTCAAGCGCCGCCAACGTGCCGCTCTTGAAGTAAACGTAGACGCGCGTGCCGTCGGTCACCGGCGACGGGTTGCTGCCGCTGCCGCGGCGATGACGCCCGGGGCGCTGCACGCCCAGTTCGGTCTGCCACAGCTTCTTGCCGGTCGCCCACTCAAAACCGATCACACAGTCGAGACCGTTGGTGCCCTCCCCTGCACCGGCGGTCAACACGATACGCTCGCCCCAAACGACCGGCGTTGAACAGCCCTTGCCCGGCAAAGCGGATTTCCACAGCACACCCTCCGCAGCAGAAAAGGCCACCGGATACGCCCCCGGTGCCGCGATTCCCGTGCCCTCCGGGCCGCGCCACTGCGGCCAGTTCGCCGTCTCCGCGCCTTGCGCCGCCCACACAGCAACCGCGAGACACACCCCACCGATCATCTGCCTCATGCCTTTCCTCCCGACCACGACTCTCCCGTTTCGATGGACAGTAACAAACAGCATGCGGTGATGCAAGGTGTTGCGCATGGAAGCAACGAGATCGCCCGCATCATCGGCCGGGACAAGGGCACCGTGAGCCGTGAGGTGAGGCCGGGCCCTGCAATGGCTGATGGCTGGGCAAGCCGGCGCTTGCCCAGCCCGGGGATTGCGACCAGCGGTTCCAAATCAAGAATTCTTCGAGTTGCGAGGCTGCTGGATAGCGCGATTAGGAGCGGGCGGGGCGGCGATCCTCAGTTTTTCAAGCAAAAAATTTCTTCGGATCTCTTTTTTTATTGACCA